>Ga0100391_1001783_pt1 | contig 23472 bp, 18 predicted proteins | sample CryGeymeta201515_FD_81541 | JGI IMG/M metagenome (GOLD analysis project Ga0100391, IMG submission 81541) | Groundwater microbial communities from Crystal Geyser aquifers in Utah, USA - Crystal Geyser metaG 2015-15 | ecosystem: Environmental > Aquatic > Deep subsurface > Groundwater | place: USA... | reverse complement strand
TAGTACTCCACTTTGAAAATAGTAAGCTAAATATTTATCTCGGTCGGAATTTGAGGTCCGAGGTCCCAACTTAAGATATGACTATACAAATTTTTAGTACTCTACTTCTAAAATAGTAAGCTACAGTAAATATTTATCAGTAACACACAAATAAAACTTTGATAGGCCACCCACTGGCTAGAGTGGTTGGCGAATATCAAATCTCTAAAAATTATCTACTCGATCAAGATGCTGCTAGCTTCCGTTCCACCATTCCACAGCGTTATTATTAATCATTATTATTTTTCCTTGAATTTGAAAGTAAAAGCTCTTCTTTCCGGCAAAAATGTTCTTCTCTTCACTCACAAGAAATCGCCTGACGCCATTGGCTCAAAGATTCGCGGTTGGTGGCTCATCAATATCATCAACAGCGCTTCGTGCCACCAGATATCAAATTCGTCCGACTTCCTCGTCACCTCGTATCAACTCTTGTCCGACACGAAAACAGATCAGACCATTTACCAATTCTTCCAAAGACAGTGCAAATAATGCGACAAGCTCCGGAAAAACATTTCTAGAGAAATTTCTGGGACCAAAAGAAATTCCACCAAAAGGAACTCTAGCCTGGTACGGCGAAATGGTCCTCATTTGTACTGTGTTTGCTATCACGGGTACAACAACAATGATGATGGTACGCCCCGTTGTCAAGAATGCACTCAGCTTGGAAGGTAACTTCAAAGATGGTCCTTGGGCATACCGCATTTCCACCCTGGTGATAATGTCGCCCCTCTACTCTGTACTGCTGGTTGTAGTAGGTACAGTCTTCGGCAGGTAAGTTTGGACGTTGTGTTGGTAAAAGAATGCTATAGAAGTAGGAACGATTGTCTCAGTATTTCCTTTTCTGCTTTTTCTTCACATTGTCCAGGCATGCCTATTTCCGCTTCTTTTCCGTGAAAATGCTCAGCCGTTTTGGTATCCCTCCGGAAATGCTGGACAAGAACTTTCACGAAACAAAGAAGACTTTTAGAAAGTGGTGATTTCAGTCGGCAAATAAACATCAGCCATAGAAAATTACTTAGCAGCGATCTTTTTTTATAGAATCTCACCAATTACAGAAGTTCCTCGTTACACAAGAAATGTATGTCACTAGGTGTGCATGCCATCAATTGCAGATCAGTAGTCTGCAGTAGGCACAAGCAAGGTCATTTGTTGCAGTCTCAGCACAATACCGCACTTTGCAATTTACCGCAGTGTAAAATAAAAGTAGCATAACCAGGGTGGCCAGAAAGGAAACGAGCTCAAATTCAAGCGGGGGCCTGTTCGATGCAACCTCCTTCTCGTCGAGAGACTCCATTGCAGTGTAGAAAATTGAATTGAACACGCCGATGCATTTCAGGACTTTCAGTATTTCGTGCACGAAGATGGAATTCATTTTTAGCGACGGACAGATGCTATTCTTGCTCTACCAACTAGGTCTACTACTAGTAGAATGGAGGAGCTGAACTTTTTAAAACCGTTGTAGGCCAAGGTATCTTCATGTGTCGGAATCCCGCCACGTTTAACTTGCATCCAACATAACATCATCTCTTGAAAAAAAATAGGCCTAGGTCTACTCTTTTTATTTGATTTCAATTGCAATAATATGCTACCGTTGCTCTCACCATTTTTTCCTTCTTCTAGTACCCCGCCATTCAAGTAAAAGAACAGAAATGATGGGAAAACAAGCTCGTGGATGTCTCAAGCGGGCCTGTCTTAGAAAGCGACAGGCTACTGCACCCTTAACTTCATCGGCTTCTTTTGCAGCTCCTTGGCCCACAGAGGCTCTACGACCGCCAAGTTCTATGCATAGACGAGCGATTCATTCATCATTCCTGTCACCCAGCCAAATGACCAAGTTTATACGGAATCCTTTGATACAGGTGCGAAAAATTGCGGTCCAATCTGGCAGTGAATTTCCTCATGGACACAACTCTGAAAGAAATGAGGAGGAAAATGATTGGCAATATTTACTACCATTTGAAGATTGGACTCATAATTCGGCCAAAATTTTTATTCCAGAAAGTAGTAACAGAGCAGACGGAAATTTTCTAGATAACTATGATGTCTTTGATCGGGCTACATTTACAGAAAAACTCAATGCTACAATTCATGCATTGAAGGGAATGGAAAAATCTAGCCTCTGGATTGAGGTTCCAATGTCACGGTCCGCTTTGATTGAAGAAATGGTAAATCTTGATTTTAAATTTCATCATGCACAAGGGAGAATCTCCACGTTAAACTTATGGCTTAAGGATGATATGGAATCCTTGGTTCCCGAATTTGCAACCCATCATATTGGCGTCGGAGCGCTGGTCATCAACAGTCGTGACGAAGTCTTGTGCGTTCGCGAATTGAGCCGAAATGCCATGCCTTGGAAAATCCCAGGAGGGCTTGCCGACTTAGGGGAACACATTGATGAAGCTGCTGTTCGAGAAGTATTAGAAGAAACGGGGATTCATACCAAATTTTGCAACGTGGTTTGTTTTCGACATTCACACGGCATGCAGCATGATCGGAGTGATATCTACTTTGTGTGCCGACTAGATCCTATTGAAGAAGTGGATGAAAACGGCAACCCTGTAATTCCTGAGCCGGTACCGCAAGAAAACGAAATAGCGGCGACCACCTGGCTTCCTTACTCCGAATTTAAAGACTTGATGACTGGCAAAGATGGCCATCCGATGATCAGTCACGTTCTGAATGTCAATGAGCGAGGGGACGTGATCGAGCGAAAGCTCATCAGTAGCGTAATTCCTGGTCGGAAGCCTTTTCCAATATATTCTGCTCCCTCGGCTGGTAGGGACGATGTAGAGAAATAGTAGTTGAATGTGGATTGTCCTTCTTTCTACTGGAGTGTTACATCTACATCGCTACAAGAATAACAAATAATGCTGACATGAAATCAAGCTACCATACAGAATCACTAACAAAGCATCCAACGAAAGCAAACCAAAAATAATTTGCAATCAAAAGCTTGAATCTATATACATTTTATGATTTGTCCAGAAATATCAACCTTCGAAATCAAACTCGTGAATATAAATCCACCACCCTTCAATTTTGCCTCAGGCAAGGAGGTAAAATCATGCCTGTCCACGCCCGTAGGCACAAGCCCGCCTCCTTTCCTCTCGCCTGTATGTAAAATGTCACGCGTGAAAAAAAAGCAATCAACGTGCACCCGTGGTTTAACGGGCACGTTGACGCATCTTACGGCGCTTGCGTCGGAGACGACGCATGCGCTTCTTGCGCCACTTCTTACGCATACCAGCTTGGACTTCCAACATCATTTGAAGTTGATCATCCTCACTGACACCATTGGCCGCAAGAGTACCTTCTTCGAGGACATCACATCCATTCACGAGACGGAAGGATCCTTCGGGAAGGAATTCCTTGTTCTCGATCATGAGCTTGAGGGTCTCGACCGAAGCCGTAGCATCAATCTCGTAGGCGGTTTCGCCAACAAAGAGTTGCATTATTGTTTTCGCTGTTGTTGTTGTTGTTATTAAGTTTGTATTTAAACTTGGTTGCTCTAACCTGTAATGAAGTACAGTAGCACGTAAAAAGGAGTCGTGAAGGATGAAGGGTGAGTTGGTTATTACCGATGAGTAACTGGTGTGTGATAATGAAACGTCTACTACTCTCATTGTAGAGAAGCCAAACCATTAGGCTATCTTCCAGCCTCATGCTGTGCTACACACAGAATGCTCTAGTATCACAGCAGCTGTGAAGATAACTGTACAAACAACAGCGCCATGGTCGCAGTATTGGTTATTCTTACCTATTCAAGGGAACAGACAGCAAGTTATAAATTTGTGAAGATTGGTTGATGCCCTTTCATCAAGATTAGAGGAGAGCCAAGTCAAGTAACACGGTATGCTGCTGGCCACGATTAAAGTACCAGAGCTACGAAGAGCTACAGAGTTTCTTCGAGGGACCAACGAATATGGACACAAGGACAGACCGAGCATGTTCTCTAAACTGATAACCTATTTCCAAACAACAACTTTTTATCCCGAACAAAGGAAGCACAACAACAACATCAAACAACAATCAGGTACTCTGCTGGGGAGAGGCTAAAGATATCTCAGACCCACAGCGCCATTCTAAAAACTGCTCTTCTACTACTATTGACAATAGCTAACGAGCCAGCACAAATCCAAAAAAAAAAACTGCTCCCACAAAGAGTGGTCTAATAGAAAAGCTTGACATCAAGAAAGAACCCAACGCAAAAAAATCTTACACACAACTAGATTTGCGATTTGCAATCATGGGTGCTGCCGAAGAGAAGAAGAAGAAGAAGAATACGACCGCACACGATCCCTCCTCCGCACAACGAGACGGTAAGGACAACAGCACTACTGTGGACAGTCGTGGTGGTACTCGATTTGGAGTCGATGGATCGTACGATGATGATATTATTGTGGGACCTCCTACTACCGCAGATGATTTTGTCAAGGAACTTCCTACGATGGAAGAAGAACATCACATGATGATGGAAGGCGATGACGTTCGTGCACGAGAAGCTGCGGAAGAAATCGACGAAGGACGGATCAGTTACCATCCCAGTACCATAGCAGCCAACAAGAAGAATCAACAGGTAAGGAATGTACTGGCACCAAAAAATTATTGCGTTGTACAATTTTGTTGTTGTTGTTGTTGTTGTTGTTGTTGTTGTTGTTGTTGTTGTTGTTGTTGTTGTGGGACGATCAATAGACCAACGAATTACCACTCACCTCTATTATCATCATCATTGCAGTCGGAAGACGCTGCCGATGGAGACGGTGATGATCCCTTTGCCGAGAACAAAAAGAATCGCATTTCCGAACGCGAATCTGACTATCAGAAACGCCGTATTAATCGTGTTATTCGCGAAGATGGATTGTCCTACAAGGAAGCTATGGCGCAAGCCAATATGGAAAAGGAAAAGGATGAACTCATGAGGGATTTAGAATCGGACGAAACTCCTGCTGATAGTAGTGGAGGTGGCAGTGGTGGCGGCGGAAAAGGAGAGGAAGCTCCACCGTCAGATGGTGTTGGACGCCGTAAGCGTCGATGGGACTCCACTCCTGCCAACGACAAGGCAGCCACAATTGTTTCCGATAGTGAATCGATTGCATCGTCTACGCATCAACAGTCCAAATGGGACGAGGATCCCACAGCTAGCGGCAGTAGTACTCGCCGAAGAAAGCGATGGGATGAGACCCCCGTTGTAACGGCGGCAACCTCGGGTGTGGCGGCCACGCCTGTGGTGACTGCATCGTCCGGCCGGAAATGGGACGAAACGCCGGTGGTAACTTCGGGAGCTGTGGCGGTGGACGCTACACCAGCTCTGGATGATGGAGTCAAGAAGCGCAATCGCTGGGAGGCTACTCCTATGGCAACATCTGTTACTTCTGGAGGTGTTCCACAAACACCCACGACGGCCACGTCGGGAAATATTGCCAAGGCACAGGCACTGGAACGAGAAATGGAGTCTCGTAATCGTCCTTGGACGGATGCTGCCCTGGATTCCATTTTGCCTAGTGAAGGATACACGATCATTGCGCCACCTGCCTCGTACAAGCCGCTGCGCACACCAGGACGCAAGCTCTTGGCGACACCCACCCCCATGGGTATGACTCCAGCCGGATTTCAAATGGAAGTTCCCGTCGAACAGAGAGCTGACGCTTCCATGCAAGAGATCCGAGAAGCCTACGGTGTACCACTTGGGCAGACATCTGCCGAGGCAGGAGGCACTGGCAATCTTCCGTACATTAAACCTGAGGATATGCAATACTTTGGCCGTTTGATGGAAGACACAGAAGAAGACAAACTCAGCAAGGAAGAAGCCAATGAAAGGAAAATCATGGGGCTGCTTCTGAAAATCAAGGCTGGGACCCCTCCTCAACGAAAAACAGCCATGAGGCAGATCACTGACAAGGCTCGGTCCTTTGGCGCCGGTCCTCTTTTCAACCAGATTTTGCCCTTGCTCATGAGTCCGACGCTAGAGGATCAAGAACGCCACTTACTGGTCAAGGTGATTGACCGTGTGTTGTACAAGCTAGATGACCTGGTCCGCCCCTATGTGCATCGTATTTTGGCCGTGATAGAGCCTCTTTTGATTGATGAAGATTATTATGCCCGTGTGGAGGGTCGAGAAATCATCAGCAACCTTGCCAAAGCGGCGGGTCTTGCGACCATGATTGCTACCATGCGTCCCGACATAGACAGTCCAGACGAATACGTCCGAAATACTACAGCCCGTGCATTTGCCGTTGTTGCAAGTGCTTTGGGAGTCCCACAAATGCTACCCTTTCTCAAGGCTGTGTGCCAATCTCGCAAATCGTGGCAGGCCCGCCATACAGGTATTAAAATTATCCAGCAGATTGCTCTCCTCATGGGCGTGGCTGTGCTACCGTATCTGCGAGAATTAGTGGAAATTGTCAGCCATGGCTTGACGGATGATATGCAAAAGGTTCGAATCATTACGGCCCTGACCTGTGCAGCCTTGGCTGAAGCGGCCAATCCCTATGGAATTGAAAGTTTCGATTCTGTCATTCGTCCGCTGTGGAAAGGAGCCATGGAGCACCATGGGAAAGCTCTGGCCGCCTTTCTCAAGGCCATTGGATTTGTCATTCCTCTGATGGAGGAAAACTACGCAAGTCACTACACTCGTTTAGTGATGCCTATACTTCTTCGCGAGTTTCACTCTCCCGACGAGGAAATGAAGCGTATTGTCTTGAAGGTCATCCAGCAATGTGTTGCCACGGCTGGTGTAGAACCAGACTACATCCGCACCGAGATTCTTCCCGAGTTTTTCAAAAACTTTTGGATCCGTCGCATGGCTCTCGATAGACGCAATTACAGCCAAGTCATTGACACAACGGAGGAATTGGCAAATAAGGTTGGTTGTTCCGAGATTATTGGTCGCATGGTCGATGATCTCAAGGACGACAGTGAACCTTACCGACGTATGGTGATGGAGACTGTCAATCGCGTTTTGAAGAACCTGGGTGCTGGTGATATTGATGACCGTTTGGAGGAGCGTTTGATCGATGGTATCCTTTATGCATTCCAGGAGCAAGCTGTCGACGCAGGCAGCACAGCTGCCGGGAAGGAAGGACAGGTGATGCTGGACGGTTTTGGAACCGTCGTCAATGCCCTTGGTGAACGCAGCAAGCCTTACCTGAAACAAATTGCCGGTACCATCAAATGGCGGCTAAACAACAAGGCGGCCTCTGTTCGCATGCAGGCGGCGGATTTAATTGGTCGCATTGCTGTTGTCATGAAGGCATGTGGCGAAGATCAGTTGATGGGTCACTTAGGCGTTGTTCTCTATGAATACCTCGGAGAAGAATACCCCGAGGTCCTGGGTTCCATTTTGGGAGCTCTTCGATCTATTGTAAATGTGATTGGAATGACAAAAATGACTCCTCCCATTCAAGATTTGCTGCCCCGCCTCACTCCCATTTTACGGAATAGGCACGAGAAGGTACAGGAGAATTGTATTGACCTTGTTGGTCGAATTGCCGACCGTGGAGCCGAATTTGTTTCGGCCAAGGAATGGATGCGCATTTGCTTTGAATTATTGGAGTTGCTCAAAGCGCACAAGAAATCCATTCGCCGTGCATCTGTCAGCACCTTTGGTTTTATTGCTCGTGCGATCGGTCCTCAAGATGTCCTTCATACCCTCCTGAATAACCTCAAGGTGCAAGACCGCCAGATGCGTGTATGTACTACAGTGGCCATTGCTATCGTCGCGGAAACATGTGGCCCTTTCACAGTACTTCCTGCATTAATGAATGAGTATCGTGTTCCTGAGCTCAATATCCAGAACGGTGTTTTGAAGGCTCTGAGCTTTATGTTTGAATACATTGGCGACATGGGCAAAGACTACGTCTATGCAGTGACTCCTTTGTTGGAGGACGCCCTTATGGAACGCGACCCTGTGCATCGTCAAACTGCCTGCGCAACAGTGAAGCACATGGCTCTTGGCGTCGCCGGGTTGGGGTGCGAAGATGCTCTCGTTCACTTGCTGAATTATGTCTTTCCCAATATTTTTGAGGAAAGCCCTCACGTGATTCAAGCCGTCTTTGATGCTCTACAAGGTCTCATGGTAGCCCTTGGCCCGAATATCATTCTGCAGTATACTGTACAAGGCCTCTACCACCCAGCTCGAAAGGTTCGGGAAGTATATTGGAAGCTTTTCAACTGCCTCTACATTTTCGCTGCTGATGCGCTGATTATGGGATATCCCATGGTTGAAGACGAGGGTGAGAATATGTACTCCCGTCCGACACTAGAATTGTTCATTTGAGGAGACAACATTTCCTCTATTTGATGACTGATTCAAGGTAAAAAAGCCCACATATTGATCGCAAACAAGAATTACACATTTAAATGATTTGATAACGATACTTTATATTCTATTGCTCCTTTACAATTGTTGAATATCGTTGCATCTGAGTTTCGATATGTATATTCTGTGTTGTACTTATTTGCGTCATTGAGACTCCTGTGTATTTTTTCTGTGTTCCTTTATTGATTTCTTTAGCCTTAATTTTCTGCCGTTTGCTTAAATTACCTTTTTGTTCATACATTGTACATCCTACTGTAACGAAAATTAGAAAAAATAACTCTTTTTAGTTTGGCACCACAATTTCCTTCATATCTGCTGCCAGCATTCGCCAAAGACTAAGTTTGGTTTCCAACTTGGAAAGAGCACACTTAGAATTCTTCCCTTTGCCACCCCATACATCATGGTGTGGAAAAGAAGGCGAAGTCAAAGAGGACAACAGCATCGGACGCGAGAGTAAATCCTCAACGGCTTGCTTTTGGTTGGCAATTTCATCTTCCTTGAGACGCTGCAATTCATGTTCTAATGTATGAATAGTGGTTTCGATTTCCTTCAGGACAGGACCATAGGGATTGCAAAAGTAACGAGTCGACTTTTCAAAAGACTGGAATTTTGTTTTCAACAATGTCGCCACCAACCCAAAACAGTTGATAGGAGTTTTGCTCTCGTTGCTGTCGTTGGCAAGTGAGCCTTGTTGTGTGGGCGCTCGTTGCGGAGAAAAGAAACCTAGACTTCTAGCCGCCGGAGATGGACACAGTCCAGTAGAAGCGTTGGCAGTGGCAGGCTCGGAGGCACTCCTCGTCCATGCTGGACGAGACACAGGAGATTGGGTCAGAGCATCCTTTTCTCGCTCTTCCATAAACAAAAGGGCTTCTTGATGAACATCCTTCAAGCAAGCTGCTTCTTTCTTCTGACGAATCAAGTTCTCGCGTTCTCGAAGATAATTCCTTGCCAGTTTCCACAGCTTTCCATTCGCGGCGTTACTAGCAGTAGTCGTCGAATGACCTTGTTCTGGCACTTCTGCTGCAGCAGTATTATCTTGGAAATCTTCCTGGTCTTCCTTATCTTCGTCATCATCGTCGCTTTCGTAGAGAGACTTCAAAATGTGGAGATGAAAGCTCCGGAACTGCGGCGCCTTATAAGACTTGGATGCTTTCAAAGGTGATACAACATTTACCTTGTGGCGTTTAGCGATGTGCTCTACCTCGACCTCATCATCGCTATCTTTGTCTTGGGTAGATCTCTTCCTTTTCTGATTCATCATTTTGAATTATGGTGGTCTTGATTATTCTAATCGAGCCTTTGATTGAGTTAAGAATGAAATATAAGTCAAATCAAATCTCCTCTTTTATGTTTTGTTGGAAAGGATGGTAGTCTGCTGTTGAGGACAGTAGAATTGAGGGAGGAGGTTGTTGGTAGCAAGTTCTTGATGGATTCTTCGCCGTTGCATGCGCACCTGCCGTTTCGCTGAAACTCCAATGCAAAGTCACACCAGTACCCATGGTTTTATGGACACTGTGCTCTACTTTTTACACAATCGAGAGCAAGTTCTCCTGATACTACACTATTAGTACTCTTTGCCAGACGCTCGAAGCCAAGCCTTCATCAGTTCCCTGGACTTCCAATTCGTTCCTTTCTGAAATCGACTACTCGTACCTATCTCTACAGTTCTAACAGGAGTAGTATTCTAGCTAATCTACTACTACTACTAGTAGTAGCTAGTAGTAGGTAGTAGACCTAGTAGCTAGTACTCGAGTAGTAGCTAATCCACAACGTATGTAGTGGTGTACCGGTAGAGTGATGGGGTGTTCGGGTTGTCGATCGTATTACCTGGTACCTGGTATCTTTACTGAGATGTGGGTGTCGTCGTTGTGATGGGCGTTCGGGAACTTTCGTGGAAATTGAATTTTAAAAATATATCAGAAATATCATAATAGGAAAAGGAAATTCAATATGATCACTACAACTACAACAACAACAACAACAACAACGGCAGCAACAACTAAGAAATCTCTTCCAGATTTGGTCCAACGCGAACTACCTCTTGCCGTACCTCCCATCTCTCCCCAGCGAGCTCGGGATGCCTACACGGCTACTCAGGAGGTGGCGGCTGAATATGGCGGTGATGATGACTGGACAGAAGAAATCACGACTCAGGTGAACAAAGGTATCAGTATTTCTGAAATTCAAAACACCTACACAAATTTTGAATATCTTAAAATCCTCGAACGAGGCGGTTGTCTCTTCTCGTTTAGTTGCCATCACCAACTTGCCCCGTATGAAGCTGAAATGGTGGATTCCATCATCAATCTTACTGCCTTTGAGGATGAAGTCAAAGAAAATTATGTGCCACATTTTGAGGACAGTGGAAAATACAAAGATGCTCTTGGAGACATAGAAGAACAGGACGAGAAAAACAGCCAAGAGGAAACAGAACAGGCGGAAACAAAAAATAATTCAAAGCAGCCGAAAGGTGTACCTGCTTTTGATTGGAACCCGAGCAGCTTGTTTACTCTTGAATTGCCCGCAATCAGCGTTCAAGAAAAGCAAAAAAAGGTCGAAAACAACAACCCGTATACGTTTCTGCTCGCAAGGGCTTCCTACCTACTATTTGATGTAGACTTGCAGAAACTACTAGGCCAAGATGGACCATCCATCTTGTCATCGCCAGAATATCATCAAAAGTGCGAGCCCACCGGAACGAAGGTTTGGACAGATACTGAAAACATGGAGCCCAACAATTTTCGGATCACCAAAACCATCATACCGCGCGTGTACGATATTGTGGTCCAATTCCGAGTGAGTGCTCTGGACGACAAAGATGTTCTTAAACAGATTGGTCGTCACGCTGGAACTCGGATCGATGGAGGAATCCTGCTGGAACGAACGAAACGATCCAAACCTCCCAAGGAAGATGCTACCAAAAAAGCCAAATCTGTATTGCTCTACACTGATCTTGGTGAAGGTGTCTGTTTGGTTACTCATCTGACAGTCGTCTTGCAAAGGGGCTTACCGGATCCCATAGAACGGTTGATCAACTATCTTCCTAATAGATTTCAATCCTGGGGTCTTGGTGAAACTTGGGAAACGGCGTGGAGAACCAGAAGATATTTGAAAAAGGTAGCGCCTAGAACAAAAGTAGAAGACGAAGAAGTTGGAGATGAATTTGATTCTTTCAACTCATCGTCCGATGACGAAGACAAGTTCGAGGATGCACAGTCCTAGCTAGTAGGATGACAATGGTAGTGTAAGAACTACTAGGTCTAGTATTCGATTAGCTAAACTACAAATTCCGAGTATTCTGTACCACTACTGTAGTAGGTTCTGCTATAGTAAGGATAAGATGGACTACCATGGTAGTTTCGAGGTGAAGAGGTCTGTAACTTAAATCGTGTGTCCATTCAGTCCCAAGACTCATACGATTCGATCCAAAAGGAATAAAGGCATAATATTTAATAGACCCTACTCGTATCTCGTACACTACTAGTGGGATAGTAGTATCACAACAAGAAACATCTTCCATCTTCCAAACATCATTACTTATTTGATTCCAGCCGTTGACAACAATCAGCAAAACTTCACGCATCACCAATTTTTTTTTACAAAGATGGGAGAGACCAAGCAGACGCAAAAGCAAACCAAGAAAGAGCTCGATGATAAGCTAAGACTTTCGACTCCGAGTCGAGAAGTTCTCGAGGAACTGGCTGTGGCGTGTGCCAAGGATCCCAGTCCCGATAATACCTTTCAGTATGCCTTTGCCTTGTCCAAGTCGTCAGAAAAGTCGGAACTACGTTACGCAGTCACCATTTTAGATGGTTTAATCAAGGAGGGGTACGAGCATCAAGTGGACTGTATATATGCGGCTGCTACTGCCCTTTACTTGTTGGAAGATTACAAGGAATGCCGGGTACGTTCATTTCATATTTATTCCATCCGTTTGGAGTGCTTTTGCATTGTCGTGGCAAAATAAGCTCGGATGCTAATCTTTATGTTTTTGCTCTGTTGCTGGTATTTCGACATTTTCCTGCTCTGGCACTGCTGCTATTTTGCAGGTGAGATGTGAGAAAATTTTACGATCCAAACCAGACTGCCGAATTGCTGCCGAATTACACCTAGCATGCATCGAAAGCAAAGAGCGACAAGATGAAGAAAAGTGAGTTTTTCATGGCCTGAGTAGTGTGGTGCAACTTTGTTGATTATTTTTTCTCGTTGCTTAGACCTTGGACACTCACACTTGTCTGTGTTTTCTTTTTCTTCAAGACTCAAGCAGGCGGCAGTGGGGGGAACGGTGGCTGTTGCTGCTCTGGGTGTGATTGCTGGAGTTGCTTCGATGATGATGAGTAATAAGAAGTAGAAAACACAACAATTTATAAATCCGCAAGCATTCATTCAAAGTATATTTTTTATGATGGAAAATTGAAAAATATAAGGAGGACAGAGTCACCGGAAAACTATTATTGTTGGTACCTGGTAGCACACGAGCATTGGAGGAGGCTGGTCATTGTAAACATTTTTAGATTGCGGGCATTGTCTACGACTCAATTTTTTTCAGACAACATCATGATAAATGCGGTAATTTATTATTATTATTATTATTATTGTAGGATCAATTTCGTGTTTATTGTACAGGAAAGAATATTGCAGTCACGTTTGCTATTATTGGTTCTGTGATTTTGTGTTGTTGTAGATCAACAAACAGCAATATAGCAACGAGACAACAACAAACTTCTCATGACATGGAGCCGCCTTCAATTTGCTTGACAATCATAATCATAGTCGCCAGGGAAGCGGATGCCACACTTGCGGTTGTCAGAAGACCACAATCTTCTATGGCTTCCACCAGTAATTCAAACACGGCGACCCATGCCATGGCACCTCCCGCAAAGCCCAATCCAATGGGTACAATCGGAATAAAATGGTGCACAAAAATAAAGGCTGGAACTGCCATGAGCGGTTGTGGTAAGCTTGTAGCAACAGCCCACAGCGCTGCTGCTACTTTGTTGGTGCCCTTGGGCAGCAGTACGACCACAATGGCAAGTCCCTCGGGGACATTATGTACGGCCAAACTCGCCGATATAAACATACCCAGTTCGCTCCCGTGGGTTCCACCAAAACTAACACCGATACCAACACCTTCCGAAAAGGAATGCAACGTCATGACAAAGAAAACGAGAAGAGCCTTACGTGCATCCGTTCCGTCCATACCACCGACTTTCAAATCCTCGTATCGTTCGAGGACTCCCTTTGTGCCCAAAATAAATAAAAGACCCAATGTTGCACCAATGGCTACTCGGTATTGTGTTGGGATAGTAGAATTGTCGTTTGGTTCGTGGAATCCTATTCCTTCCCAAAAGAGAGAAATACTGGCAGCCGACATCATTCCAGCGGCCACAGCTAAAGCGAGAGAGCCAGAAAAAAAAAAGAGATATACAATATGAGAAAGGAGGATGTATACTCACAAATTCAAACACCATTTTTTTTCATTTCAAAAAAACTGTAAAACCAAGGAATCTACAATACAACAACAAAAGCCTCCCTTTCTCGTTTCTCGTACCATTGGACACACCCACCCAATAGCTTGCCAAGTTGGGCGTAAAGATCAGTGGAACAATTCCCAATCCTGTACTGACAGCGGTAATCCAACCATAATAAAAGACATGATGTATGGATGGTTCTCCTACTGGATGTAATGGATTTGGCATGAAGACGTAGGTCAGTACTACTAACCCGATCAAAGCCGACCATTCCAGTATGGTTGGTGGAGGGGCAATTTTTCGAGTTTTATTATGAGTATTATTCACAGCAGTCATGGTAACCTCGTTCAATTCATTCTGTGATTTGTGATGAGAAGCAACAGCGGCAGCAGCGGCTTCTACAACTCCAGCAACAGCAGTTCCAGTACCACCGACAGCACTACTTTCATTACCATCTTTTTTTCTTTGTGTAGCTGTCATAATGGTTCTTGTGTATGGCGGTACTGTCGTTCTTTAATTTTATCGCGCCTTGTGTGTGTGTGCGTGCGTGTGATGAATGAGAAATAATGACGATTTTTGGGTGCGCTAGAGTGATTGTATGTGCTCACTGTCTTTGGTTTATACTGCAACGCACTCTTTCTTAGTGTACTTCAGATTCATATACGAAGAAAATGATAATGTTGGTCTTTTTGCAATAGTACGTTCTTGATTTTGCGCTAGCTATAGTAGTAATTCTAGCTTGGCTGCAGGTGTGTGTCTCTGTGTAAATTTATGGTTTGTTTGTTGTTTGATGTTTTGATTTGATGCGTTCGTCTTGCACAGCTTCAACCTTTCATCCTATCTTCAAATCTACTACTGTAGCTAGTAGTACCCAGTAGTACTATGCTGGAGTTCTTGCTTCACGGCTGAGATTAGAACCTCGCGGACGAAGGACATACTGGACGCACTTTGGTTGGCGTTTAGGGTTAAAGAACATTATTATTTTTGGCCAAGACCTCCCCTCCCGTACGTGTTTCTTCGAATTTCCTGAACTTTCTTGTTTTGTTTGTTGTTGTGATGATGATACATAGTACACTACTACTACTACTGTACTAGCTAGCTAGTAGTATAGTAGTAGGTCTAGTAACACAGTAAATGAAATAATGAAAGCCTCTGAAAATCAACCAATCGAAAATCTGACACACACTACTAGACTAATACTATCAGTTAGACACTCTACTAGCTAGACCTACTGTTGTTGCTGTTACTGAACTTTCAGTAGTCACAAAAAAATAATAATAATAGACAGATCAGTTCGTAATCTTTATATCTTATTATATCTTGTTTCCCTTTTTCAGTAGACCAACAATAACACAACTGCACCAAATTCCACGAAATAATTATTAGAATCACACCAACAACCAACCAACAACAACAATGATGATGAAACATTCCCTTTTCTCCGCAGCGATGATTGTCGCCATTTTGGTTGCCGCTCTGGCAGTGGTTGTTGTGCCGTCCTCTGCCTTCACTTTCCAACATCCTGCCGCTAGTAGTAGAAAAACAACAGCGAACGTTGCCAGAACAACAGCACCATCTACTACTACTACTACTACTACTAGTCCTACCAGCTTGTACAATATTTTTGGTGATGCTTTTAAAAACGACGATTCTCTTGGAAAAGCGAAAAATGAGGGACTGAGCAATGGACCCAGCTACAATGACAAGGTAACCGTCAATGGCAAACCTGTTCAAGGTGCCGTGGTGGGACAAAAACTTACGGTTGTGGCTGGACGGGCTCGTGTTAAGATTCCTGTCAATTGTCAAAAGGGAGATTGTGGAACCTGTGTCGTCATGTACAATGGACGAAAAGTCAAGGCTTGTCAGACACCATTAGGATCTGGAAAAGCTGACATTAAGACTTTGTAGAAGAAAGCTTTGTTAGTTTTTAGCTATCTAGCATCCCTTGGAAATATTGATGCATTGATGTGCGACAAGTATGGCAAACATGTACATATTATATTCTTGTTCTACAGTAGTAGCTTATTTGCTACTTGCTACCATAGCTACAGCTAGTCATGCATGTTGTTGATCTTGCCGATCATTTCGTTGGAAAAAAAGACTACAACAACATCCACGACAAAGGCCTAAAATAATAATATTGTATTAGCCTACACAATGAATTATACTACTACTAGGCAGAACTGTACTCTGTACTCATGGCATCTACTATATTTCAATTGTGTTTCATTTATTTCAATCCAATTTCACAATGGGAAACTCGTTGTTAGTGGAAAAGTCAAATTCCACAGCTGGAGGTGTGCCATCATTAGTTTCCTTTTGTCCCACAAACTGCTTCAATTTTGCAATATAGATGGAATTGCCAACACAGACCTTGGAAATCTGTGTTAGTTCTTGATGGGTCATGGAGAAAAAGTCGCTGTCTGTACTGGCCAATGCCGCAGTGATTCGTCCTATCGTTGTCTTGCTGGATTTGAAACATTCGGCCGTCGAAAAAAATAAATCATCTTGCGAAACACGTTCAAAGCTAGATCCTTGTACAAAATCATCGTACGATAATGGAGGTGGTTGCTGAACAACCGCAAATGCCTCGAACCGTTTTTGAAATACCTTTTCGGAAGTTGTAAACTGAAATTTGTCCTTTTTCAAAACCTTGGCTTGATGCAACGCCGCAATGTACTGTGCAGTTGCACGAAAACAATGAAAAACAGGAAGAACAATACAGGAGTTGGTGAGAGGAGATTTCAAAGAAAATTGCCTGTTGAAAACAAAACAAAACGCAGACGACGTACTCGAACCAGCCCGCGACATAAACTTCGTTTGCATTGTAACGCCATAAAGTCGAGATTCGAGTCATATTCATTTCGTGAAGGTTGAGTAGTCGTGCCATTCTTTTCCTTTTTGTTCTGGTTCTTTTTCTTTCCTTTACTCTTTCGCCCCGAAAATTCTTTTTCCGCTTCTTTGCTCTTTTTCATGGCTGCCATATTGTTGAGGGCCGTCGACAGCAAAAAGTCACGATACCAGTACATAACTGCCAACTCTTCATGGCTGCGAAATAGCGACAACTCTACTCCAATCGATACGTGCAGATCCATGATCTGTATCAAATTGTATAGTACGTAATGACTTATGTAGGGCGGCGATGTATTGTCGAGTCCTTTTTCCTTGCGGTAATGCACATCGACGACGTGGGCCTCCTGCTGCAATTGTGACCAGTCATGAATAATGACTGCCTCCATATATGCTCGTTGTCGACTTCGGTTCAAGAGTCGCAGTTTGAGCGTATCATAAATTGGTTTGGCAAGTCGATTCATAAAGATTTGACCATTTTTGCTTTCGAAAATATCGTCTGGGACAGCTGCCATTTCTTGCAAATCTTTCATAATGAGCTCCAGTAGAGAATGTCGACCCAACAGTTTTTCGTCAAAGTACAAATTCAAGACAATAAGCGATCTCGTGAGAACGTTGATGGATGCCTTGGAAATTCGATCCAGGTAACGTCGTATCCGACTTAGAGAAAAACCCCTAACTACTAGCTGACAAAGTCCCCAATCGATCTCTTTAACAATTTTAGATAGCAAAGCCAATGATTCTTCCGGTTTTAAAAAGACAACTTTTCTGACGGGTGAATTACCAAACAGTGGTCGATTGGCAAACGGATCAAAGGTTCGTCGAATCAGTTGTACATCGTGCGATGTTTCGGTTGCACGCAATTTTTTGTAAAGCGATTGAAGGTCGTCGAGATTTTCTACGGCCGTTCGAATAGCTTGCTGCGTCTCTACCATGACTCTCATGACTTCAGATCCAGCCACTCGTGCCTGCCAAAGAAAACAAACCAAAAGTGATACAACAATTGTATTTTGAGGTTTTACCATTTTGCGGTCAATTCGGTACCAAGAATGTGCACTACGAAAATCACGTACAACACACCAACATGACAACGTACCAATGATGATGATATCCCAAGAAATTCAATCAGAAACCCCAAAATATGTTGAGCTGCCAAGGCTTCGTCGGTTGTTGAATCCTTTTCATACATTTCTTCCGCTAGTTTGAGAGCGTACGTTAATTCACTCAGGGTGTTGTTACTTTCATGGTTGGAATAAACAGCCACATTGTACGCATTGGCACAAAAATCTTCTTCCTCGTAAATGTCTCCGTGCAAAATGATACTTCTTAGAATTTCGGTAATTTCAACCAATGCCAGTGTCGTTGCGTACACAATGTGTTGTGCCAGTGTTCCCCGCCGCGATGGTGGTAAAGATGATGATGATGATTTTGTTGTTGTTGTTGTTGGTGGTGGTGTCGACAAGAGCAGATTGGACCTATCTGTACCATCTTCCGTTGTGGTGGTTGGTAGGAGTGGTAGTACTTCTTGTAGGTCCAATCGGTGTTTCATATCTTCAATGACAGAACAAGGTGTGTACAGGCACGTGTAAATGCTTTCTACGACAGACGAACCTCCCAACATGGATTCCAATCGTACCAGTCCCTCCACGGCAATCCATACAGAATCGCGTAAGGTTAATTCGTTCCAAGGAAGGGGTAAAAAATCATCATCCAATTTAGTGGGTGGTGGTCGGGGATACAACATTCGTTGTTCGTCATTGTCATTGTTGTTGTTGTTGTTGGCACTGCTGCTGCTGTTGTTGTTGTTGGCACTGCTGCTGCTGTTGTTGTTGTTGTTGTTGATAGTAGTATTCTTATTTGGTGGTAGTAGTAGTAGTATTTGTGAGGCTGGTATTTCACACGAATCCATTTTTTTATCCAATAATTCCATAGCAGCCATCGAATCTTGTAAATTGAACGATGAATCATTACAGAGCATGGGATTCGTGTACGATAGGGAAGCCGCACATGCATCGACGAGACTCGTTATATCCATCATCATCATTTCTTCTGTCCTACTAGTACTAGTAGTACGTGACAATACTACTTTTGGTTTGTTGTTGTTGTTGTTGTTGTTGTTGTTATCATCATCACCGGCACCGGCACTACCACCGCCGCCGTTACTGCTATTGTTGGTATTGTTGGATGTCGTCGTCATGGTAGTGTGCGAGTGCGTTTCTGTACCGGCAAGTGGAAGAGAAGCGGTTGCACCAAAAATAAATAATACTGGAAACTGTAAATGTAAGCCTCTCTCCCTGAAACCCAAGAATGAGAGATTACAGACACCACTTCTTCTTCTTGTGCCGATCGGTTCGACAGTCCAAAACGAACTAACCAGCTCTAGTAGTTAGAGTAGCTAGTAGGCATGGAACACAACACGTATATGTATATTATGTACTACAGTAGTATATTTTATTATTTTTTATAGTATTGCGTAGAGTAAGCAAGTTTACTGGATGGTACTGAACGTAGTAAACGTTGGTGGTGTGCGTATATTAGCCTACTCTCTCTAGTACTAGCTAGTAGACTACTAGCTAGTAGCAAGTAGCTAGTACTAGTAGACTCCTACTAGCTAGTACTACTTCTTAACTCGTCCTCTATCAATTATTTTTGCCAAATGTATGGTTGAGCATAATTACTGGACGAGTAACTGTGCGATATTATTAGAAAAATTAAACAGACTACTATTTTTAGATAGATGATTACTCGTATTTTTTTGGTTCGAAGAAAAGACAACACGTACGATAGGATTTCGAAGATACGACAAAACACGCGTACTGTACCTCCCTACTCTTGACTGTAGACTACATCGACGCGTGGTTTGCCACCCTCCCTCCACGAGCCTTCTTTCATTCTTATGATTACTACTGTAATAACAACTAAAACCAAAACGATCATCTCATCATCAAACGAATTGTTATTGTTATTATAATTTATTCGTACTCGAGTATTATTTGATAAGCAACAGCTACAAAAAATAAATATTCGTATCTGATTTTTTGTCCTTCCCACTCTTTATTTACTTTTTGTTCCAAAGCAAAACAACATGGCAGAACAATCACCATCATCAGAAACGACTGCTGCTGCTGCTGCTGCGGTTGCTGCTGCGGTTGCAGTCAAGCTGGAACAGGTTCCTTCCGACTCCTCTTGCTCGACAACAACAACAACAACAACAACAACAACAACAACAGCTGCAGCTGCAGCTGCAGCTGCTGTTGTTTCGTCACCTACCATCGATACCAACAACAATAACACTACCAATAACACTACCAATAACACTACCAATAACACAACAACAACAACAGCAACAACAACGGCAGATTTGCGAAAAATCTATCGCGAATCAGAACTGGTTGAAATTATTCATCTTCACGATTGTTTGCGTGGTGCCATTCGAGCCTTGGTCGAAGATGTGCAGATTTTACGACAGTCTGTAGTACTGGCTTCTACTGCTGCTGCTGCTGATGGTAATGGTAATAATAATACGACGACGACAACAACAACACACATGGAACAACTGGAAGGGAAGATTGCTGGACGATTCAAAGTTATTTGGAGTGTCTTTCGGGCCCATTCATCAGCGGAAGATGAATTTATTTGGCCGGCATTGCAAGCCAAAACCAAAGGTCGTATCAAGGGAGGACACTGTCATGCTCATTGTCACAATCATTATCATCAACAACAGTATCAACACAGTAGCAGTAGTAGTCACACTCATGTTCAACAGTCACAATCATCAACAACAGCAACAACATCACCACCAATCAACACTAGTACCAAACAAGGAGATGGACATGCCCAACAAACTGGTACCGGAGGAGACGAAGAAATTATGGATCAATCGGAATACGAAGAAGATCATGCGTCGGAGGAAATCATGTTCGAACGTATCGATTCCTTACTGGCACAACTGCGCAAGGCATTGTTGGAACAGAAGAACATGAGACTATCATCATCAGCATCAGCATCCTCATCATCATCGTCTGCAATTACAACTGCCGCTGACGCTGTGAAACTCCAATCTGTACGATCAACGATTGATGAAACATCCAAGATACTCTTTCAGAGTACACAATCCTTGTCCAAACATTTGTCAGAACATTTGGAAAAGGAAGAAAAGCAGTGCATGCCACTCGTCGTGAAGCACCTATCGAGAGATGAAATTCATGACCTCGTTGGAAATATCATGGGAAAACGATCGTCCGATCTGATTGCTCAAATCATGACCATGGCCGTCCAGAACTTGACCTCGGATGAACGAGAAGAAATGATCAAATATATGAAGCAAGCCATGGAGGGAACATTTTTTGATCGCTGGTTGCTCATGTCTGGTTGGATGAAGTCGCCATCAACAACATCATCAACATCAACATCATCTACCACTGCTGCTGCTGCTCCTCCTACTACTACTACTACTACTACGACTCCTTTGATGTCGACGACAACAACGAAGGCTGTTAAAGCTGATCCCAGTTCGGATAATGATACAGGCATGAATGCAGTATCTCCTTCTGCGAAAACGGTTCTCGACACATCTCCATCAACAACAACAACAAATAATTACAAGAAGAAGAATGATGTTTCAGACATGGCACTAATAACGGATTTTGGTACACACACAGACGCAGAAGAAAATAATAATAATAATAATATGGAATATAAGAAACGGATGGCAAATCCTTCGTCAGAGATTGAACCAGAGAGAAAGAAAATGAACAACCTACTAGGTGATGCCGTGCCTTCCGTTGTTGTGGCGGCTGCTGCCGGTGGGAAAATCACGGGACAAGACGAATTGGAGCGTTTGATTCGTCTGGTTGCTACCAATCCTGATATGACGGCCATTCAAAAGAATACAACCATTCAAGGCCTGCGTGATTCTGTGTGGAAGAGCAACCAGAAACAACGAGAAAGTTGTTCCGAGCAAGCACACTTGTTTGCTCCACAAGACACAACTGTATTGACAAGGTGCGTCGTCAACAAACAAATAATATGGTTTCCTGTTTCTTATTTTTTATACATAAATTGCTCACGATATCGTTCGTTTCCATTTTTTAATCATTATTTGATATCGTGGCAGTAACTCATCGACTGCAGCTTCGGGTATCCGTTTGCGTCGAGTTACGCCTCCGTCCGTGTACTTGAAAAAGAACAGTGAAGGCAAGGTGGAGACTGTCTGGAGCAGCGATTCTCCGACATCGAGATGTCCCGACGATGGGTCCGTACCTTTGTTCAGTGCGGCAGAATTGGCGCCTACCTATCACGACGGTGCCGCGGGAGCAGTACTTGGTTGTCCGCATTACTCCCGCGCCTGCAAGCTTCGTCATCCTAAATCCGGACGTCTCTACACCTGCCGCCTGTGCTGCGAGCAAGAACGAGAAATGCCCATGAAGGACAAGGATGAACCGTTGGATAGGAATGCCGTCACCGAAGTCATGTGCATGAAGTGCAACTGCTTACAGCCCGCCGAAGATCGCTGTTTGAATTCTCATTGCGAATCGTACGGAAAGCCATTCGCAAAGTACTTTTGTCGCATCTGCCATTTGTACGATGATAGGTCGCATCCCATCTTCCACTGTCCTTATTGCAACACCTGCCGAATGGGAAAAGGACTGGGCATTGACTTTCGTCACTGCATGCGATGCAATGCGTGTGTTTCGCTCGCTGACGAAGATCATCGCTGCATCCCACAAAAGCTCCAGGGAAGCTGTCCTATTTGCAGCGAGGGTATGTTTTCTTCTACGGAGCCTCTGCGAGGTCTTAAGTGTGGTCATGTGATGCATTTATCGTGCTACAACACGTACCGTCGAGGTCACTCGTACAACTGCCCGCTCTGTCAACGATCCATGGAGGACATGCGAGACCATTTTGCCATGTTGGACGCTGCCATTCGAATGCAGCCAATGCCTGCTTCCTATTTGTCAACGATCAGTAACATTTACTGCCAAGATTGTGGCAAGACGGGTCAATGCCAGTATCACTTTGTAGGACAAAAATGTCCACATTGTAAGAGCTACAATACACGTGAGATGGGCCGCGTTCAAAATTCTCAAGCTGCGACTGCTGCTAGTATGCCTTTCCAGTATAGTTTTTGTTAGCAGTCAGCTGCACATGTTTGCAATAGGTGGTACGGTGGTACGGTACAACGCAGCAAAAGTATTGGAGCAGTTGACGATAACATTATGATAGCGTCAGCTATCTTACCGTGCTTTCCAGTACCACTACTAGGTACGAGAGTCCTGGTGTAGATTGTTATTTCATCATGATACACATACACATTATTTGATGCGCGGATACTCCGGAGTCCTAATTAACAGTATTTGATACTTACTATCATCGAGTCCATCCTTGTATCGTTCATATCTCGCGTTGAATCTTACTACGTAACCTGTTGTGACTCCTGAATTCTTCGTCAATCAGTTGTTCTCTTTGGAAGCTCAACTTGCCGCATCACATTTTCCATTAAATAAAATCCTCCTGCATTGTGTCAAATTTCAACCAATCTTTTTAAACGCGGAGACGAGCCAAAAAAGCGACGACATATTTAAAATCGTCGGAGTAGACAACTAGTACTTGTACCAGGTACTACTACTCGTACCAGTAGAGTACTTCCCTCTACATGCCATGATACTATTACTACTGTATCTCCTGCGAATGAAGCCCTCCGGAGCTCCCCTGTACCGTGACTGTAGCTCATGACTCACAGTAGAAACACTGTACCGCTGGTACCAACTTCAAGTTAATTAGGCTGTCCCAAAT
>Ga0100391_1001782_pt1 | contig 23479 bp, 20 predicted proteins | sample CryGeymeta201515_FD_81541 | JGI IMG/M metagenome (GOLD analysis project Ga0100391, IMG submission 81541) | Groundwater microbial communities from Crystal Geyser aquifers in Utah, USA - Crystal Geyser metaG 2015-15 | ecosystem: Environmental > Aquatic > Deep subsurface > Groundwater | place: USA... | reverse complement strand
GGCAGCAGCCTCCCAACCACAACCTCAACCAACAACCTTCCAGACTGGACTTCCCTCCGAAGCTCCACTGGACTACATCTAAACAATCACTGCAACCTGTCCAAGGTTCGGGGCCACCTCAGTCATGGAGCGCGGCTATTTTTGCTGATGCCGGAATTCTTGCTTGTCTGGCTTGGCTTCACGCATTTGAAACATAAGCCATTGGCGAGTTTAAACGCATCAGCCATCACCTTCGGCAAATTTATACACACATGAGCGATTTTTTGAAGCACGAATGCGGCATTGCCCTTATCCGCCTGTTGCAGCCGATTGACTACTATCAGAAAAAGTATGGCACGCCGCTCTACGGCTTCAACCAGCTGTTTTTATTGATGGAGAAGCAGCACAACCGCGGTCAGGACGGTGCCGGAATTGGCTGTGTCAAACTAGCTGTGGTACCCGGCAAGCCTTACATGGCCCGCAAGCGCACCACCAAGCCCAATTCACTCGGGCGCATCTTTAAAGGCGAACTGAAGACCTATCAAAAACTGGTGAATTCCGGAGTGATTCATCCGGAATTTCCGCGCACGGTGAAGGATCACTTCGACTTCGGGGGCGAAATCCTGCTGGGGCACCTGCGTTATGCCACGTCCGGACACTACAATCAGGAGAACTGCCACCCCTACGTGCGGGAGTCCAACTGGCCGACGAAGAATCTGATGCTGGCCGGCAACTTCACCATCACCAACGAGAAGGAGCTCAACGAGGGCTTGATCAACTGCGGGCAGCATCCGATCTTCGGGACGGATACCCAGGCCGTGCTGGAGCAAATCGGTTTTCATTTGGATGAAGCCCATGACGCCATCTACCACCGGATGCGGGATCAACAGGTCGAAGGCAGTAAAATACCCGGCATTATCAGCCGTGAACTCGACCCGGTGCGTATTTTGCGCAGCGCCGCAGCCAGTTGGGACGGGGGCTATACCATCGCCGGCCTGATCGGCAATGGGGATAGCTTTGTGATGCGTGACCCGCAGGGTATCCGGCCCTGCTTCTACTTTCAGAATGATGAGGTGATTGCCTTTGCCTCGGAGCGGGTGGCGTTGATGACGATTTTTGATCAACCGATTGAAAATGTTTACGAGCTGGAGCCGGGCACGGCGACTGTGGTCAAAAGCAACGGCGATATTTACTGCGAGCGTTTCACCGAGCCGCGCAAAATCACGCCCTGTTCTTTTGAGCGGATCTATTTCTCGCGCAGCAATGATGCCGATATCTACCGCGAGCGCAAGGCACTAGGCGGTGCCTTGCTGGAGCAGGTGGTGCGGGCAGTGGATAATGATTTTGCCGGGAGCGTCTTCAGCTTCGTGCCCAACACGGCGGAAGTCGCCTATCACGGCTTGCTGGAAGCCGTCCGCCGCCACCGCCGCCAGGAGGTCAAAGCGGCGATTCTCCAAGCACAGAGCGAGGGCACACTCGATGAGGCAATGCTGGACGAACTCATCCTGGGCAACTGGCCCAGAGGCGAAAAAATTGCGCACAAGGATATCAAGCTGCGCACCTTCATCTCCAAAGAGACAGGCCGCGCCCGGCTGGTTTCCCATGTTTACGACATCACCTACGGCGTGGTGCGGGAGGGCGATTGTCTGGTTTGCATCGATGATTCCATTGTGCGCGGCACCACGCTCAAGGAATCCATTCTGAAAATTTTAAGCCGCACCAATCCGCGCAAGATCGTGATTGCCTCGACGGCACCCCAGATTCGTTATCCCGATTGCTATGGCATCGACATGTCGGAACTGGGTAAATTTATCGCGTTCAAGGCCACAGTAGAGCTGATCAAGGCAGATGGTGCCGCCGACCTGCTGCAGGATATTTATCAGGCCTGCATCGCACAGTCCAAATGGCCCAGTGATCAAATGGTCAACCACGTCAAACGTTTGTATGACCGTTATACCGACGAGCAAATATCCGCTAAAATCGCCGAGCTGGTTTATCCAAAAAATGTAGATTGGTCCGGCGCACTCGAGATCGTCTTCCTGTCTGTGGAAAAGATGAAACAGGCCATTCCGGTGCACAACGGCGACTGGTATTTCACCGGCAACTATCCCACGCCGGGGGGCACTGCGGTGCTCAACCGCGCCTTCATCAACTACTACGAAAACAAGGACGGACGCGCGTATTAGTTGTTCCAGCTATTCCACCACGTATGCGGCAACCAGCCGGATCAAACGATCCGGCACTGATCCGGTGATGTAGATCCCATCGTCGCGCACTTCCTCCTTGCGGACGCCGCCCTCGCGGTGGAGACGCGCCACCAGGTCGTAGCGCTGGTGCGGGATGAGCAGTTTGAACTGGGCAAAGTCGGCTTCGATGATCGTTTCCATCTGATCCAGCAGGGACTCGATACCTTCACCGGTGTGGGCACTGATGAAAATTGCGCCCGGGAATTGCGCTGCCAGTTCATGCCGGGTGCTTTGGTCCCACAGGGCATCGACTTTATTGAAGACGGTAATGATTCTTTTATCCCCGGCACCCAGTTCATCCAGCACCTTGAGTGTGGTGGCGGCGTGGGCTTCCACCTCGGGGCTGTTGACGTCCAGCACATGGATCAGAAAGTTGGCGACGACACTCTCTTCCAGCGTCGCTTTAAACGCATCCACCAGCCGGTGCGGCAGGTTGCGCACAAAGCCGACAGTATCCGTCACCACCAGCGGCTGACCACTGGGCAGCGGGCAGCGGCGCGAGGTCGGGTCGAGCGTGGCGAAGAGTTTGTCTTCCACCAGAATATTGGAGTTCGTCAACTTGTTCAGCAGCGAGGATTTGCCCGCATTGGTATAGCCGACGATGGCACAAGTCGGCACCGGGACATTCATGCGCTTTTTGCGCTGCACTTCGCGGTGTTGAATGACGCTCTCCAGTTCACGCTTCACGCGGGCGATGCGGGTGCGCACCATGCGCTGGTCCAGCTCGAGCTGGGTCTCGCCGGCGTCCCGCTGGATCGCGCCACCGCCGCGCTGGCGGCTGAGATGGGACCAGGCACTCTTCAAGCGCGGCAGGTTGTATTCCAGCCGCGCCAATTCCACCTGCAAAACAGCCTCCTTGGTCTGGGCCCGTTTACCGAAAATATCCAGAATCACCTCCTGCCGGTCGATCACCAGTATCTTATTCTCGGCGGCCTGCTCCCAGTTGCGCTGCTGGGCCGGGGTCAGCTCGTTGTCGAAGACAATTACATCGCAGTCGCGCGATTGCGCCTCGGCAATCAGTTCACCGGCTTTGCCCGAGCCGACCAGAAATTTGGCTTGCGGCTTGCGGATCGAAACTTCGCGCTCGTGGACGATGCCAATCTCCAGCGTTGTGACCAGTTCGCGCAACTCATCGAGCAAGCCACGGGTGGTCTGCTTATCCTCGTCGGGCAGGGTGATGCCTATGAGCATGGCCCGTTCGACCATGCGTGGTTTTTCTTTTACATCGTGCAAGCGGTCTAAAAAACGCAAAAACCTGCAATGATCCAGCTCTGTTTGTTGAACGCAGCAGCGTGTCAGCCGGAAAAATGACCCTCCGGCTCGGAGTGGACCCTGGCCTTAGCGGTTTGCTGCAATTTCCGGATTTCGGCTTCCACCGCCTTGACGGCCTGCTTCGAGTCGAGTGCTTCGATGGTGATCGAAGTGGTGCGTGACTCACCGCCGGCGAGTTGGATGATGCGGCCTTTTTCGCGTTCAAAGCGGCGGGAGTTGGGGTAATTCGTGGCCGGTTCCATCCCGGTCACGTAGCCGTCGGCCCGGGCGGCGGTATTTTTCCATTGGGTGAAGCAAGGGAAGTCCTTCAGCGAGTAGCGCAGCGCGGAGGCTTGATTGCCGGCGGCATTGCGCAGCATGACCACCGTCTCGCGGCTGCCGCGTTTGCCGATCAGCTCGTAGAGGTAGGCCTGCTCGATGAAGCCGGGCTGGGGGGCGCCGTAGCGGTCGAAGGTGGTGATGCCCTCGGCGGAACGCGGGTCGCGCGGGGCGACTTGCTTGATGGGCGCGAGCAGGCGCGAACCCTCTTCCAGCAAGCTTTCGCCATAATTGATGTGGTAGAGCATTTCATGCTCCTGCGGGTTGTGGCCGAGGTTGGTGACGGTGTCGGTGATGGTCATCGCCCCGGAGCCGAATTCGGTGCGGATCTCGGTATTCAGCCGCAGCGCCGGACCGAACATCATGGTTTCGTCCACTTCGCCGCGCAGGATGATCGCGCGGTCGGTGATTTCGAGCGAGACCGCGCGGGCGGGAATGTTGGCAATTTTACCGTGCAGAGTGAGCGGCACCTCGTAGGCATTGCCGCTGTAATCGGTGACGGTGTCAATACCGGGTGCCCCCATGCTGTTGAGGCCGCAGCGCACGAACCATTCGTTGAAGCCCTTGAGCCAGCCGAGTCCGCCGCGCTCCTCCAGGTTGATAAAGGCTGGATGCACCGGATCTTTGACCGGTGAGTCCCAACCGAGCGCGACCTCGCCGCATTCGCCTTTCCAGATGCCCATGCCGCGGGTGGGGAGGACGGCAACGTGCAGCTTGCCGTTATTGATTTCGACGACCTGCACGCCGTCCTGCAGGCCACCCCGCAGAATGTAGGATTGCACCGACCAGTCTGCCGCGCCGGCTTCGTCAGCCTGCAGGAAGATTTGTTGAAAGTCGTCGCCGGATGCCGGGTCGAGCAGTGGGAGTTTGTGGAGTATTTTCATAGTGGGGATGGTTGTAGAAGACCTGCTTCAGCCGGTCGTCCGAACGGGCAAGCGATTTCGCAAGGTTGATGCGGGTGGCACGGCTGAAGCGGTGCCACTACGATTCGTCTATTTATCCTCTGCCCTTTCAATCTGCGCGATCAGTTGCTCGCGGGTGGGGCCGGTGGCGTGGGTCACGAAGAAAGCGGTTGCGGCGTTGGCGATCACCAGGCGCTGCTTGAGGGGGAGGTCACCCAGCGAAGCGCAGAGGTAGCCGCCGTTAAAGCTGTCGCCGGCGCCGGCGAGGCGCACGACCTGGGTCTGGCGCTCCTGCAACGCGTAGGCCTCGCCGTCTTTCGCACTCGAAGCCGCGCCGAAGTCCGGCGTGTGCACCACCAGCTCGTCAAAGCCGATTTTCTCGCGGGCCACTTTCAACGCGTCAGCGATGGCGGCGGGTTCGAGCGGCGGGCGCTCCACGCCGATGCGGGCAAAGAGTTCAAAAACCTCGTGCTCGTTCAGGCTAAATGTCAGCGGGACACGCTCGTTGTAGCCACCCACCAGCTCCAGGCTTTTGATAAAGGCTTCGCGGGATTTTTTCTTAATATCGGCAAAGTCGAAGAACATGCGCTTGGGGTAGTTGCCACCTGCGGCGCACTGATCCATGAAGCCCTGAAAAATATCGTCGAAGTTTGAGGTGAGCGACCAGTAGCCCAGCCCCAGAATGTCGAGACCGGTGAAGATTTCTTTCAGCTTGGCCTCACCCAGCCGTGCCTGGATGTCGGCCCAGGTGAGATTTGAGACGGCTTTAAGGTCGCTCATAAGCACCTTGCCGTCGGGGAACTCCAGCGCGATAGTCAGGGCCGGGTCACCCAGGCTGAGGAGCTCGCAGTTGTCTTTGAACTCCTCGAAAGCCGGGTCGATCGCCTTATCGCCGTAGAGTCCGGGCAGGATGGGCTTGATGCCGAGGCAGGCGGCGATGCGCCCGGTGTTAATGCCGCAACCGCCTTCGCAGCGGCGCTTCCAAACCAGCTCCACGCCCACGCCACCATCGGCACGCTCAACCAGCAGCTCGCCGAAGTTTTTGAGCTTCGGCATGGCGGTGTAGTCCGTCTGGCTGCGCCGTTCTTCGACGATCTCGTAGGTTTCGTCCACGAAGCCGTCGCAGCCCAGCAGGATCTTGCCGTTGAAGCGGTTAATGTAATCGATGTAAACTTGCATCTCTGTGCTCATTTTATGGGGTTATTCTATATTTTGAGGAGCGGAATGGCTCTCGACTGGCTTTGGTCGATAGAGTAGGGCGTCGCATATCCTGAATTTGTGAGTTAAAAGGAGGAAAATTCGTGGTTCAACCCATCTTCCTGGCCTCAGGGCAAGACCAGGGCGATCTGGATGCCGGGGCCGTGCACGCCCTCGATCAGGATGCCTTCGACATCAGCTGTTTTTGAGGGGCCGGTTACAAAAATGATCGAAGGGTCATCGCCAAAGCGTTGAATCGCCTCGCCGATGGTGGCCACGATGTCGCTCTCGGTGAGCACGGCAACGTGGATCCATGGGGCCAGCGCAGCCAGACGGGCAGTCGTCACGCTGTCGGTGAGCATCAGCGTGCCGCTCTCGGCGATGGCGGCACTCGCGCGTGTGATGCCGAAGCTGTAGTCGTTGATTTTGGCAAGGTCGAATTCGGTGTCGCAGCTCAGGCCGGAATGATTGGTAAAATACGCCGCCAGTGCAGGATCGCAGTAACCGAAGGTGCTGCCTTCCTCTTGCAGGAAATTAACCAGCGCGTCAATCGAGTCGAAGAACTTGCCGCTGGCCGCGCGGAGCTTGTCGGCAAACTGCGCCTGCAAACTCTCAAATTCGCCGCTGGCGCGACAGACAATTAACGCGTCATTCCATTCAGGTCTGGCTGCTCTTTCGGGCAGTGGGGCCAGTGCTGCGCGGATGGCGGAGAAGATTTGTTCGCGGTCGCTCATCAATGTGTGTGCGTTTATGATAGAAAAGAAGCAAGATGGTCAACCCATCTCTTTTACGCGCTACTCCTTCGCAGTTGATTCGGATTGAATCTTCAATTTCACCCGATCCATATTGCGTTCGATGTTTTCCAGGTAGGGATTGGGGCCGTCCGGATAAGGCTCGGCCAAAAAACGATACAGCCCATGGCAGTCCTCGTTAAGTTTTTTCAGGATCATGAATTGCCAAAATCCAGGCGTGCCGCGGATCAGCGCCTGGCAATCTTTAAACAGACGCTGCTCCCGGGGAACGCCCCGGAAATTGTCGGATTCTTCAAACTCGGCATAGAGCACGGGCAGCTTGTCCACGTAGTGTGGATCACTCATCTGGCCAAAATAGTCAGCCGTGCAAACTGCTTCTCCCATCATTTTCTCAAAGGAGCTGCCAAAGGGAATGCTGTCGATATCACTGCGGGGACCCGTGCAGCTGATCAGATGGCGAACCTGCTGAATGTGGCTGTTGGGCCATTGGATCGACTCCAAATACGCGGCGACAATGTCGCAGCTTCTACGCTCATGCACAAAGGTGAATTTTGCGCCGGTGCCTTCCTCATCACCACGCTCCTTGAGGTAGCCGACATCGTGGAATAGAATCGCAACAAAACCAATTTGGAAATCATCGGCAGTCATCACCGGTTCAATCCCTGTTTTATGCCGGTTCACGATCAGGCGCACCCAGCACAAGGTCGCCTGCAGGGTATGCTCCAGGTCGTGATAGCGGGTATCCATCGGTTGAAAATCGGGATGCTTGCCGCGAAACATGCCAATGAGATAGCGCATGTGCCTGCGGATAAAAGAAGCATCCATCGTTGCAAAAGCCTCATGGTAGAGCGCTTCTACCAGCTCTGCGATGAACTGGTCATCCCGCGCGTCGATGTCGTCCAATAAGTAGTGTGGCATTGCGTAAATGATTGCCTGCATCGAGGCAAAATCGAGATTGGGTAATCGTTGATAGGGTGTTTTCAATTATGCTTTATAGAGTTTCTGCGCGCTTTAACAACGAAATTTTTTGATGGCCCAAGTGCGCAGGCGTCACCGGGAGCGGTGTCGGCCTGCATTCGATGTGCAGCTTCATCTTGCGGGATCGTGCCCGGCTGCTATGATTGGGGTTGTATGCAGCGCTTTACGGAACTCTATCTGGAGCTGGATGGCTCCAACCGCACGACGGCGAAGCTGGCCGCTTTGGAGCGCTACTTCGCGGCGGCGCCGGCAATTGATGCCGCATGGGCAACTTATTTCCTGATGGGCCAGCGGCTCAAGCGCGTGGTCAAAACGGGTGATCTGCGGGCGTGGGCGGCAGCGGCCTGCGGCTTTCCGCTCTGGATGGTTGAGGAGTGTTATCAGCATGTCGGTGATCTGGCGGAAACGCTGGCACTGTTGATGCACTATCGTGGCCAAAGCGGCGCGGAGTTTGCGGCCCCGCCGCTGCATGAATTGATTGAGACCCGGATTCTGGCCTTGCGCGGACTGGCAGCGGAGGCACAGCGTGAGTTGATGCTGGCGACCTGGAGCGAGCTGAGCGGCGATGCCTGCTTTGTGTTGAACAAGCTGATCACCGGCGGCTTGCGGGTGGGCGTGAGTCAAAGTCTGGTCAACCGTGCGCTGGCCGAGCAAGCGGGTGTGACGCCTGCGGACATGGCACACCGCCTAATGGGTGCCTGGCAGCCGACGGCGGAGAATTTTCGCCGCTTGCTTGAGCCGGATGCGGCGCAGGACGATGCCAGCCGGCCGTATCCTTTTTGTCTGGCCTATCCGCTCGAGGACAAGGATCCGGCGGCGCTCGGTCCGGTGGCGGATTGGCAGATCGAGTGGAAATGGGACGGCATCCGCGCCCAACTGATCCAGCGCGGGGGAGACGTGCTGCTGTGGTCGCGTGGAGAAGAGCTGGTGATGGAGCAATTTCCAGAAGTGGTCGAGGCGGCGCAGCGCTGGCCCGGTGAGGTGGTGCTGGACGGGGAGCTGCTGGCCTGGTCGGGGGATGGACCGGCTGGCTTCGCTGACTTGCAGCGGCGGCTCGGGCGTAAAAACCCCGGACCCAAGCTGCGCCGGGAGGTGCCGGTGATATTCATGGCCTACGATCTTTTGGAGCGTGCGGGGGTGGACTATCGCGCACAGGGCACCCGGCAGCGCCGGGAAGCACTGGAGGCCTATGCCGGACAGGTTCGGGACGGCAGCCTGCGGCTGTCGCCACTGGTCGCCGCAGATTCCTGGCAGCAGGCGTCCGAATGGCGTGCCACAGCGCGGCAGCACCGGGTCGAGGGTTTGATGCTGAAGCATCAGGATGCCGACTATGCCGCCGGGCGCAAAAAAGGTGGCTGGTGGAAGTGGAAAGTCGATCCTTACACAGTGGACGCCGTGCTGGTCTATGCGCAGCAGGGGCATGGCCGCCGCGCCGGACTATACACCGACTACACCTTTTCGATTTGGCGCGGTGGCGAGCTGGTGCCTTTTGCCAAAGCTTATTCCGGGCTCACGGACCGGGAGATCCGGGAGGTGGACCGTTGGATCCGGCAGCACACGCTGGAGAGCCACGGGCCGGTGCGGGTGGTGGAACCGCAGCTGGTGTTTGAGATCGCCTTCGAGGGAATAAGCCCGTCCAAACGGCACAAGTCCGGTATCGCGGTGCGTTTTCCACGTATCCACCGCTGGCGGCGCGATAAGGCGGCCCGCGCAGCAGATTCTTTGGACACGGTGCTCGCGCTTGCCATCTAACCGCTGGCGTATCAATTTATCCCAGATGTTTGCAATCTTTAAACAAGTTGGCCGCTGGTTGTTGACCTGGGTCTATTTTGTGCTGGTGATCTGCTTTATTGGGGCGATGCTGGGCGTTTTGACGCATGTTCTGTTCGGGCCGCTGTTTGTGGACCAGCCGGACTTCGGTTTTCTGGCGGCATTTGGTTTTATGAATGGTTTAAAATACGGGAGTGTCTGGGCCGGTGGTCTGGCGGTGGTGCTGTGCGTGATGCGGGCGCGCAAAGAGTATCTGGATCAACACCCGGCAGGAGGTGAACCGGGATGAGCGGGGGGAACCGGATCATGGTTTACTTCGCCGGGTTCCTGCTGGGGATGCTGCTGGTCTCGCTGATTATGAGCCGGCGGGCCGCGCGCGAGCAGGCCGCCATTGACCCCTGGCTGACCCACAATGCGGCCATGCTGGATGCCGGGGCGGAGCCCTTGCCAGACTCGGTGCCGACGTCCATCCAGCAGGGCCAGATGATCGATTATGGTCTGTTGCCGGACGAAGCCGAGCCGCGCGAGCGGGTTTGGCTGCTCAATTTTAAGGAGAGCTATCCCTACGTGCGGGTTGTCGAGGACATCGCCAGCGGGAATTGCACCTTCATGGCAGCCGATCAGATCAAGATTCAGCTGGCGGACGATGTGGATGTGACTGAGCTCAAGCCGATGCTGGATCAACTTGGCCTGCGCCTGCGCATGTTCAACCGCAAAGAGCAGCTGGCAGTGGTCGGCGTCTTACATACCGGTATCAGCGCGGTGCCGGATACCCTCTCCGCGATCCAGCCCTGGGCCGGACTGTTTGCAGCAACCGGGCCGGACTGGATCCTGTTCAAGGGCGAGTAGCCGGACGGAGCGATGGCGTGAAACTGCCTCCGCTGGTGCCGCACTGTCCCGGACAGGTTCCGGCCAATTGAAAACACCCTGCACTTGCCGGACGGGACTCTTCAGCTTCCTGCGGCAATTGGAGCCAGCAGAGTAGCCACCACATCCGCTGCGGAGTAACTGTCTTTCCCCTGCGCTAGAAAATCGGCAACATACGCGGCATCCAGGCCGGCGGTCAGTAGCGTGGGTTCGATTTCATCGCCGCGCTCCTGTCCGAGTCCGATGGCAGCAATGAGGCCGTTGCAAACACATTTACGGCTAACAGTGTCCTCAACTTTTCCGCCTTTGCGAACATAGTCCTCAATCGGCTCGGCAGGACAACGGTAGCCCAGCGAGCCGTCTTCCTTGCGATAGGCGGTGCGGAGGTAGCCGAGATCGCACACACGCGGACGGTTCAGGTAAACATTCGGATCGGAGAGGGTGCCGGTTTCTTCCAATACCTTAAAGGGGAAACCGGTGGGTGAAGCTTTGGGGTCGGTAAAAACCTCGACCTGCCGGGCGCGGCTCTTGGCGAGGATGGCCGCCTTGTATCCCGGACGCAGCCCGGATTCCTCACAAAAGGCGAAGGCCGTGCCGGCCTGAATCCCGTTTGCCCCCAGTGCCTGGGCCTCGGCCAGGCGACCCGGACGCCCGAAGCTGCCGGCCAGCCAGAAGGGTAGCCCCAGCTCACGGATTTCCACCAGGTCAGGGTAGTCACGCTCCCCGAAAATGGGTTCACCCCGGTCGTTGAGTTGCAGCGGGCCGCGGGGCGGGGCATTGTGCCCGCCTGCGGGTGGACCTTCGATCACCAGCCCGTTCACTTTCCCTTCCGCACGTTTGGCCATGGTTTTGGCCAGCACGGTAGAAGCCACAATGGCGAGAAATTCGGGACGCTTGAGGCGGGTGCCCGCCGGCATGAAATCCAGCGGATCAAAATGATCGCGGTAGTCGTCGTCCCGGGTGGCGCCCGCCACATCCATTTTCAGATCGGTGGCACGTCCCTCAGCCAGTTCGTCCAGGATGCGGGGAATACTGCGCGGGATACCTGCACCCATCAGGACAACGTCCACCCCGGCGAGCATGGCTCCGTAGAGTGAAGCCAGCGTCGGCGGCTGGATTTTTTCCAGCAGATTCATCCCCACCAGGCCGGAGTGCCCCCGCTTGGCCAGATAGACTTCGACGAAATTCCCCACGACCGTGAGCTTGGCCGCAAAGACTTGCCCGATATTCGGCAGCGGCGTCGGACGAAAGGCCGTCTTCGAATTCTCGCCGGATGTTGCCTGGAAATAGCGTTTGAGAATTTCGTTGACGCAGTCCTTGAGCGGGCAGGCGGCCATAGCTTCGCGGACGACGCCCTCCGGATCGCCCGCCTGCAGGCGCCGGGCCAGCACGGTGCCGAGTGCAGTGCCGGAGACCACCCCGAGCTGGCCGGTTTGCGAGACCGCCCGCGCGAGGCGCCAGTCGGAGACACCGACCCCCATGCCGCCCTGAATGATGCTGGGGAGAGTAGTAGGGAGAGGATTCATTATCGTCGAAGTCAATTGAGCTGGAACTATTGGATGGTTGGATGGACGGGTTTCAATCTTTGATTGTTTTGTATTTTGGAACAGTGGGGTTTCGAAGCGTGACTTGGCGAGACAGAAATTGAGGCTTGTTGAGTCCCACGCATGCGTCAACCGGAGAGACCAGACAACCAGCCTGCTTGCTCAGTCATCCAGTTGATATTTAGAATTTCGGGCGGGTTACATGGGTTGTCTGCGTCGACTTGATGTAGCTTACTGCATGGCCGAAAGGTTGGGTCTAGTCCAGTGCTTTTGTGGACGTCGTGCTGGGTTCTTTTCTTAACCGCAGATTCACGCGGATAGACGCAGATGGGGGATTCAATTCTCTTCATTATTTGCGTGCATCCGCGTCCATCTGCGGTTCCCCATTCATTTTCTTCTACATCAGGAGATTGCCTGCCTAACCTGCAGTTCCCGGAGTATTGAGGATAATCGTGATGCATCTATTTGCCGCTGGGTGCCTTCGCGTCCGAACCGGAAATACAATCACTTGTTCTTGATACCAATCAATTTTTGGGATTAATTTAAGAATAACCCTATGTTCACTAAAACCCCTCGCCTCCATCGTTTGCACCTGCGCAGTCTCATTGAGGCGGTGGAGGGTCTCGAACTGCAACTGGCCGTGTCGCGGGTGGTGCTGTGGCAACTGGAGGAAAACTGACGGCTGGACATACCCGGCTTTGGGTGCACGCTGCCGCAGAGCTAAGGTATGCGTATCGTTTGTTGCCAACATGTTGCTTTCGAGGGTCCGGCGGCGATTGCTGACTGGGCGTGTGCGCGCGGGCACCGCATGGACTGCATTGAGGTGTTCCGGGGCGCCAGCCTGCCCGCCCCGGCGGACTACGAGATGCTGGTCATCATGGGTGGGCCGATGAATATTTATCAGGAGTCGATCCATCCCTGGCTCCGCGCTGAAAAGGCGATGATCCGCGCTGCGATCCAGGCGGGGAAGTATCTTGTGGGGGTGTGTCTGGGCAGCCAGTTGATCGCCGACCAGTTGGGCAGCCCGGTTTTTCGCGGTGAGTTCGCCGAGATCGGTTGGTGGCCGGTGGCGCGGACCCGAGACTGCCCGCAGGCGTTTCCCTGCCCGCAGACGCTGCCCGTCTTTCATTGGCATGGCGATACCTTCGGGCTGCCTGTGGGGGCGCGGCATTTGATCGCGAGCGGGGGCTGCGCCAGCCAGGGCTTTCTGCAAGGCGACCGCATCCTGGGCCTGCAATGCCACCTCGAAGCGACCCCCGCCTCCGTTAATGCATTGGTCGATGCCTGTGGCCACGAAATCAGCGAGGGACTCTACTGCCAGACCGCTTCCGCCATGCGGGCCGAGCCGCAGGCTACCTACGAGGCCATGCATGCCGTGTTGTTTCAACAGCTGGATATGCTTACCAGCGATGTCTGAGAGCTGGGGCCGATCACAGGAGCCCACATGCAGCTCCTACTCGGGTAAGCGGTCACTTTTTCCGCGCACCAGCACGATATGCTCGACATCAATGAGTTCGTTATCAAAGCCGGCTTCACAGTAGCTGAAATAATAGTTCCATTTGCGGCGGAAGCGTTCGTCAAAACCCAGCGGCTCAATATTGCGCCAGTTGCGGTTGAAGGCTTTTGACCAGCGGGCGAGGGTTTCTGCGTAGTCTTTGCCGAACTTTTCAACCGATTGGATGTGCAGCTCCCCGGCAGCTTGCACGCATTGCCGGATCGCTCCCGGCGATGGCAGGTGCCCGCCGGGGAAAATGTGTTTTTGGATCCAGTCGCAGCTCTTGCAATATGCGGCGTAGCGCTCGTCCGGAATGGTGATCGCCTGCAACACCGCCCGTGCACCCGGCTTAAGTGAGCGCTGAATGGTCCCGAAATAGGTTGGCAAGAATTCTTTGCCCACGGCCTCAATCATCTCGCAGGAGATTACCGCATCAAATGTCTCCGTCAGGTCGCGGTAATCCTGGAGACGTATTTCGATGTGATCGCTGACGCCTTCGCGGGCAAAGAGTTGACTGGCGTAAATATACTGGGCATCCGAGAGCGTGATCGTGGTCACCCGGCAGCCGCGCCGGGCGGCAGCCAGTGCCAGTGCGCCCCAGCCGGAACCGATCTCCAGCACGTGATTACCTGCCGCCACGCCGGCGAGATCAAGCATACGCTCGATTTTATACTGCTGTGCCTGATCCAGTGTATCGTAATAGCTTTTAAAGCGTGCGCTGGAATAAGTCATACTCCCGCCCAGAAACTGGGCATAGAACTCGTTACTCAAATCATAATGCTGCTGGATATTATCGCGGCTGCGGGCCAGCGTATTGCGGCGCGCGAGGTGGTAACAACGATTCATCTGGCGGGCCAGCAAGGACAAGCCCCGCTCCAGCAGGCCCAGCCGCGGTTGATTTTTGGCCAGAATCGACAGCAGGCCGGTCAGGTCCGGGGTGTCCCAGTCGCCCTCCAGATACGACTCACCGAATCCGATGCTGCCGCTGGCAAAGACTTTGCGGAAAAACCGGCGGTGCCGGATGTTGAGTTCCAACAAAGGATAACTGGTGTCCCCAACCAGCACGACTGCTCCACTGGGAAATTTAACTTTCAAGCTGCCGCCGCGCAGGCCCTTGAGCGCACGGGCGAATAGTGCCTCCAGCCAGGTGGGGCGCACAACAGGCTGGCGCGATTTACCGGCGCTGGCTACGAGTGAGGGTCGGACTGTGGTCTCCATGGAAAAAAAGCATTGGTTGTTTTTTGATAATCCCGATAGGCCTCACCGCGGCTTCGTATCGAGGAGCGCTCGGCAAAGGGGATGCCGGTGACGTATCGCAGAAAAACATACATCATTACAGGCCCGAGCATTGCCCACCACCCTAGCGGCGCACCCATCGCAAATGCAACATAGCAGAGCCAGTGCAGCCACTCGAAAAAATAATTCGGATGGCGGGAGTAGTGCCACAGGCCCTGGCGGCAAACTTTGCCGGCGTTGTGCGGACTGGCTCTGAAACGGGCCAGTTGTTTATCGGCCATCATTTCACCAGCCAGTGCCGTCAGGGCAATCAACAGGCCGAAACTATCCATCCAGCGCCAGGCGGGCGCGACATGATCCACCGCCAGCGCGTAGGGGAACAGAAAAAGCCCCGCCAGCGGGATCTGGGCCAGAAAGACAAAGAGAAAGCGAAACTTGGCGCGCTCCCCCCAATGTGCGGCGAGCGCTGCGTAACGGGGGTCCTCCTGGCCGCGCAGCAAGCGGTCGCGCAGCAAATGCAGCGTCAAACGGGCCGACCAGAACATCATCACCGCCAGGGCGACCGCGCCGCGCAACGTCCCGGGATCCGCCGCAAGGTAGTAAGCCAGCGCACCCAGGCCCAGACCGCCGGCCCAAACCGTATCGACTACTGCGTAGAGCCGCAGCTTGAGCGCAAGCAGGTAGGCCGCCAGGGCTAGGCCAAAACCGAGCAAAAAAAAGCCATACCAGAAATCCACCATAAATATCACCGGCTCTTTTGCGCGGCTGCCTCCGTGTAAATTTGCTGCGGATAAACCTTCAAATCCCAAACCAGCCCGAGTTTTTCCAACACCCGCAGCAGCAAGTAGGTCAGGTCAAATTCCCACCAATACATGCCCTGCCGCGCCGATAGCGGCCAGCGGTGGTGATTGTTGTGCCAGCCCTCGCCGAAGGTGAGCAGTGCCACCCACCAGCTGTTGCGGCTCTCGTCGTCGTTGTCGAAACGCTTGCTGCCCACGATATGCGTCACCGAGTTGACGCAAAACGTGACGTGATACACCAGCACCGTGCTCAGAAAAAAGCCCCACATCACAAACTGGAGTCCGCTGGTGCCCAGCGCGGGAAAATAGTGATCGAGCCCCGCCCCGGCGACGTAGAGCAGCCCGATCAGCGAAAACACCGGCAGGATGTGAAAGCGGTCGATAAAGCGCAACTCCGGATATTTGCTCAGATCCTTCACCCGCTCATGCTGGATCGAGCTGTAGGCGCGGCAGAGGATCCAGCCAATGTGCGCCCAAAAAGCACTCTTGACCACCGGCGAATGGATGTCTTCCTCCTTGTCCGAATGTTGGTGGTGATGACGATGATTGGCCGCCCACCACATCGGCCCAAGTTGCGCGGAGGAGGTGCCGACCCAGGCCAGAATGAACTGAAAGCTGCGGCTGGTCTTGAACGAACGGTGCGAAAAATATCGGTGGAAACCGGCCGTTAGCGCAAATACCCGGATCACAAAAGTGAGCAGCAGGGCCAGCAGGGCTGCCCAGCTGAAGCCGGTGAAAAATGCGCCAAGTGCAGCAATGTGCATAAAAAACAGCGGCGAGGAAGCCATCAGCAAACGGTTGTCCTCGTCTTTCAAGGCATGAGCTACGATTTGTGAAAGTGTTCGCATAGATAGATATTAAAAACGCCGGTGCTGGAAACAACTTACAAAGAATGCAGTAAGGAAGCCCGGCGGCAGGCGATTGCTCAGCATGCCTAAAATACACAGTCTGCATCGGGAGCAAGTGATTGCAACCGATCTCAAGCGTGCCTGGGAGTTTATCAGCTCACCCGCAAACCTGGATGCAATTACGCCGCCGGATCTGAGCTTTGAGATCGTCACCGAAGTGCCGGAGGTGATGTATAACGGATTGCTGATTGAATACCGCGTCGGGATTCCATTTCTCGGCAAACAGACCTGGCTGACGGAACTCAAGCACATCCGGGAGGCGCACTCCTTTGTCGATGAGCAGCGCATCGGTCCCTACCGCCTGTGGTATCACTACCACGAGATTCAACAAGTCGTGGGCGGTGTTCGCTTTGTGGACCAGGTCCGCTACGTCATGCCCTTCGGCCCGCTCGGAGAAATCGCCCGCTCGATGTATGTGCGCCAGCAGCTGCGGCAAATCTTCGACTACCGGCAGCAGGCCATGCCGCGGCTGCTGGCAGAATAATCCGCGATGTATTGGTAAGGTGTGGTAACAGGGTAGCGCAGGTGCGTCCCCGCACCGCAGGACCGACAAGGTAGCGCAGGTGCGTCCCCGCACCGCAGGAGCGTCCGCAGTGCCAAACCTGCAAGACCCGGCCAACACCTCCGGAACACCACCGCCGTAACGTGCGCCGCAGGACGCGATCTTGCTACCCGGATAAAAAATGCCCTGGACGCGGCCAGGGGCAATGTTGCAATGGCATTGACAGTCAGCGGCAAGTCCTCCATCAAGGTCTTCATCGTGATGTGAAGGATGCTATAACAGTGCCCGTTCAAGCTGGAGCCTGAAAACATGATGCACGATACCCTCCTACCACCTCAACCGTGGCCACATGGTGGCGCTCGACACACAGAACGACGCCCGATCCAAATAAATTACGCCGCAAGGCCGCTCCGATATGAGTCAACAAGAAGTAGTCGAAGTAGAAAAACCGCAGGATAACGAAGTTTCCGTATCCGGCGTGCTGGATATTCTGGAAAACAAAACCGGCCAGTTGCTGGACCCGGACCGCAATGGCAAAACCAAGCCGAGCGACCCTTTCGTCCCACGCGAGTTAATCAGCCGCTTGAAGCTCAAAAAGGGCAATTTCGTGGAGGCCAAGGCGCTGCATAATGATAAATTTCCCAACCCGAAGGTGCGCTTTATTGACAAAGTGGACGGGGGCACGCTGGAGGAACGCAAGGGCCGCTACAGCTTTCAGCAAATGGTTTCCATCGCACCCGATGAGCAAATCCGGCTCGAATCCAAAGACGGGCGTCTGACCACCCGCATCATGGATTTGTTCTGCCCCATCGGCAAAGGCACCCGGGGCCTGATCGTGGCCCCGCCACGGACCGGTAAGACCACCATCCTGCAGGACATCGCACACGGCGTGGTGGAAAATCACCCCGAATGCCACTGTATGGTTTTGCTGGTGGACGAGCGGCCGGAGGAGGTCACCGATTTCAAGCGCAGTGTGAAGGCCGAGATTTACGCCTCCTCCAACGACGAAGAACTGCACCATCACCTGCACCTGGCGGAGATCGCGATCGAACGCGCCAAGCGCCTGGTCGAGGCCGGCAAGGACGTGGTGCTGCTGCTCGACTCCATCACCCGGCTCGCCCGCGCCTACAATGCCGCCTCGGGTAAAGGCGGCCGCACCATGACCGGTGGCCTCGATGTGCGCGCCCTGGAAAAACCACGCCAGATTTTTTCCTCCGCCCGCAACTGCGAGGAGGGCGGCAGCCTCACCATCATTGCCACTGCCCTGATCGAGACCGGCAGCAAGATGGATGAACTCATTTTTCAGGAGTTCAAAGGCACCGGCAATATGGAGATGGTGCTCGACCGCAAGGCCGCCGAGTTGCGCCTCTGGCCCGCCATCAACCTCAACGCCTCCGGCACCCGCAAAGAGGAGCTGCTGCTCTCCGGCAAATACCTCGCAGGGGCGCAGTTTCTACGCCGCGCGCTGGCCGGCCAAAAAATCGAAGACGCTGCCGAGGCTATGATTGACCGCTTCAGCCAGACCAAAAACAACGAAGAGTTTTTAAAACTGCTGCAGCGGTAATCGCTTCCCCCGTGCGCCAGAAGCCCAGCCAAGACAGGCGCCCGCTGTAGTCATGGCAGTCCTCTGCCATCAGGCGGTGCTGTAGCCATGGCAGTCCTCTGCCATCAGGTGGTGCTGTAGCCATGGCAGTCCTCTGCCATCAGGCGGTGCTGTAGTCATGGCAGTCCTCTGCCATCACGCGGTGCTGTAGTCATGGCAGTCCTCTGCCATCAGGCGGTGCTGTAGCCATGGCAGTCCTCTGCCATCACGCGGCGGATTTACATCGTTTCCGCCGCAAAGCTCCGAATTTGAGTATCCCGTAGCGCGGAGCAAACAAGAGCACCGCCGCAAAGATCAGCCCCGACATCACCGCCATCATGCCCGAGGTGGAAGTGCCTGCGAAGCCAAACCAGCCGGGCACGATCAAGGCGCTGACATGCCCCAGTATGGCCGAAAGCATCGCGATCAACGCACTGATCACAACCATGACGATGAGCCGATCCGTCAGCAGATGGGCTGTGGCAGCCGGCGTGATCAGCATGGCAATCACGATGATACTCCCCACTGCCTCAAAGGCGGCCACGGTGGTGATCGCCACCAGCGTCATTAGCAGATAGTGCATCAAATTGGCGTTGATGCCGATGGTAGTGGCCAATTCCGGATCAAAGGAGGCAATACGCAGCTCTTTGAAAAAAATCACCACAAACAACAGATTGAGTAGCGTAACCGCCCCCAGCACCAGCGCCGCCCGCGGCACCTCCAGGCTCTGCCCGAACCATTCGGGCCGCCAGACCACGTCCAGCGGCGTCAACTCGATCGCCCCGTAGAGCACACAGCCCGGATCCAGGTCCACATGATCGGCGGCCTGCACGATCAGAATCAAGCCCAGCGCAAACAGTGTGGTGAAGACGATGCCCATGGAAGCCCCCCGGTCCACATTCCCGAATTTACTGATCCATTGGGTAAAGACCGCCGTCAGCACGCCGACAATGGCTGCCGCGATAAACATGGTCAGACTGGAGCGGGCACCCGTAACGAGAAAGGCAATCGCCAGCCCGGGCAAAACCGCATGGCTGATCGCATCCCCCATCATACTCATCCGGCGCAGCACCAGAAAATTGGGGGCAACGCACAGGCTACGGCGGCCAGCACCGCTACCACCACAATCCATGTATCCATCGCATACCAGCTCATTCGGTTCAATCTCCGGTTCGGATAGGATGTGGACTGGCCGGCACCGACGGACCACCGGCGGCGTGCACTTGCAACAGTTTGGCCTCCAGCGTGGCCACCATCCGCTCACCCAGGATGTGTTCCACGGCATCCGCATCGCGGTCCACCCGACTGGCCGCCACATCGGCGTATTCGATCAAATACATCTCCCACAGCCGGTGATTGCGCGTGACTTTTGCCGCTTCCGCCAGGCCGGCATCTGTCAGTGTAATCGTCTCGCCGCCCGGCTGCTGGATCAAGCCGTCCTGATAGGCCCGCCGCACATAACGCTTCAACCTGGCATCACTCCAGGTGCGCCGCCCCCGCACCTGGCGGAAAAGCACCGGCCGGGGCATTATTTCCGCGATATGTCCGGCATCGGCTTCAATGATTTCGTAGAGCGCGCGCAGCAAGTGCTGGCGGCCAATATCACCCTGCAAACAGGCCTGCTGGTAGAGCCGCACCAGCACACCCCGCCGCTGCCCGAATAACATGCTGCACAAAAAACAGACGGCAGCCACCAGCACAATCACCGCACCCGCCGGCATTTTTGGAAACAAAGCACTGATGCTCGCCCCCAGCCAGCCGCTGAACGCTCCGATCCCCGCCGACAGGATCAACATGCGATCCAGGTGATCCGACCAAAAGCGGGCCGCCGCCGCCGGGGTCATCAGAAAAGCAATAATCAGAATCAAGCCGACTGCCTGCAGCCCTGCCACCGTGACCAAAGTCACCAGTGCCAGCAGCAAGCCATCCAGCCAGCGCACCGGCCAGCCCTGCGCGGCAGCAAAATCCTCGTCAAAGCACAACAGGCGGAACTCTTTAAACAACATAAACGAGAGCAGCAATACGCCGCCGGTCACCGCCATCAACAGTTGAAAATCGCTTTTCACCATCGAGGCGGTCTTGCCATAAATAAATGACTTCAGCCCGGCCGCACTTGCTTCCGGCATACGTTGCACCAGAGCCAGCACCGCAACCCCGGCACCAAAAAACACACTCAGCACAATTCCCATCGCGGCATCATCTTTGATCCGCGAGTGATTGCGGATAAAGAGCACCAGCCAACAGCCCAACACGCCGCTGATCGCCGCCCCCAGCAAGAGCACGGGCAATGACTTTCCCTCCATGCCGAGCGAGACCGACACCATAAAGGCGATGCCGACACCCGGCAGCGTGGCATGCGAGAGGGTGTCACCCAGCAATGAACGCTTGCGCAACAGCAGGAATCCACCCATCAAGCCGCCCGCACAGCCCAGCAAAATGGTGCAAATCACCACGCGTCGGGTGGTGTGGTCACGCAGTAACAGAATGTCGATAATTTCGCTCAGTTCCATGCGGTGCTCCGGATTGGACGTTTCATGTTCAGCCTTCGGTTCAAGCTACTGCTGCCGGATCAATTCGTTGGCCGCCTCACTCAGCAGACTCAGCTTGCCGCCGTAAGTTTTACGCAGGTTCTCCGGGTGGAATACATCCACTGTCGGCCCGGACGCCACTACCCGCATGTTGAGCAGGATGGTCCAGTCAAAGTATTGCGGCACTGTGGCCAGATCGTGATGCACCACCAGGCAGGTCTTGCCCCGCGACTGCAGCTCCTGCAGCAAAACCACAATGGCCCGCTCAGTGGCGGCATCCACCCCGGCAAAGGGTTCGTCCATAAAGTAGAGATCGGCATCCTGCACCAGTGTACGGGCCAGAAAGGTGCGCTGCTGCTGACCGCCGGAAAGTTGACTGATCTGACGCTGGGCGTAGTCCTCCAGGCCGACGCGCTGGAGTGCCTGCATGGCCAGTGTTTTGCTGCGTTGATTCACCCGCCGAAACCAGCCCAGTTGAGCATAGGTGCCCATGGCCACCACATCCAGCACGCTCACCGGAAAGTCCCAATCCACACTCTCCCGCTGCGGCACATAGCCCACCCGCTTCAATTGCCTGGCATAAGCTTCGCCAAACATCATGACCTCGCCGGATGTCTTGGGAATCAGATCCAGACAAGCTTTGATCAAGGTGCTCTTGCCCGCCCCGTTCGGGCCGATGATCCCTGCCAATTTCCCCGGCGGGATCGCCAGATCGATATCCCACACCACCGGCTTGCGGTGATAGGCCACCGTCAAATCGCGGATCCGCAGTGCGTCATGCTGCCGCCCGGGAGCCGCATGCGCGTGGCCTTCTAGTTGTTGTGCTGCTTCCATAAGTATTGTTGTTGGTGCTAGGGGATTTCGATGCTTCCTGATACTTCGTAAAGGCTACTGATAGATAACGCGTGAGCTTCCAAGCCAGGGCTGGGTTGTCCTAGTTGACCCGCTTTAGCCGGTCAACCTGAACGTGCAAGCGGCTCCGCAGTTTCCAGTCGGTCGCACGGCTATAAGCAGTGCGACTACACGTCGCTTTGTCACTCGGCATGCGCAAAGCCTTTCGCCTGGCCGCCGAGGGCATTCACAATTGTGGTTACGTTGTGGTCAATCATCCCGATGTAAGTGCCCTGGTATGTGCCGGGCTGGCCCATCGCGTCGGAAAAGAGCTCACCACCGATGCGCAAATCATGTCCGCGCGCCCGCGCGCCCTCGATCAACGCGCGCACATTTTTATACGCCACCGAAGTCTCGACAAAGATGGCGGGAATGTTCCGGTCCACGATGAACCGGATCAACGTCTCCACGTCACGCAGGCCCGCTTCGGATTCGGTACTCACGCCTTGTATCCCGCGCACCTCCAGCCCGTATGCACGCCCCATGTAGCGGAAAGCATCATGCGCCGTCACTAGCACACGCTGGTCGGGCGGAATCGTGGCCATGGCCGTCAGCGCATACTGGTGCAGGGCCGCCAGCCGCGCGGAGTAAGCGTCCGCCCGCGCACGGTAGTCCGCAGCATGGGCCGGATCATAGGCCGCCAGTGCTCCGGCGATCACCTCGACCCCGGTCCGCCAGGCCGCCACATCCATCCAGACATGGGGATCGCTGTGACTCGATCCATCCTCCTGCTCCAATAAATAATCCGCATCCTGAAATATCATCTCCGTCACCGCATGCACCGGCCGGCCCGAAGTCGCCATCCGCACCAGCACATCCGTCATCTTCCCCTCCAGCAACAGTCCATTGTAAAAAATCACATCCGCTCCCTGCAGCGTCACCACATCCCCTCGGGTCGGACTATAAAGATGCGGATCCACCCCTTCACCGATGATCCCGGTGACCTCTGCTTGCGCACCTGCAATGTTGCGCACGACGTCGGTGATCATGCCGACGGTGCAAACGATCTGGTAGCGCCTGTAGCCAGCCTCGGTATCCCCCGTAGCGCGGTCTGGCTCCGTCCCGCAGCCGGTCAGCACAAAGCCTGACAACAATAGTAAACAAGCTGCGAAAATTGACTTATAGAAATTCATATTTTGAACACTCAAAGAGTGCGCGCCTTTTCATGTCAAGTGTGAATCTTCATTACACCGTGTTTCTATCCATTCCCGCAGGCCTGCCAGCCGCGCTTCGGCGTCGCTGCTAGTATCTGGTAATCCACCTTCCTGAACTCGGATGATCGATTTTAAGTAATTCATTGAGTCAATTTTTGTTTTTCAGGATGGTTTGTACCGGAGTGGTGAAGATGGATTCGGGTAGTCCGAGCGCCTGGAGATATTCGCGCCTTTGCAGCCGGAACAGCGCCCCTCCTCCTAAAAATAACTATCCCACAAAGAGGACACCTGGAATCGGAAAATGTTGAATCCTCCGGTTTCAATCTGAAGTCCTATCAAGCATGGTTGTTTATTTATACGCAAATTCATGAGTCCTACAATTCGCCTCTTCACTGCCTTTCAATACGCTGCCCTGCTCATCGCCCTGCTGGTGGTGGGCCCGCAGGCCGAAGCTGTCAAGGGCAGCGACTATTATCGGGAGGGCTATCTGCCTGAATTTTGGCCGTATCCGACCGATGTCGGCAATCAGGGCAGTCGGCCATGGCGGGTCCGCTACTT
>Ga0100391_1001781_pt1 | contig 23496 bp, 18 predicted proteins | sample CryGeymeta201515_FD_81541 | JGI IMG/M metagenome (GOLD analysis project Ga0100391, IMG submission 81541) | Groundwater microbial communities from Crystal Geyser aquifers in Utah, USA - Crystal Geyser metaG 2015-15 | ecosystem: Environmental > Aquatic > Deep subsurface > Groundwater | place: USA... | reverse complement strand
TGATTGGAGGATGCGATAGAACATCGCAAGGAAAAGATGGAATTTGTTTCTAAGGTCGGGAGATCCTTGATAGATATCCTGGAAGATAGAAAAAGTAAATTAGCACCAAATACCGGTAAGATTGCCTGAGAATTGCAACTCGCCATCAACACAATTGACAAATTAATCACTAATCCGGAGAATCTGTCGGTGGATAATATATTGTGAGACGTAGTGATCCAGCCAGATGGTACTCCATTTTCCGCAGGGAAAAAATTTGAAACGGTTAAAAATACATTAGTGGATGATATGTTCGCTTCATTTTCTACTGCCACGACCTATGCCAATACATGGGAGGTCGATTATTCCCTTATGGCAAAGTGAGTAAGTAATCGGGAAAAGATCCCGTGAACCAAAGACCTCAATGCATTTGTTCTCTTTATGAAACAGAAATTGTATGGAGAATATGCACTCACTTCTCAGTATAAATGAACAGTTCTCGCAAAAATCAGAGAATATGGATGAGCAGCAACTTCTGAAAAGATATTGTGATATCTCAAAGACGATATCCTCAAAAACAAGGAACTGGGCGATATCTGAGCTATGCGCGCCATTTTTCAGAAAATTCTTGAAGTCCAGAAACCCAAACGAAATCTGATAAAAATGGATAGCTTTGATGCTAAGCAAATTGTACAAAAAATATTTGGAGACAGCATAAAGGATCCTGAAGTAAGAGAAGAGTTGGAAGATTATGTAGATGATGCTATCGATGATTTCAAGGAGCAAAAAAAACAAATCCTCAGCAAGGAATGAAAAAAGGATATAGCAAAAAGTGCAGTCATGCCTATATTGCAACAGTACTATGGCGGGAACCCGAAGGATATCCGATTTGAGCTCAAAGCAGAAAAAGTCGCAGAAAATATTTCAAATAACGATTCTGATCCCTTTGACGTAGAAGGACTCGAAGAACTATGGAAGGATCTCCACAATCCAGAAAGTGGTGTAAAAATAGATATCTACAAAATGGTGCTCAAATCCCAAGCGTCTGCAATCCAGATGACAGCAGAAAGTATTTTGTCAGACAAACTGATAGAGTGAACCCTGGAAGCCTACTCTTCTTCTGTCACCAAAGTCAGATGAAAAAATATGGCTATAGAACTCTATGCCGATATTCTCGGCGTATGACCATGAGAACTCTCAGACAAAAATATAGCACGCATAAGATTTCGATGAAAAGAGATTGCGATACAGATCATAAGTATCGCCATATCATGATGAATAGCTTGAGTAGCCACCAAGTGAGTGATGCTGACTTCATCATTATTTTTGAGGTCTGTGTCTACCTCTGCAAGAATTTTGAAATTTGCTAACAACATCAGAAAATTCTATCTGATAAAAAAATATGCTGGCATGTGAATCAATATAGCAGAAGGATTGTGATTATGAACGCGAACCAAACTATGAATAGGTGCGATAGATCTTGCTGTAGAATGATCTTTGTTTCATGTCGCGAACACCTTCATATCTAGCACCATCAACAACATCCCTCGGGATCAAACATTATGAGAATTGACGAATCTGAAATGATATTTCCAGAGCATAGCATATTTCGGTGTCTTGAAAGCATTCAGTAAATTGAGCTGAGGATTAATTTCCAAACCGATGAAGAGCCTGGGCTTAAAAATCACTGACCCTGTTGTTTTGAAAAATATCTCTCAATGAATCCAAATCCCTTTGGAAACTATGAGTATGTTGTGAACAGACATGGCGATTAATCTGATGTTTGGCGAGGGATTCAAATCCCCTACTCGGGAAGATGTGATCAATACACTATGTATCGTCGTAGGATTGAAACTAGTGCATGGCATCACATGAGATTTTTCCAAGATAAAAGATTTTGAAGCAGTAAGAGATCAGAACGGAACTGCCACAGGAGAGATCGTCGTCAGATGGAAAGGGAAAGATGAATTGACCACAGATGTGAAGAAGGAGTTGGGGGAGCTCCAGAAATATGATGCCTCTCTCAAAAAAGAGAATGCATCTGAATCTTCTCAAGTGATTTCTCAAATCCCTAAAAATTTCAAGGAACTGACTCAAGCGCCAAAAGAGATCCTCGATCAAATAATGAATATCAAGGACCCTGGCGCAAGAACAGCCATCGCAGAATTTCTACTCAAAAGAACGCTGACTGATGCAGAAAAGGATATCATCCAGAAAGCGCATGCCGCTCCAAGTAGATATACTAAGGCAAAAATATTGATGGAAAATGGATTCAGCAAGGAGGTGGCAAAATTTCTGATGGACTGGTGAGTGTGTTGAGAAGTGATGGTGATGGAAAGAAGCATCAAAGAGGAAGTGGCAGAATCAGAAGCTATCACTTCACCAAATACAAACTACGAATCCTACCTGGAATGAAAACTCACCGACGAAGTGCTTGATGCCAGATGAGAGATTTATGAATTTAAAGATAAAGATACTTTCGTCGATTTCTTGAAACAATCAAAAGCGTTCCAATCAAAATTCGGCATAGAGCCAAAGATACTTGAAGAATTTGTAAAAAATGCTTTCAATTATGGAGCCAAAAATAATCCCGTCAGTCTGACGATAAAAAAAGTTTGAGGCAAGTATGAATTTAGCACGCACAATCTGTGAAAATTTAAAAACGCAGAACAGATGCAAGCATCCATGAATATAGCAAGAAATAAGGCAAAGCTAGCCAATACCATGACCCAGCAAGAAGCGAGATTGTTACAGCTCATATCCAAGTCTGTGTGTACAGAAAAAGAGATTATGGATATATTGGCGACCGAGTGAAAAAACGATGCAAAGAAGATGAAGATACGTCAACTAGCAGCAGGCATACTAGAAAGAAACAACGGTCTTTACAAAAAACTTTCTGAAGAGCTAGGCACCAGTGACATCCAAGCTCTTTCAGATCATTTCGCCTGACACGTACGAGAATATCAATTCAAGAGAACAAGTAATGTGGAAGATGGTGCGGGCAACGGCATCATGTTTGTCAAAGAGAAGACGTGATGAACTATCTCCTACGAAACCACTACTCTGCCGAGCGGAGAGATTGTGTGCGAAGCGAAGATTACGGTCGATGCAAAGACTGTAGAATCGAAGGCGGCGAAGTTTAATGAGAAGATGAATATCGTACCGGAGAAGACCTTGGCGGAAGAGGTAGAAAAAGAGAGAATATCTCAACCCAATCCTGAGGCCGTTCAAAAAAACGCCACTCTCCAAGAATGACCAAGACTAAAAGAGGCAGAGAAATTACTCGGAAAAAAATTTACCTGGAAGCTCATCAATCCAGATGGTAGTCCTACAGTGTTATGACAAAAAATTCTTGACGCACACAATATATGATCCAATCGTGAATGAGCTGGCGTATATAATTATACTCAGACAGAAATATTACAAAAAGCAAGAATATTAAATGAAGCTTGATTTACTCCAAAACAAAGAAGGATTCTTTTGGAGAATGGTATCTGCTGACAAGAATCGGCATTTGTAAGAGAGATACAGGAATGAATAATGCAATTATTTGGAAAATCAAAAACATTGTCAAGTATAGATATATGTACAATAAGTCTCTGATGATATGCTGTGGATGTGATTAATGTACAGAAATTCCCTTATCGAAAAACAAAATTTAATACTCCTTATGTTATTGTAGATCATAAGTTATTTGAACAATCAAATGGCACTAGATGATATAAATGATTGAGAGAGTGAGAGGTTGTTACTTTATGAAGATCTCATTTATGAGATAGATTTGATTATACAGCAACCACTTCTAGAAATCATGCGCAAATTAGTCTTAATGATAATAAACTTACAATAAATGATCTCTATAGCTCAAATAGTACAATTATAAAGTATGACAATAATATACTATATGCAAATGCAAATGAAAATCAGAATATTTACAAAATTGGACAAAAAGTACTGATTCCAAGAAGTGATTGATCTACAAGCGAGGCAATTATATCTTATTATGATAGTGAATCTTGAAAATATAGAGTTGCATGGAATCAATGATGACAACAATATTATAAGCTCCTTGGTAGAGAAGCTTTAGATAAATACAATGTATCGGGAATTGAAGTAGTGAATAATGTTGATAATAAAATCTCAGGAGTGCCAAATACAATATCAAATTTTCAAAATCTTCCTCGCACACAAGAAACACAAAATATTCTTTCAAAATATCCCCAACTTGCTCCCAAACATGTTCTTAAAATAGAGGGGAAAGATTTTTATTTCAGTCCGATATTCAGAAACTGAGATAGAAATATGGCATTTGCTTATGTAAATGTATGATGAAAAATGGAAACGAGATTCTTTTATTTTTCTCAATCGTGAGGAAATCGGCATTCTTGTCCTGGGGTTGAAAAAAAGCGAGATCCCAAAAAGCAAACTTGGAAATATAGATTCTCAAAATGAGAATTCTCATGAGCATCGTATGAAAAATGATCTGTAGCGGATAATAGAATAAATTCTTATCTGAATTCATTATCGAAGAATGCTGATATATCTTCTTTAGATTTAGATGATATATTTACTGAAGTATATTGAAATATAGATGGATATGCTAATAATGAGAACAAACTACATTCTATGTTTATGAATGAAGTTGGTCAAGCAAATAGAGATTTGATTAAGACGGGAGAATATTTACGGAAAAATAATGATGGTGAAAATAGATTTTCTTCTTTCTATGGATTGAATGCTTTCTGGGCTAAGGTTAGTTTGCCTGAAAATATGCAATTAAATACAGGTATATATAGTTGACCAGATATGATTCATAATAGTTTTGGATTGGTCAAAACGAGTTTTATGACATGAACGTTAAATGGAAAGCATATCAAAATACAAATCGCGCATGTTGCTAATGACCCATGATTATGTTGGGTGGAAAACATTATCCATTCAGATTCGCAACTTACTTCCTACGGTATTTTAAATAATCAAATCCATGGATGAGTATTTACTGCAAAACCTATAGAATATGCAAGTCAAGTTCCTTATTTTATCAATAAATGACAAAGTGGATGATATGTGGATGTAAGACCATATATTCAAGGAAATCCTATAATAAAATCTTTTAAGTGGTTCAGGCAAAATCAAGTTAATTTTGTCAAAGAAAACGCTCAACTTTCTCCTGAATCTAGAATAGTAAAAGCTGAGGAACTTCTCGGCTCGATTAGCAGCAATGCTTTAAAGACAGCTATCCTCCAAACCCACAACCAAGATGGAACTATCTTCAACCTCAACTTCTCGCAGATCAAAGCTAGAGTAGAAATTTTGAATAAAGCAGGATTTACGAGTAATCAGATCAGAATTTTGATAGAGAATGGAATCTGTGGACAGGCGAAAAATGAAGTGCTTGATGTGAATAAGGATGGGGTGTTCGATAGTAAGGATGTGGAGATGATGAAATGAGTAGATTTTGTTTTTCAACAAAATCCTGAATTAGCAAACAAAGGAAAAAGAATCCTCAACGGAGAGCTCGTGAAGAATGAAAAGTGAGAACTTGTGAAAAATCCAAACTATCAAGAAAGTCAGAAATTATTTTCTGATGCCGAGGCCGAAGCGGCGTTTACAGATTTGGTGATTGAGAAACCAAAATTGAAAGCAGAAAATCTCCAAGATAAGAACTGATTAAAGTATGTAGGAATAACTATTGATGAAGATATGATTAGTAGTCAGCTTAAAAAATTAGAGTCCATGCTATGAGAAGGGGTATTCTCTACCTATAGACAGAATCAGCTCAAGAGAGATAACGAATTCCATGTTACCCTAATAACACCTCCAGAACTTGACAAAATCACAGGCGCTGCAATGCCTGCCATTGAAGCTAAAGATTTGGTATTCAAGTGAATAGGGAAATTAGCCGAAGGCACTAATGAAACTTTTTTTGTGGTAGTGAAATGTCCAAAATTAAATGAATATAGAAAAACTTTAGGATTGGAGCCTAAAAATTTTCATCTTACCCTATGATTTAAAGAGGCTGATATTTATACGTGAAATAAAGGCAAAACTTCTCTGATAGAATGAAAAGCCAAAGAACAGATAAATATTATAGACGAGACAAAAACCAATAGAGAGATAGCAATTATCAAAGAGCAAATCAAATCATATACTGAATTGTATACGAGATGAGATGGCATCAACAATCTCGCTAGAAAAATCGTAGAAAAATGGAATAAAACAGATGGAAAAGATTATTTTAAGGAACCAGGTAAATTGGCTGAAGCAAAAGCCTACGCAGAACAATTATTATTAGTGAAAGAACCTATCACGTGCCTGAGTGATGATTTAATACTGATAAAAAAGCTTAACAATCCAAATGTTCTTAAGAATTATACACCTGAACAGTTTGATCTGTTGGTAAAAAATGTACAAGATATTCTCAAAGATGCCAAAATAATGTCTGACAAGGAATTTGAAACGGCATACAAAACAACCAAAGAATATATGAAGACAGATGTTCTTAAAAGTGTAGTTGAAGATTATTTTGAAATGATGTATTATAAGGTTAAATCAGAAAACAATGCTATAACACCATTGGAAGACGGAAGTAGCAGAGAAACTTGAATTTATTCTATCAGAACACCTGACGGTAAAGAAATACAATGACATATTCTTGTCATCAAAGATTCTACTCCACAGCTTATACAACAATATGCAGAAATAGTGAAAGAAATATCATTTCAGTATGATAAGACTAGTAACCTAAAAATACTTGAGGGCATAACTCTCCCCGATGGAATGGATATTTCTTATTCCAAACAGATGGCGGGCACTACACCAAAAAATAGAATAAATTCTAATGCTTACGACCTAGATCTATCTTCTATCATTCAAGTAAAAAATGCAGAAAATGTAGATGTAGCCTGTGACAATGTTGCTAAAATTCTTCAAAAAAATTTATTAAGAATTCATGAAAATCTTAAAAATAACATTACGTACACAGAATGAGAATTTAAAGCGTGAGTCTTTGGTCCAGAATGATGACCATATACGGGTATCAAATGGTCTATGACAGAGATAGCAACCGGGAAAAAATATATTAATTTTGAAAATTTTAGATGAGAGGTTAGATCAGATGAATGATGAAAATATATCACATTAAAGGATGGCGTAAAAAGCAGTCTTTTGAATGATGGTATGCTCAAAATAGACCGAAATTATCACGATAACAAAATTAGCGGAGATAATTTTGAATTAACTGATGTTATGAATCTCCAGATAACCACAAAAGATGGTAAGGTATATAGCAACATGAACAATAATACTGCAGCGAATAGAAATGTATACTTTGATAATGCAGGTGAATTTGATGCATCCCAAAGGATGATGAATGTGGATACATTTGCCTGATATATGCAATGATATCAAAGGCGGGTAAAATTGTATTATGCAGAGGAAAATTATCTCAAATCAGCAAAAAAACTTCACAATATATTCAATATGGTCTGCGATGTAGAATGAGGCAAAATCGTAGGAAACATGTTAAGCTGATCAGAATCTTGATTGTACACCAAGCTGGGTAAATTGGAACAATTTTTTGTCCAAGCATGAAACCTTAAAGGGGAAATTAATGATCCTTCTATTAAGGGATGCAAATCAGCAGAAAATTTGACAAATTATATTAAAGAGAACTGATTGATAGAAAAATGATTAATTACTCAGGATGAGTTGAATACATTAACAAAACTTTTTGAGGAAACTCAAAAAAGTGGGAAGGATAATAAAAAAACATTTGACCGTATGCAGCCAGAAATCAAAAAAAGGATTTATGCTGAAGTCAAAAAGAAATATATTGATCCTATGCTAGACCCAAATAATCTTCAGTATAGGCCGATAGTAAAAGATATTTATGAGGGCGACTGAGATCCATTATTGCTTATGACAGATGCCTACATAACAAAAGAAAATAAACATGTAAGTTATCCTGTGGACATTACGTTTAACAAAAACAATAATACCTATGAGTTAAATCTTAATCCTAGAGATAATGTTGCAGTCAGCGAAAAAGATCCTACCACATTAAATCAAAAATATAAAGAGGCGTTTGAAGCACATATAAAGGGGAGATGATTAGCACTGGAAATGAATGCAGACAATACTATTGGAATAATCAAAGATAAAACTGGTAAAGAGATTAGTAAGTTCAAAATCACAGAAAGCACGGTAGATAACAATAAAAATGCATATTTTACACATAATATCGACAAAACAAGCCAAGACTTTCTTGAGTCTAGCAAAGTATATACGGAGTTGAAAGACAACACTCTCCTAAAAATGATATCAGGGAAGGATCTTCATATCACTTCAGTATTTTTATGAAAGATCCATAAGCTCAAAAATACTTTTGGTATAGAACTTTCGGGTAAAGACATTACTGACGCTCTAGGTAAAACCACTTCTGAGATACAAAACTTACAGCCTACAGGTATGGATATTTTTGGTAGCACTGTTGTTCTCAAATTTAGTAAATCTGACGCCACATTATCAGCGCTAAATAAAAAAGCCTATGATGGACTGCAAAAACTATTTCAGGAAAAATTAGGAGATAAATTTAATCAAACGACATTTGATGATGTCATGTGATTTGCACGTCCAGACAAATATCAACCGCATATGACTCTTGGAACATTTAATATCAAATACATGAGCTGATGACAAGTTCAGGAATTATTGTGAATATACAAAAATAAACAAAAGGGTGAACAATTGACCGAAAAAGAATTACGCACTGCGAAAGTGAATAAGGATTATTTAACACAGCTGAATACCATTTTTGGTATGGTGCGTAATGCAGAAGTGTGAGATATCAAGCTCAATACAGAACAATTTTGAGTAAAAAACACCTGATCAGAGATAGTGTATTAATATTTGCAAGTAGATAAGGGATAAATAAAATGTTTTATATTTACTATTCTACCATGGAAGCCATGAACATCATCAAAGACGACCTACCCGAAAGTAAAAAGAAACTCTTGCAAGAATATATTGCCTATATCAAAAAAATTTTTGGTACTAATAACAATCTTTACACAGAAGCACTTCAAACACAGCGACAAAATGAAGTATCTGAAGATTTTCTCAATGAACATATTACCAAATACATAAAATACTATGATAGATCCGAATCTCTTTCATGGGTATTATGACGAGATTGGGATGACAAAGAAAAAACCAATATTTATATGTCAAATTCTGCGAATATATGATTACGTGATTTTCAAGAAGATCGTCATGTGATGACAGATTTTAGAATTATTTTATGAAAAGCACCAGAAACCATACAAAAAGCCCAAAATATACTTAAATCTTTTGATATTTATCTTCAAGAAGGTTCTCCGCTTCATGACTATCTCTGGAGTAAAGTAGAAGGCTGGCATAAATATGTGATTATTAAGCTTGCGATATTTTATTATTATGCGTTCAACCCTTATTTTAATACCATAGAGGGGCAAGACAAAAAGGACTATGAGGAATGGATGAAAATACAATTAGAAAAGGCCTATAAAAATTTTTCTATGCCACCCAAAATAAGACAACTCTTTGAAACTACCTTATATAGTAGGACAATTTTGGATAAGCAAGATGATGTAACTACTGCAGATTTTCCTAATGATATTCTTATTGGCAATCTGCTTGCGAGAATGGCCGAAGAATCATCTAAAGAGCCATCCAACAAAAAGGTAATATCTAATTACGAGGTACAACTCCATAAACTCATCGGAGATTTATAACATTATCACATGGCATATGTATAATATTGCTATTTTGAGACATGGTGATGCCAATTATAAGGTTCAAAAAGTAGAAACCGAGAAGACTAAATTCGATGACCACGAGATGGAAAATTTCAAAAAATTTTCTCATAATTTTAACGATCTCCAAGAAGAAAATATACATGAATTGGTGTCGAATATACACACCTACATCAAAGAACATTTTGAAACATTGAAAGACAAAGAAATAGTTATATGAACTTCTCCTTTGGGAAGAACGATTCAAACCACTAAAATTCTTTTGGAAGAACTTCAAAAGTCATGATTAAAGGTAAAATCTATATCAGTGATAGATCAATTGGAAGAAGTAAAAAATTTTCAACGATCTATACTTGAGGCATTTGCCAATGGCTGAACATGTGTCGTTAATGGGAAACAAGTTACTGTGGACAAAGAGATAACTAATCCGCAAGATCTTGATATCTCTCATTATTTTTTAAATAATGGTTTCAGAAAAGTGAATCCTGGATACTTAAAACAATTATGAATATATGATGATATGCAAAAAATAGAAAGTTATGATGAGATTACAGAAAGGAGTAAAAATACACTCTATGACACATTAAAAAACATCCAAAATCATGAATTTATTTTTTTGGTAACTCATCAGGCATTTTCAGACTGGATTTTTCTTAAAAAGGAAAATTATGAAAAATGATGACAAAAAACCTGAGAAATAATAAATTTCTCTGAAGATGAATTAGTGTCTCGTGTTTAACCCCCACCATCGTCCTAAACTATCCCGCAATACTGCGTGATAGTTTTTTCTTTCACTTTAAAATGGTTTTTCTTTCCTTATAAATCATATTATGATTTTTATCATTTAAAAAAACATATGTATCAGCCAAGCCCTGCCCTACTCAAAAAATATGCCGACGTCCTCGTCAAATTCGCTCTCCGATTTGGGAAATGAGTCAAGAAAGGCGAAGTAGTTTTCGTTCAACTTCCTGAATGCGCAAAGCCTTTCTATCTTCCATTACAGCAAGCTATTCTCGAAGCAGGAGCGCATCCGATGATGGAATATCTCCCTGATGGCGTTTCCAAACATTTTTTCGAGCATGCAAATGACAATCAAATCGTATTTTACCCTGCTCATTTTCTTCATGGGAAAGTAGCACAAATGGATCATATCATCTCTATCGTCGCTGAGGCTGATATGTATGAGCTCAAAGGCGTCAATCCAAAAAAACTTACTGCCAGAAGACATTCACGTAAAGAATATATGGATAGACGCAGAGAGAAAGAGCATGCAGGAAAACATTCATGGACTATATGAATGTACTGAACACCTGCTATGGCCAAAGAAGCAAAACTGAGTCTGAAAGAATATCGAAATCAGATCATCAAAGCATGTTATCTTGATTACAAAGATCCTGTAGTTCAATGGAATAAAACTTCCAAATATATTGAAAAGATCCAAAAATGGCTCGACAAGATGAAAATAGAATATATTCACGTCACTTGACCTGATGCTGATCTCCAAGTAAAAATATGAGCTGATAGAAAATGGTTGGGAGGAAGATGAGTAAATATTCCTTCCTTTGAAATTTTCACCTCACCTGACTGTAGAGAAACTGAAGGTCGAGTGAAATTTAATCAGCCGCTCTATGTCTATGGTCAGATGATAAAATGAATCGAATTGCATTTCCGTAAATGAGTAGTGACAAAATTTTCTGCTAAAGAAAATCAGAAATTGTTGAAAGAGTTAATCGCTATACCCAATGCGAATAGATTGTGAGAATTTTCACTCACCGATGGAAGGATTTCGCACATTACCAAATTTATGTGAGAGACTTTGTATGACGAAAATATGGGTGGAAAATATGGCAATATGCACGTTGCGCTCTGAGCTTCCTACAATGATGCTCGAGTAGGAAATGTAGCTAAACTCAGTAAAAAACAAGCAGAAAAAATCTGATTTAATGATAGTGCTGAACACAAGGATATCGTTTCTACTGCACCCAAAACGGTCACTGCCATTTTGAAAGATGGAAGTAAAAGGGTAATTTATAAGGATGGACAGTTTGCTTGTAAAATAAGATAAAAATGGATAAAAATAGTTGAAAATGGATAAAAATCGAATTCAACTTTTATCAACCTTTATCAATCTTTATCAAGTTTTATCGATTTTTATGTACCTCTACTCCTTTGATAAATTCGCAGGTCCAGACAAGGTTTTCACCATCACGAAGTGAAATGCATTTTGCAAAAAAGTGAAAATCGGAGACTTGGTGAAATCTGGAGAAGAGATTTTTGTATGCTTGGGAGATGAAATTTCTTTCCCTGAACAATATGTATATTTTCATGTTCCCAAGATGGATATACAAATACTTCACAAATGATTGCTCTCGCCGAAGGCAGTCCAGATGATCCATCGGATGGTCTACACCTACTACTCTACCTACAAATCCGTAATGAAATATTTTGTAAGTGATGACTGGGAAAAGCTCTTGGGCCTGAAGCCCAAGAGAGTAAAGCGTAACGAGTGATGCGTAACGAGCTATAAAATAGCTAACCTTTCCTTGTCACTCGACACTCGTAACTCGGCGCAGACTTTAGTCGTGTATCCCGATTTGTGGACGATTATGAATTCAGTCGATGAAAAAGAATTGACGAAAAAAGAAGTAGCATTTCTCAGTTCGACCAATAGTCAGTGACAGAAAGATAAGCATCGATGGGCAGTCAAAACCTGAAATGTGAGTATGATTTATGCCAGTCCTAGTGAGATATTTCATGATTTTTATGATCTCAAGAAAATAATTTTTATCGATCCGCACAAGCGGTATTACGCCAACCAGCAGGATCCGAGATTTAAGGTCGGCGCCGTGCTCCAGCGTATGAGCGAGCTTTATGATGTTCAACTCGAAATCATTGGGAACTAAGAACCAATAGTTAACAACTAACAATGAATGATTTTCTGAAAAACATCTCATTGCTTTTTGAAAGCATTTTTATATATTATCGTTACTTTTATTTATTGATTTCTCGCCCATGCAACTCAATATCTTCTATGACAAAAATCATGGATATACGGCAGAAGTGAAAGAATTGTGAATCGTCACTGAAGGAGACACCTTTGATCAATTGATGTATAATGTGAATGAAGCATTAGAACTTAATACTGACTAATCGCCGTTCAAGAACTTATTGAAAAATATCATATCAAATTGTAATTCAACCCCATCCTTTAGGGTGGGGATTTTTTGAAATCAAAAAAAGCATTCCGAGCCATGAATTTCATGGGGAATGCTTGATAAGATTTTGCCTATGGAAATTAACTCTTCCCATATATTTTTTTAAAAATTGCTTCCCAATCGCCTTCTAAATCACAAAACCGGAATACGTAATGATTCTTTTTTTGTTCGATAATGGCAATATAGGATCTGCCATCCGGCGTTTTCACGCTGAAGATATCAACAGGGCGTTCACCGAATGTCACTTTACAAGGACAGGTGGTTGGTGAAGAAATAAAGCCATATCTGGATTTGTGTCCATCAGCGTTAAGGCTTTTTACTATCTCATCCTTGAGCTCCTGACTGACTGTTTCGCTAGCCCAGATAGGCATATCCCACACATTAATTCTTACGTTTTCCTGTTTTTCAATTATGCCTGCAAAAATTTTTGCAGATTCTGCTGCAGCAATTTCTGATTGTGCAAAGCAATTAGTGGCTAAAACCACTGCTCCGATAAGATACATTAATTTTTTCATAACTGTGATTTTTGTTTTACTTCTTATACTTATTTCCTATCCAATGTCAAGCAAATTCACTTAATTTCTAACCACTATCCCCTCTTTCTAGGCCTAGCTTGCTGGGCAAATTGCATTTTTGGGCGAATGGGAGTATAATTAAATTAAACCGACCCCACCTAACCTCCCCTCTAAGGGGAGGAACAAGTCTCCCTTGGAGGGAGATTTAGAGGGTCTTTTACATCTTACAAGTTCTCATGAAATCAGGTTTCCATTCTAGACGAAAGACATGTTTCAGACTCTTATTGATTCTTTTGCTAGTCGCTATCTGAGGCTACGCTTTCTTCAAAGGAAGTATGTTTTTCACCAACCAAAAAATCACCGATCAGAGAATCATTCTCGATCAACAAAAGCAAGAACTTGCCTGATATGAAACCCTCACTGGATATATCAAACTTTCTGCGCTCAGACAACTGGAAACAGAAACTGATACTATGCCATGGGCGGAACGCATCAATAAGGTCATCGAGATGCTCAACGAATTGCAGAATCTTACATCAAATCAAAGCGAAACTATCAGTTTGTCAGACTTTAAAGTCTCTTTGGATACCATCAGCGTGAGAGGAAAAGTTTCGAGTTTATTGCTCTTATATTACAACAATCCAGAAAAACATATTGTCTCTCTTCTTGATAGATTTGAGCAATTGGATTTTATCAAGGACATCAAAATCAAAACCTATGATAAAGATGCCACCGATAATACTTTCGGATTCGTTTTAGAAGCTAAAGTAACCGACAATGGAACAACAAAATAGCAACCTGATTGATCAGATCATTTCCAATCAATCGACAGCGAAAAATGATGCCAACATCACGCAGGAAAATGAAGGTCAAGTCCTCATTACGACTGCAAGAGTGGTAAGTATCAGATACAAAATTTATGTCCTCGCGCTTTTGGCGCTTGTGGGATATTTTGCGTATAGTTATGTGCAACCAGCCTATTATGACTATCTAGATACCAATACTAAGCTCGCAAATGTGACCATGGAGATCAACAATTTCCCCAATAAGAAAATGCGTTATGAAGCAGATAGAAAACTCGTCACTACGATTACCCAACAACAAAACCAAATTATCTCATGTCTCAATTATCAGCTCGGATGTGCGCAATTGGATAAATCTATCCAGAATAATTTCGGGATTGCGAGATCATATATCCAACTCAATTTACTCTCCACACCAAAAATGGCGGTCGATGAAAAGAAAATCTTGGCGAACATCAATGAATTTTTGATCAAGAAAACTTCTAATGACCCTAGCATAGTCTCTAGAAGCAAAAACGGAAATATCAACAATATCGCTATCGGAGAACCAAAAGCCTGACCAGGAATCCTGTGGTCTGTGCCTATCAGAGTGAATATCACTTTCGCAGATAAAGATAGTCTCTTATCGTTTATCGATAATGCAGAAACTAATGTTTTGGACGATGCGAACTATCGTATCTTGTACAAGCTAGATGAAGTTTCGTATGATATCGTGAAATATACTGCAGAACAGAAAGTGGATATCCTTATGAATGCATATTATTTAAATTAATTCTTCGTGAATGACTGACAATCTCGAAAACTCAGAGCAGAAACAAACAACAAACATAGTTGATATCGGTATCATCAAATTTTTGCAAAATTTGGATAAAGGAAACTTTTGAACCAAAGATAAGATTTTGTTCTTTAAGGAATTGTCATACTTGTTGAATGGTGGAATTTCGCTCGTAGAGGCGATGAGAATCATCAGCACTTCATCAGATAATTATGCACTCAAGGAAATCGGAAAAGATATCTCAAAATTTCTCCATGCTGGTAAGCCGCTCAGCTATGCGTTGAATAGATTACCGGATTATTTCGATGAAGGAGATTATAATGTCATCAAGGCTGGTGAAGCCTCAGGAAACTTGGCACCGATTTTGAAATCATTGGCCGAGGAATATGTCTTCATGAGCGATATCAAAAACAAATATATCAGTGCCCTGATCTATCCTGTAATTTTGGTCATCTTTGCTATCGTAGCTGTCGTGGTCTTGTTCTGGTTTGTTTTGCCAGAAATCTTTTCTATTGCGGCAGATTTTGATACTGTCAAAATGCCTCGGATGACACAAGTACTGAAAGATATGTCTGATTTCCTCATCAACAGACGGCAAGTAATTCTAGGCGTAATCGGATGAATCTGACTCATCTCTTCTGTGTTCTTTTCTACCGATGCAGGAAAGAAAACCTGGTTTAGTATTCTTTTGAATATCCCGTTACTATGAACAATGACCAAATATTTCTATCTCGTGAAACGATGCAGATACATGAAGTTGATGCTCGGAGCAGGAATGAACTACGTGCAGACTTTCCAGTTACTGATGGCGATATTGGGAATCCCTGCGTATCAGGATATGCTCGAACGCGTGCTCTTGTGATTGCAAAGGTGAGAAACAATATATGCTGGACTCAAGGGCGAAACTGACCTTGTCCCAAGCGATGTATCTGTCATGATCAAGGTGGGAGAAGAATCAGCGAATCTTACGAATTCCGTAGATAATGTCCTCTCTATGTATGAGGGCGAACTCAATATACTTATTAACCGCTTGGCAAAGGTCATCGAACCGATAATGCTGGTCTTCATCTGATTAGTTGTTGTTGTAATTGTCTTAGCAATTTTCTGATTAATTTTACAGATCGGAGAAGGCGTCGGTCTATAAGCAGCCAACAACTTACAAAAACAGTGAAGAGCTACTCCTGTCATTGCCGAGTCGTCATTGCGAGGAGTGAAACGACGTGGCTTTAGTCCTTTAGGGCAATCTAACGAAGCTAATGACGTCCTGACCACCAGATTGCCACGCTTCGCTCGCAATGACGGACCAGGCATCTTATTCAAAAAAAGTTTGAAAATGAAGCTTGAAACGCTAAACTTATTGTAGTTTGCTTTTTTTTACATCCAAAATTTATCATTTATCATTTATCATTTGAAAAAGGGCTTCACTCTAATTGAAATAACAATTGTCATTGTTATCGTTAGCATATTGCTGACAGTTACGATGCAATTTTGATCTAAGCGCATCGATGATTTATGATATCAAACAGGCAAGGAACAATTTATCATCGCGTATGAAAAACTCTATTCACAAGCCATGACGTCTAATTATCATGAAGGAGCCAGATATGATATCTTACACATCACTTTAAGCTCGGGTGAGAATACACTCAGCTACGCCTATGATTCAGACGATTATCAGAAGATAAATATCTCTGCCCCTGTGGTGATTTCATGATTGCAAGCGGATGGAAATATCATCAATGATGTAAATCTAGATCTTCAACCCTACACGCTCTGATGTTGAATCGTCAGCAACGACGGGGACGAAATACATACATGATCCATGGTCAGCTTTGGTCTCATCGTCAAATCACAAAAACAGTATTGCTTTAGCATAAAAAATGATACATGCAAATTGATTGAACAGAAATGTGAATAAAAAAACCCCGCTGAAGACGGGGCAGGCACGGCTTCACCCTCATCGAAGTAATCATCGCTATTACTGTTTTTTCTATTGGTGTACTTGCAGTATTGAATCTTATAATGAAAAATCTCTCCACTATAGATAAAGTGCAGACCAAGATCACCGCGACTATCCTTGCTAAAGAATGACTAGAGCTCGCCTACAATATCAGGGATACCAATATTCAGAAGTGATTCGCACGAGATTGTTTACTCAAACCGATGATCGATATCAATGTCGCAGAAATTGGTGCCTACACAGGAGATGTTTGTCTTTCACATTTCGCTTCTGGCGAAGCCAATACTGTATATCAATTCGGTTTCTCAACATGAAATTATTATTTTTATACTTCATCAACTACGGAATCGTGAGCATTTGATGAACTGTTCGCTGCCAATAGATTATATTATTACACGGGAGAAATATGATGACACGCAATGTTTTGGTATGGATATACCCAAGACGAATGAACGTGAGCAGAGATTCCATTCGCGAGATATATCATATTTAAGACCGTTAAAGACGGAGATAATGTATTGCCGATGGATAAGATTTTGAAAGTAGAATCACATGTCTTATATAGGAAATGAAGTTATCGATGAGATATTGTATTGGAAAGTCTTATAGGGAATTTTTAGTTCATTTGAATATGCATGCAGAAAATATTGAAAAAAAGAAATGGATTTACCCTACTTGAATTGATGATTGCCATAGGCATCATAAGCATTTTGTCTGCTATCTTATTTAGAACATTTGCTACTGTTTCTGAAGTTGCTTTCCGTGTAGAACAAGAAAAAAATGTCACGCAAGAGATTATCAGCTTCTCACAGATATTACAAAATTATGCCGATAATAATCAAATCGACTATTATAAATATCAGTGAACAACTAACAACGAACAACTAACAATTACCAAATGACTAACGACTGTCTTATATCTCTCAGGTCAAGACTGACGTGTTGCATTCTATTCTAGCGGTGATTGCATTCAACCCGGCGAAGTATTATTGAGCGGCGTGCAAGAATTGCAATGTGCATTATATCTAAAGAAAGATGGGCAGCAGCCGGTAAAAATCACAAATCCCAAAAAGACCTATCTCAGCAAAGTTATATTTAAAATCATTCCTTTCGCGTCGCAAGAACAGTATCTCAACACTACATGAACTGATGAAAATACAAATCTGATCTATTCACTCAACAAGCCAGGATTCCGGGTATTCACCAAAGTACGCAATGCAAGATATTCTCCAACGACTCGATGAAATAATGTAGAGACACCCGTACAACAATTCTTTAATCTCAAATAACTATGAAGAAAAAAGGTAACATCAGCATCTTGGTTCTCTTTGTTTTGGTAGCTTCGTCACTCATATGAGTATTGACGATGAATTTTGTCAATCAAATGCTCTACTCTTCTGACATGATGTTATCCTACTATGAATCGTACTATCTCGCAAATGGCGGTCTGGAGCTCCTTCTCATGGAAGCGAAAAACAGAGGAATCTGATTTGAAATAAATATAGGTACAGGATCATCAATCTTCACAGAAAACTTCAGCTGCACAAATTGTGACTTCACGGCAAGGATGCAATGAACAAGTACAACCGTCTCCAAAGAATTTTGGAAAGAGATGAGTAGTTGATGCCTCTCCCCTATCGTTTTGGCGGAGTGAGAATCACTCATGTTACCACTCATCAGAGAAAATTTTACCTGAACTACGTCCGATATATTTACCAAGAAAGATTTTGAATATGAAAATCTTTCCAGTAGTCTGACAAGTTTGAATTTTACGCTCGTAAGCTGAGCGTTGGAACAACCTGAAATAAATATATGATTGATTATTTTGTCGGGCGATGAATTACTTAGCGATGGAATCTTCGTCAGAACGTGAATTATCAATAATCAACTGATGGACAATTTTTTGAATGCATTCCAATCGATAATGAGCTCTGTGCAAATCGGGAATTATCCACTTCCAGAGAGATTCATGTCAACAAATCTGGAAGAATATCCATACAAAAATTATCTCATCCTGGCTAATACAAGTCCTGCAACAATTTCATTCTGTATCAATTCCGAAACTCCCCTCCCCACAGATAATTTTCACATCACCAGCAATGGCATGTATCATGGCCAGACCATCGGACTGGAACTCATCTACAGACAGCCGATTCCGAGTTTCTTGATGAATAGCGTGCTATGAAGCATCACAAGTACTGAAGCACCAAGCGAAGTCGTTTCAATTTCTCAGAAATAAATATTATTCTTTTTCTTTTGCGCCCTGCCCGCGCCCGGCCCTACTTTTTTCTTCCAGCTAAAAAAGTAGGCAAAAACGCCTCCCCGCACTTCTGCGGGGTAAACTCTGATTACGGTCTTGGATACTGCATGGTCTCGATATTGAAAGTACGTATGCTCCGTAAACAGACATTGCAATCGACCCAGCAAGAAAGAGCTACGGATGGTGTGTGAAAAATAATAACTCGTAAAACCGCCTGAAGCACCCTTGTCCGAAGCTACCAATATCACCGACACACGATTCAGTCTTAGAGCGAAATGGGCCCCTGCTTCAGCAGGGTTTGAGCTAGATGGGACTACCATGCATAGCAAGAAAAAACATAGATGACTAGTCTGTAGAAAGAGTTGGCAAGTTTGCGTAAGGCTAGACCTCTTTACATACTTTCTGGGGAAATGCCAGAAAGTATGAAGAAAGCCAGCGCAGCGCAAAAAAATACATTTAAAAAAAATCCCACTTTCGCAGGATTTATATTTTTTGTTATTGATTCTATATATTCTTCGAATATATAGTTGCTACAACAATAATTTCTCATTTCATTTCGAACTTATTTGAGTAGCAACTATAATTTTCACATCAAGTCGCCGAGTTTGGATTCTTGTTCTTTCTTGGTCTTTTTCACAACCTCGTCTTTGTCCATGGTATCAAGTACTGCTTTCCATCTTTTGGTTCTCAAATCTCTTTCACTGTTGATTGCGTTTTTTTCATTTTCATCTTCTGCCTTGAGTGCGTGAAGATTCATCTGCTCTTCGATATAAATCTCATATAGTCTGAGTATCTGGAATGATCGTAATTCTGAGACAGTCTTCACTACGCTTTGATCTCCGCTCTTGACTGCTATATAGAGATCCCTTTCCCCTTTCTTCTCCTTGCTTTCGACTTTCTTGATTTCGTAGTCGCTGCTGAATGAACCCACTACGAGTTGTTGTAATAATTCCCGGTCAAAGTCATTCTTTAATTCTTCCGGAACCTTGTAGTCCATCCCTGGAAATCTAGATAAATATTCCTGATACCGGATCTGGTCTTTGATGTCGCCTTGGACTGGTCAAAAAAGCTTCTCGTATTTTTCGACGATCTGTTTTTTCTCAGCCTTTTCTCTGAGTTCCTCGATAAATGCTTGAAAATCAAACAACATTGTGAATTTGATTTACAATTTAAAAAATTGGTCTTTATTGGTGTATATATAGACAATTGTGGGCTGTTTGCAAGTGCTATTACCCAGTCCGTCATTGCGAACAAAGTGTGGCAATCTGGACGTGACATGATCAGCTTCGTTAGATTGCCACGTCGTTTCACTCCTCGCAATGACAACTCAGCAATAACAATTCTAGTCTCACTCCATTTCCTTGATTTGATCACGAATCACAGCCGCTTTTTCAAATTCCCGATTTTTGATAGCCTCATCCAGCTGAGCTTTGAGATCTTTGGCGATGATAGCTTTTTCAGCTTTGGTCATCCTCTTGAGTCTTCTGACCTTGCCTCTGGTAAGCATATTGAAGCCCTGAGTCAGGTTTTCATCTGTTTTCACCACTTCCAATCATTTGACGTTGGAAGTCGCTTTTGTTGGCGTAATGTTATGAGCTTTGTTGTATTTTTCCTGGATAGAACGGCGGCGGTAGGTTTCCCGGAGCGCCTTGATCATGGATTCTGTGAAATTGTCTGCATAAAGGATGACTTCGCCATCTGGATTTCTGGAGGCACGTCCGATGATTTGGATCATCGAGGTCGCAGAGCGCAAAAATCATTCTTTATCTGCATCAAGAATTGCAAGTAAGGTCACTTCCGGAAGATCGATTCCTTCTCTCAGAAGATTGACTCCGACGATGATATCTATAGCTCAGGTTTTGAGTTTTTTAATGATTTCCCAGCGATCGAAGGTGGCGATTTCGCTGTGGAGATAGAATGCTTTGTATCATTTGGAAACGAGAAAATTGGTTACTTCTTCGGAAGATTTTTTGGTGAGGGTGAGAATGAGACATTTGCCTTGAACTGCGATATGAGAATCTAATTTTTTCAAAAGATGTTCGAGAAATGCTGGATTTTTTTTCTCCTTACTCGTAACTCGTGACTCGTTACTGACCTGTAGGTAGTCTTTGAGATTGGCGTATTTGCGTAGTGGCATGGAATTTCGAATTAATAAACGCCAATAGGTATATCATTAGATGATGAAAAATCAAGAAAAGAAAACAAACCCACCACCACTTCGTGGTCCTCCGCCCTTATCAGGGCGGACATTGTCCCTCCTGACTACAGTCCAGCACAGCTGGATAAGGAGGGTGGCCGAATGAAATGAGGTCGGGAGGTTTGTTGCCCGAAAAAAGTCCCATTTTTTGGCTAAATTCTTAACTTCGGGAAAAAAGTAGTCGAAAATTTGCTTTTTTTGGCGTTTACGACTATAATTAGATAATTTTATCTGATTATAGAACAGCAAAAATGAAAAATTACAAGGAAATGATGTATGATATCCTCAAATTGGATAGTAAAAAAATTAAGATTATAAATTATGAAGATGAGTGAAAAACTTTAATTTTTACAATCAAAGGGATAAATAGATATGTAGAATGTCCTACGTGCAAATGTAAAACAGACAAGAGACAGGATCGTTGAGAACATTTACAAAAGCCAACGTGGAAACATATCTATTTGTCTGACAATAGAATGATTGAGTTAAAACTTGTGAGAAGATACTTCAGATGCCACAAATGTGGATCACATTTCATGGAGAAGTTTGATTTTGAAGTGAAACAATGAAATCACACAAAGAAATTTGAAGATGATGTAATGGTTGCACGATGATATATGAGTTGATGTCAGATAGCGAGAAACACGCAATGCTCACCCCAGAAAATACATCAAATTCTTCACAATATCGATCCTAATGCTATCAATAAACAATGATTGGAAATCATGAAAAGTTTAGAGAAAATTTTCCTATGAATAGATGAGCATAGCTTCCATGGACGTGATTACGTGCTTGTGATTACTGAAATCAAAGAAAGGAAGCCATTGGCAATATTGCCTGATAACAAGATCGAAACTTTGAAAAAATGGCTGAAAGCATTACCAAACGAAGTCAAAGATAAGATCACATGAATATCTACTGACATGAATAAATGATATAAGAACGTAGTTGAATGAGAACACCCAAACGTGCTTTCAACCGTTGATAAATATCATCTCTTTCAAGAAGCGAATAGAATGATGGATGATGTAAGGGGCATGAATACCTGGCTTATCAAGATGTGATTTGTGACGCCTGATGATTTGGTAAAACATGGCAAAGTTCCAAAAGAACTTCTGAAAGGGGAAAAAAATCAAAAGAAAAAAGGAAATTAAACATATGAAAAAATATAAACCCAAATGAGAGAATATATTGAAAGATGAGTTCATAAGGACCGAAGAACTCATCAAGTGAAATGGGGAGAAATGAGAATATCAAGAAATTACTTTGGAGTTTTACTTTCAGAAGTCATATAAAACTTTATTTCTTTATAGAGAAGAAAATCTCAGTGGAATGCAGAAACTAAGGTTGAGACAAATACTCAAGGAATTCGATTACAATGGATATATGGCTGAAGCACGAGTTGCGAAGGAAAGATTTATGAAAGCATTAGATGAACTCGATATCGAAGAAATCAATGACGTAATGAAGGATTGCTTGGAATCAGAACATTATAGAATTCAATGATTTGGTGCAACACTTAAAAGACGAAACAAACAACTAAGTAATTATTGCAGCTGTTCAAGCGCGGACTTCAAATTCACGAACGCCTATACAGAAAGTCTCAACAATCAATGTAAAGTTGCAAAGAGAGTTTCACATGGATTCAGGAATAGAGATAATTATTTGAGAAAGTTATGTGCTAGATTTACCAACCCCAATTCCCGAACTTGAGAATAGACCCAAAAACCCCTACTTTTTTTGAAAAAATCGAAAAAACACCCGTTTTTTCCAGGTGTCTACTATGTTTAGACGTGCAGACTTGCCTATCTTTGGTAGGGTGGCAATTACGGTTGGAATAATTCTTCAGGTAACAATTTAACCTTTTTGACCTGCGGGAATTGCTGGGCGGTCTTTATGATGGAATTGGTCAAAATACCGATAAATGCCGATCATCAGATGCTCGCACCAGGCGCCTTAGTAAAGGTCAATGATAGAGTCCCATTGGCATTTAAGCTT
>Ga0100391_1001767_pt1 | contig 23567 bp, 17 predicted proteins | sample CryGeymeta201515_FD_81541 | JGI IMG/M metagenome (GOLD analysis project Ga0100391, IMG submission 81541) | Groundwater microbial communities from Crystal Geyser aquifers in Utah, USA - Crystal Geyser metaG 2015-15 | ecosystem: Environmental > Aquatic > Deep subsurface > Groundwater | place: USA... | reverse complement strand
CGGTTGTGATCAACTATGTCACCCTTCGGGGTGCCAATGGTTGCCTTCGGGTGGCCTTGGCGCCCTGCGGGCGCCATAGTTGTGATCCCCGTAAATTAGATGTTCAATTTTTTTTTTTTGGTAGAGCCTACCTGGTACGTAGTCGTAGGTTCTACATACTCCTCGTAGTAATATTTTTCAAACTGATTCATGAGGAAGCTATTCTGACGACTGTCGATGTCGATGACTAACAGCGCATCACAATATTTATTACGTACTGGTAGATCTAGTAGTAGTGGTACATGGCTGGTGGCTGGTGGTGGTGGTACTGTACTACCACTCTACTGTTTTTATTCTCTCGCCATTTTGATGTTGTATGGGCGGTGGGCCGAACGAGAGCCACAATTTTCTACCATCATCTTTTTACTTGAAAACATCATTGGACATGGTAGCCTTTTGCAGGTACTTGGCGGTTGTCTCTGCAGCACTGCTAGCCAGAGCGGATGGATTCTCGCCTGTATCGGTACGTTTCTACCTCCTTGTGAACCGAAAAACGGGTGAAGTTTGGTTCCGCCAAAGACAGGCTCTCAAAAGAATTACTGCTGACTGATGATGTACAATGTACAGCATAAGCACCTGTCTGAACGTTTCTCACATATTGCACTCTTCCTGTCATTATTCCGTAGACTATCGGGAGTGCCCCGCTCGCTGCACCACAATCAAATCTTTCACGGCGGCGGCAGCAGCAGCAACAACCACAACCAATACCAGGAAGTCGTGATCTGAAAGGTCTGTACATGTCAGATGTTGCCTTCAATGACCAATCCGTCGCCAGCGGTCATTGCACAGATTCAACTGTTGCAGTAGTCGTCGAGGAAATTGCAACCTTAGGAAATGAGCTTGACAACCAAAACGAACGATCGGGACAAGTCCTGTCAACAGGCATCAGCCGACGAATCGGCGAGATTAACTTCAACGAGGTGTTCAACACAGGAATCGTTGTTCTCTTGGCGATTGCCATTCTCTACAAATTGACCATGGTAAATGCTGGCATGACGCGAGGCTGGTCCATGGAAGAGATTGCAACACAAACAGTTGCGATGAACTGGTCTGGTTATATGAACATCCTCCACGAGAGTCCTGTTGCTACCAAAGCCGTTACTTCGGCCACTGTCTACACCATTGGCGACCTCATTGCGCAACGAACCGATGGAACGAGTATGGGCGATCTCGACCGATCCCGCATTACACGTAGCATGTTGGTAGGGCTCATCGGACACGGACCCATGTCGCATGTTTGGTACCAAGTATCAGAATCGTTCTTCAATAGTGTTCACTTGACTCAGTGGTGGAGTTTCATCCCAAAAGTTGCGGTCGATCAAACCGTCTTTGGACCCATCTGGAACAACAGCTACATTTTATTGATTGGTCTTATGAAACTGGAATCCATCGACAAAATTTGGTCCGACATGAAACGAACAACTATCCCACTTATCGTGAGCGGCTTGAAACTCTGGCCTTTGGCACATTGTGTTACCTACGGGTTGATTCCTGTAGAGAATAGACTGCTGTGGGTTGACATGGTAGAAATTGTTTGGGTCACGATCTTGGCTACACAGGCAGCTGCGCTTGTCGACGACAACGTCAAAGCATCGACAGAGGAAGCGACGGAAATGAGATAGCATGATTTTAGAGCAACAGCTAATTGACAATTACGGGGCAGGACTGCGAATATTTAAATAGAGTACAGTGGATGGGTGCCCTTGTTTTTGAAGGCACACATGGCAATATATCATTCGCGCCGAAGACTTTTGTATCATGCGAGATCTTTTCGTGACTTGAACGGGATTTTTCATCAAATACACTCATCTCTGTGGTCTGGCTGTTAGCTGCAGGTTACGTGTCCGTAGCTGCGTCTTACTGTGGTGGAATTGACGAAGACGAAAAGTTGGGTTGCTAATTTCGTGCATTCGGGAAAAAAAGGATAGATTTATAATTTTCGTTGTTATCTAAATGATCTGATAACCTGTAGCAAGCTGAGTGCTAGAATCTGCCTGTGATTGCTGCAGCAGTTTTTGCTTGCTTCGTTCCTTGCCCTCTCCTAATGACTGTCCTGCAGTTTCCGGTAGAAACCACGAGACGCTCGCTGTTACCACGCTGACTGTGAAAATGAATATACCTATCCAGTGAATGGGTGTATGATCCGATATGATATAGGGACAGAAAAATCCCCCGAGACGAGCCACCGCATTGGCTGCTCCATGGCCCGTGGCCCGAATTTCGGTGGAGAGAATTTCCGAGGTTGAAACCCATGTAGTACACGAAGACCCCATCATGGCCATGCGTGACATAAATGCCAAGATCAACAACAAATACCGAGGACTATCGGCAGCGGCTGCGAGTGTGAGGAGCAGGCATGATCCCCCGCCCATTAAATAGGCAGTCGTTTGTGTTGGAATACGCCCGTATCGATCGATGGTAAAGAGGACTACCAAGAGTCCAAAAATCTCGGCCGATGCACTGATAAAAATAGCACTGTAATCAAAATCGTAAGATCCTTCTCCATTTTCTGCAACTTCGTGAACGGTAAACACAATCGATACTGCAATGATGACACCATAGTACAAAAAAGCCAGTCCAAACCAGGCACCCCATAACTTGAGGGTTGTGTAAAGCCACTCGGGTGCAAATAATTCCCGAAATCCAGCTTCCTCGTGGATTTTTTCATGAGTAACAATCCGTGTGTTTTCTGGAAAGATGTCATAGGGATCCTTTCCATTGCGTTTTGCTGCCTGTCGCATAATTGCCAGTGCCTCCTCTCCTCTTCCTTGGGTTAACAACCATCGGGGAGATTCGGGAACCAGCAATATTCCCAGAGCTGTCGAGAGCAGACAAGGAATGGCACACAAGACCACAAATAATTGCCAGGATCCACCACCTGTTACATTTCCCAACGTTAGCCAGGCAAAGACTGGAACGAGTAGGGTTCCACCGGTCCAAAAAAACTCAATATATAACAGGTTGGTCCCACGATGAGAGGTGGGAACAAATTCTGCCAGTGTATCAAAGGGAATGACGAGACCACCAACACCAAATCCTACCATGAACCGTGTAAATAAGAGGGGAAGGTAACTGGTACAAGCAGCCGTCGCCAATCCAAAGACAGTAATCAATGCTGCCGTAATGGTAAACATGGGTTTGCGTCCAAACTTGTCTCCCAGGGGACTTAAGATGAGTGTTCCTACCATGGCCCCAGCAAAAACGACACTGATAATGGTATCCATTTGATGACCTTCTAGTTGCCATTCGACCATTAAAATCGTCGACAAAAAACTCAGTAGTAAGACTTCCATGGCATCGGCGGCAAAACACAATCCTGCCGCCAATAAAATTTGGTACTGAAATATACCCATACCCAGTCGATCCATGGCATCGTCCATGTCAATGTCGACCATTATTTTTGCAGTAGTAGTACGATCTTTCGTCGGTGGAGCAGTTATCGTCGTTGTTGCGGCAGCAGTAGAAGTAGTAGTCGTAGCACCTGGTGCTACCGTGCCCGCCGGAACCTCCAGCTCGACGGGGTCTGGTTTTGCAAAGGTTTGATATTCATGCATCGTTTATTTTCTGTCTGTTTAATGTTTTTAAAATTATAATGCTGATGTCTGATGGATGTCTGCCAATCTCTTTCATGTGATAGTGAATAAAGAATCAAACTTAATAAATAATAGTGTATTGGCGACCAAACGCATAGAAAGACGGAAATGGAAATCTTTCAGAAAGAAAAAAAAACACATCATCGGCATCCATCCATCCTTCTGTTTTTTTTTTTTTCCTTCGAGTTTTGAACCTCGTCGCGTGCAGGTCGTCTGGTCATCATTATTATTCAGCACAGCAGTCTGATTTTTTACTCTCGTTGGAAGCTAAATAAATCCATCCAAAAATCTACGACTAGGTCGCACATTTGATTCTGTTTTGGGGTTTGGGTGAAAGTTGGTGGCGAAATATTTAGCATAACGAACCGTAGAGTCGTCAACAGAAATTGAGGCGTTGAGAACAAGGATGGGAGCAGCCCCCAAGCAGGGGTCTACTACTAGCTAGTAGTAGCTAGTAGAGTAGGGTATATGAACAAAGCTACTGTATGAATTAAACAACCACGAGAAGACAAGTCGTGCCTGTGCCAAATAATAATAATAATAAAACCATTAGTCTACTTAACCAACAACATCTACACGAGAGAAAGGTTTGATTGATTGACAAATACAAAGGTTAGGTAAGGCATTGTGGTCCCGTTCTATTTACCTAGTAGTCTAGTCTAGAGCAGATTTTAAAGCCAGAGTATTAACATCGACAGCAGCAGGGTACAATGTCAATATGTCAATGCCTCTTTCTCGGTAGTCTTCTCCTCGTCTGGTGGACTGCGTGTGGCGTGTGGCTAGTACTTGTTTTGGATGACATTGTTGCATATCTCTCTATCGCTTGCCTTCATATTTCAGTGCATCGTTTGCTCTAACACGTTACGCTGATCTCGTTACCAGTAGAGATACTACAATACTACAACTGTACAACTACTCGAAGTAGTTACTTGACACTACTACTACTACTACTACTACTACCAAAACAAAATACACAACAATGCCACCGTTTGGAAACGAACCAGATTGGACTACACCTGGTGATACGTCAAACGTAACGGCACCAGCTCAATCCACTACTGTGGGAGGCGTCAATGCTTCCGTTGGTGGTGGTGGTGGTGGTGGTGGTGCTACTGGAGGAGGAGGAGGAGGAGGAGGAGGGTTTTCCAATGACAGGTACGAGTGTGGCAAAAGCAAAAAAGATTTTACAGTTGTGTGTCTGTGTGTCGTGGGGTATTTGTAGTGATTCCTCTGTCCCAGTAGGAAATAATGAGATGACGATGTGAATGAAAGCAATTTCTAATACTATTTCCGTATTTCCCTCCTTGAATCTCTGTTATATCTTCCGCAAACATCCACTGCCAAAACATAAATAATATGTGTTTACTTGAACCAACCAACAATCTTCATCCTATTCATCAAATACATAATTCAACTCCAAAAACAATATTTGCGCATTCTTTTTTTCTTTTTGGGGGGTGGCGCAGCGATGGTGGACGCATCAAATGCATTTTAGTCATGACATCGTGCTTGAATTTTACCATTGCTGTCATGATGGCAACTTTGGGTGTCCTGACGCTTCTGGAATTTGATGGCGGAAGCTCCCTAACAGATATTGCCGCAACACCCTTTTTGGCAAGCTACATGATTTTATTTGCTGTCTTGCTCTTTTTTTACGAACTCATGTGGTGGATGCCGGTACCCAAAATCAACATTATGCTGCGAAAAAACTTTGGATTCATGTACGTGCTCCGTCATTGTTTTTGCTTATGGTGCTAGTGTAGAGTTGGTTTTGGTATGACTTGTGTGTGGTGGGTTTTGTCTCCTCATCGACTCTGCGTTTTCCAAACTTTGCTTCGCGTTACTACCACACTATTCAACGATATTGATAGGTACGGTCTGAAAGGAAAGGGATTGTACATGATCTTTGTGGCCTTTTTGTGTCTGGGATTGATGGATGATTCCAGCCAAATGGTGAAGATGTTGGGTTGGGCCACCGGTATTGCCTTTTTGGCCACGGGTGTCTGGCATTTCTTTTTGGTCCTGTCTAATCCAGATTTTATGGATGCCTACCGACCGCCCACGGCTGGACTGGAACGCATGAGCGCAACGGGTGAAATGCAGCAGGGAGAAAATGTGGTGTAAGTTTGCAAGCAAGAAGAAAAAAAGACAGACCAATCTAGAAAGTGATCGGTTGTTTGATATAGAGCGCTTGCGTAGTAAGTCGTGAAATAATAAATGGTGCCGAAAGACTCGGTGAAACGAGATACGCTTAGTGTTACATTGTTCATATTATAGGTTTCACAATTTCATCAGCTCTACTCGAAATGCTTCATCTTCTCTCCTTCCATTTGGCAGCTTCCAACTTCCTGCCGCACTAAACGCAAAGTGTTGTTACAGCGTAGAACGTACGAAAAGTCAAAATTGTACTTGCAACGAATAGACTAGTAGACCGAATACAAACTCTGTTTACCGTAGAATTGCGTCATCTACAAGTAGAAAGCCTGCCAAAAGATTCTATAATAAGGGAATAAATTTAGTTTCATATAGAGCTGAAGCGCTTTCAAAAAGCGTCTAATAAAACAACAAGACTATCATGACGACTCTTCATACGGGTACGCAGTGCAGATTTTTGCACGAACAAGATAGATAGAGTTTCCAAACTTCTAACCACAAAATACCTCCATCATAGTGGTGATAGATGGAATAATTACTCGTATTCTTTTTTTGGCTTCTTCGCTCCGCATGTAAAGAGAGAGGTTGCTTCCATCATTGCCATGCCTCTACAACCACACGGCGCAGGGATAATCTTTTTCGTCAAGAATGCACCGAGACTCGGAACGGCAATAACGCCCAGGTGTACACGAACTGCAGGCTTCAAAGTTATCGGGATAACAAAAGACCAATCCGTAATCAATGTAGTACTTGGGTTGACGATTGTCATCAAAGAATCGATCCTTAAAGGCTTTGCGATTGTAACAGATTTGGGTTCCTTTAGGACAATCGGGAAACTTGGACTTGTCACAGGGACCATAATCATTTTCTCCATTCTTGCAAATGTCGTCGTCAAATTCACGATCCATGCTGCTCTGCAATCGTCGGTGTTGCGATTCTTCTTCGGGGGTCATCAGTTCAGCCTGGTTGCGAAGCAGTGCAGCATTGGTCGTAGTAGCAGCACTCATCATTAGCGCAGCTGCTAGTAGAAGAAGAGCGGAAGGGGTAGTAAAGTACATCATGGTGGGTATTTATTATTATTATTATTATTATTTGTAAGAGTAATACAGTGCGCTTTTGTTGTTAATCGTCGTTGTCAAGGACAGTTTGGTACAGTAAGTCGTCTTTGGGATTTTTTGAATTTCGTTGATCTATGTAAATCGCCAGGCGAGCTTGAAAATATTCATTTGCTTGAGGCTGTGTGCTTTCTTCCAAAAGGAACTAAAACCTACTACTGAGTAGTACTACCTGGTACCTGGTACCAGGTACCAATAGCATAGTAGTAGGAGTAGTTGCATTCGGGCGCTCCTTCGTTCGAACAAAAATCTCGAAACAACCGCTCGCCGCTGATCTTACAGAGACAGCTTACAAGCGCATCGTCCAACAGATCGACACTGGGAAGAATATTGCCATATCATTCATAGTTTCCAAAGAAACATCATCTTTCGCAGCCCGCCTTTAGATGAGCAAGACCTACATGATCTTCAATAAAGAGATTTTCTTTGGTTTCTACTCGTTCTACTTCCAATCATTCAATTCAACCATTTTCTCGTTCCACCGATCACGATGGAACAAGAACGATTCAATTTCGAATGTTTAGAATTTGAACCAGATCAATACCATGATCAGTACAGCTGGAATCGTCTGGTTTCAATATTGGCCAGCAGTAGTACCCTACGACATTTACGAATCATTCGATCGGTCACTCCCGAGCATCGATTTCGCACGAGCTGGGAAATTCACCGTTTGCTAGAAGCAATTTTAGGAGGAGGAAAAACAGAAACACTCATCAATAACAACAAAAGCCTCAGAAGCCGTCGCATTGTACAGTGTCCCCTGGCGACCCTTCGATCGCTTCAATTGGATCATTTCACCAAGGACGATATCGTTCATTTGCCAATGCTCTTGAAAGTGCATCCGACTTTGCATGAATTTGGATTATCCTTGTTTCCAGCTGAACAATGTCAAATCCCAATAGAACTAGCTCTGGTATTGGCAAAAATGACCAAACTTAAGACATTGATATTGCATGTTCCCGAGGGACATGTCTTGAAAGTATCTCCAAGCACCCGCACGTCATTTGTTCGTCTGCACACGTTGGAAGTATCGCTACCACACTCACCACAAGTGGTATCCCTCATGACTCAACTATTGCCTTCCAATCCTTCCTGCGCATGCCGTGTCCTTCGGGAATTGCGCTTGACAACAGATGCAGTGGTGGCAACCGTGGTGAATGCCATTGCCGATTTCATGCGTCAAACGCAGACCTTGACAGAATTGCATCTCGACTTTCGCTATCATTATTTGGACAATGATGGATGCATTGTTTTGGCTCGGGCCTTACAAGATAATGCATCCTTGGCAGAAATTGGACTGGGGCGATGGCTCAGCCGTGAAGCAGCCGTGGCGAAGGGACGATCCATCCACGATGTTATTTGTCATGAGGGAGGATGCGCTGCTTTGATTCGGATGCTAAAGGTTAATATGTCGCTACACATACTCATCTTTGAGGGACTTACTTGGCCCGGTGAAAAGGAGGAGGAAAATGACGACGACGATGAGGTGAAAAATAGCCGTGTTATCAGCGAAATGGAACACAAGTTGATCGACGACTACGAAGAGATTCATCATTTGGGCGGAGCTAACAATGAGAATGCGAAGGAATTCACCGTTCCGGTCAGTGGTAACGCGGAAGAGTTGGTAGATTGGCAGGAAAACAATGGCGAACAAGTTAGATTTGATTTCGACGTTGCTGCAGGCAACAACGCAGGAACAAAAAAGGTCTGGACACAAACAACCGCACCTTGGTTGGTCGATAGCGCAATTTTCTATCTAGGATTGAACCTTTGCGGCAGAGGATCCTTGCTTCGTAATCAATCTGCCACTTTGGATGACTGGATTCGAGTTCTTGCGAACAACAATATGCACCTAGGACGTCTTTACTACTTCCTGCGGTGCCAGCCCTCCCTCATTGCCAAGGGGGCTGCAAGCTAGCTTAAAATTGAAGCAAGTCTCCAAGAGAAATTGATACAAATCTTGAAAAATCTAGTTTCATAACACTCACATAATACTTCACGAAATGCTCTCTATTTTACTTATTTATGCCAGCATTGACAATCAAAAACCTACGACGTGGAATTTTCTCGTAATCCATTACAAAGAGGCCAGCATCCTGCAACCACTTTGCTTCGTCTGGTACAGTGCTTTCTTTTTCAAATGAATTCACCAAAGTATCTTCCAGGTGGGGATCACTCCTTGATTCATTGTTGGTCCTAGCGTTTGTTAGTAAGCCTGATACTACTCTGAGGCACAACGCAACCCAAGCTGAATAAAAAGGGTAGATCTGGTCTTGGCCTTATTGCTGCTTGCAGTGTGCAGTGCTGCGAGTGCTGCCTTGTTCAACCTACATTTGGGGCACTACTACGAGAGGGTACTTCCATAGTATTATGTACCTACCATACTCGATAGTCTAGTACTAGACTAATAGAGTAGTACGAGTACTAGTCTAGTAGTATACTACTACTACTAGTAGACGATTAGTACTAGTAGTAGCTACTAGGCCTACTAGTAGCTAGTACTACTAGTACTACTAGCTACTACTACTAGAGTATTAGACTACTACCAGTACCGCTCCATACCCTCTCACTATCGTTTAGGGCTTAGGTTTTCGTTTTTCTTTGTGCGCAATGTGATTATGACATCAGCATGGCAATATCAATACTGATTGGCTTTTAAATAACGCTTCTTTTTCAAAACGGGACACTCCGTCAACAAAAAAAAAATACTCCTAATAAATAAATCGAAATCCAAAAAACAAACACACATACATTGCGCTTACGTGAAAGTAAAAATATTTGACTTTATCTTTGCTCTATCTACGTACCACTACTCTACAGTATAAAACAATATTTTAGCAAAAGAGTATTGTTATATCAGAGCTACGTATCTATTATCAAGCAACGTAATCTTTGTTTTCATCTTGAATCGCCACAACAAAATCATTGTTGTTATTACCAACTTTTCACAACTGAAAGTTAGTCGTGCATTATTTTTAATAATATTATTATTACTTGCTTACGTGAACCGTTTGTTTTTGACGACACGTGCGCCAATCGAAAATTGATTTGACCTAATTTATTTTACAATCAACGCCAAAATATCGAAAGACCATGAACCAAATTGAAAAAGATGAAGAAGCCAAGAGACGAGTGTCTGCCGCAATGAAGGGAGTTCTTCTTCCAGGAGGAATCGATCCAAAATCTGCCGCACCTCCAATGCAGCTGGTCGGCCGACCCCCCAGTGGCAGGAACAGCCCCCAAACGCTGACACCATCCAAACTGCAGGACAGAGCAGCGCAAGAAGAGAGGGATGCAGAATCAAAACGAAGAGCTTCCGGAAAAATATCCGCCGTATGGCCTTCCGATTTCAACCATGAAAATCCACCTTGTACTCCACCTGTGCACCAGAAAGAAGCACTGAAAGTATCTTCCTCGTCATCTTGGTCACCCAATTCCTCTAATGGTCAGCGAACGCCAACGACATATGTTCCCATACCGCTTCCAAAGTTTCACAAATCTAGAACATCACCCAGAGGAGTATCACCAAGACCTTCTCCACGATCGTCTTCTCCTAGTAATTCGACTGGTGAACAACAAACACCGAAAACGATTACTCCCGTACCGTCTCTCAAGAACCTCAAGGCGCATCAGAAAAGTCCATCAATTCGACTATCGCCTCGAGTAGAAGCGGCAAGGTCACAGTCGGCACTGGGTACTGCTAACAATAATAACAAACGAAGCTCACTGCCCTATCTACCCTTGGCACCTGGTGACAAGAAACCACCAAAGTCTCTTCCTCCTCGTACGAACGGTACTGGTACTGTACCAGCATCTCCCCATCGGCGAATGGGAGATACCAAATATCGTATTTCTTTACCCACTAACGCGGCTACAGTTGCTGCTGCTCCTGTTGCGGCCACCCAACAACATCGTTTGTCAATGCCCGTCAACACGGAATCAGCTGTTTTGGCTGCAGCCGGAGCTTCGTCTCCTTATCGCCGAATGGGAGAAAGGAAGCAGAGGGTCTCTTTACCCCCAGGTGTCATATTGGGAGATATCTCTACTACTTCTGCTACTACTACTGCTACTAATAGTGAGCATTCCACCCCTGGTGCAGAGGCTGTAGAGGCTGGAGATGATGCCGGAACTCCAGGTCGATCCTCAATTTCTAGTCAGTCGCCCCAAAAGGGACTACGTACCAACAGGATGTCGTCAACGAATACTATAAGGAACAATCCTCCTCCTCCACTTCCTGTCGCAATGGGACCTGGAGCATTTGATGTGCCATTTTCAATGGTCACGGACTACGTGGAAGGAAATAACGGTAGTCAAGGAACCGATGGTACCACCATGCCTGGCAGTGTAGTGGCGATGACCAAGGCAGCAAATGAAAAAACAAACGGGAAAAATGTTTACGATATTGAACGAGGACTATTTTCCGATGAAACGACATCCAACACTGTGGTTGATCAATCGGTAGTATCCGGCAGTGTCATTGCGGTGCAAAGTACAACGGCAGCACGGAGACCAACAAAGCTTGTCAAGCCTCACAAAAGCCTATCTGTTAAGAAGCAACCCAAGCTGACAGACGGAATGGATGACGAGGAATTGGAAGAAAAGGGTGTCCCGTGCTATCGTTCGTGCTTCTGGTGCAGTATCGTTCTTCCTATAGTGGTACTTGGTGCCATCATTGCGCTTGTTGCGTCGCTCGTTGTGGTACTTGGTCCTAATAAAGAAGATGAATTGTCTCTCCCCGACAATGCAACGGCAGTCGACGATAACGTGGACGATGTTCCGGCGGTAGATGCATTTGCAACCATTGAGGTCCCCAGCTTCACTCTGGAAGTCTGGGAGGATCCTTCTTCGGATCAGTACAAGGCAAAGAATTGGCTGGAGAAGGATCCTAACGCAGGTAAATACAGCAATGCACAAACGTTGCAGCGTTTCGCACTTGCGACATTGCACTTTGCAACCAATGGTGCTCGCTGGAAGAATGCTACCTATTGGCTCGACTACGATCATCACGAGTGTGAATGGTCGGGAGCGTCGTGCAATGATGAAATGGAATATAAGAGTCTTTTCTTGGGTGATGGTGGTTTGAGAGGCACACTACCAAAGGAAATCTCCCTTTTGACAGCCATGGTGGATTTCAACGTGGCATCTAACACTTTGTTTGGGAATATCCCTAGCGAATTAGCGGCTATGCAGGGGCTAGAGAGTCTGACTTTGTCAATGAACGAATTGGAATCAACACTGCCAGATTCACTAGTTCAGCTAAGTGACAGTTTGGTTCACCTTTATTTGGATGATAACAAGTTTACAGGAAGTGTTCCTTCGTGGCTAGGCCAGATGACCGAGCTGAAAACTTTGCTGTTGGGATCCAATAAACTTGGCTCTACTTTTCCCAGCGAAATCGGGAGATGTCAGCAACTCACTGTTATTAATGTGGGTAGTTGCAGCCTCACTGGACAAATTCCCAGTGAAATTGGGCTTTTGTCGCAGCTGACCTTTCTGGGCGTGCCTTACAACAAATTTGATTCAACAATCCCGGTCGAACTCGCTAATTTGGCAAGATTGAATACTTTCTATGCGTCCCAAGCTGGCCTTCGCGGTACAGTCCCAAGGGAGATTGGTGGTCTGACCGAGCTCGAGGTTCTGGCAATTGGCGGCAATCAATTTGAACAAAGCATCCCGACCGAAATTGGCGGTTTGCGCTCTCTCGAATATCTTTACCTTGACGACGCAAAACTGACGGGTCCAATTCCTAGTGAAATTGGCTTGCTGAAAGAATTGGTCGTCTTTCACGCTTCTGCGAACCAGCTATCCTCTACCATCCCCTCAGAGTTGGGATTACTGAAAAATCTGACGGAATTTGACGTTCAAGAAACAAATGTTGTTGGTGCGTTCTCGGCTGAAACTTGTGCATTGGTTGCCGCAGGTCAGCTATCTCTTGCAGCCGACTGTGGCGAAGTCACTTGTTGCGCAGGAAGTTAGATAATTAGAAAACCACAAGTGACGTGACCTTCATGCATATACATAACATTAAACTCTCTGAAAGTGTCTTCTCTATGTCTTTGTCGATACAATATCAATGCCATTTTCAGCATACCGTAGCAATCGCTGCTCCGCGGCCACAATCTCGGGATAGATTTGGCTTACATTACGTTCTTTGAAAAATGGTTCCATGGCATGATCTGGATGATAACACGATACTCCGCGTTCCTTGTCTTTGGTGCTTCCAATGCGATACTCTTCAGTTGCGTTTGTTCCCGTAAATTCGTAAATACCATCCCAAATAGCTTGTCGTGTCTCGGGACGGTCTAGTCGCAGCTTGAATTCGTTCCTGTGAAGAAAGAGTGGTTTTCCGTACGGGTCATACTGAGCCATTGTGACACCGCACGATGTAAATTTCATTTTTTGGTACGTTTCTTTGTTTGTTGGTGAAACGGTAAATCCCAGAGGCGAGGGTGGCGTTTTGACGTAGCTAAACGCTGGAGATGAAAATGAGGTTGCACCGTTTTTCTCGTTCTTACTGGATGCATGAGCCATATACCAGGCCATCCGAAAAAGATCCTTATCCCCCCAAAGCAAGCGCAAAGGTCCAATCCATCGAGAATCAAATGTTGTAGCCAAGTACATGACAATTGACAATGCCCGTACCGTCAGATCCTGACGTTTATCCAACAACAATTGTCCACTTTCCATTTCAAAATCTTGCGTGGGAGGGACTCCTAACAACTCCCAGACCAACGATTCTTCGTCCAAATCAAAGATGGATTGTTTGGGTTGCCAGTAGTCTTTGTAGAAGAGTGTTCCCGTACTTTGGTACTGTGGTGTATCGAACAGGTAGGATGGATCTCGTACTGGTACGTTGTCGGCATCTAACCACAGAACTTGATCAAAGTGACTGTACACGATACTGTACGGTTTGATCATAAAGCCTGAAATATCCTTGGCATCCTTCGTCGTAGGAAGAATGCGGTGCGTAATGTTGGGTAGTTGTTGCAAAATGTGCTGCAGGAGCACGGCTTCCTGTTTCTGTTGTTGCTGTCGATCGGCAGAAGCCTTCGGGTCGACATCTAATTCTCCTGGAATGGACCACAGTTCAATCGGTAATGTACAGCCGTGATCGTGTCGCAGTAAATGAAGGATAGAGTACACACTCAGTATCAGACCAGGATATACCGACATGACAATTCCTTTGGATTGTTGATGTTGTTGACTGCTGCTGCTGCTGCTGCTGCTGCTGCTAACTTTCATGGGTGGATCCAACACATGATTGTGAGCTTGTTGTTTGTAATGATAAAAATCGGCAGCCATCCGACAGGTAGCAGAACGAGTCACCTTGCGACAAGACTGGTAAAACATTCGAAACGAGGTTCCATTGCTGTACAGATATTCGCAATAACCACTCGATTTACGAGGAATGTACTCGTCACAAGATAAATCGAACCATGGCAATCGGATGGTACCTTTTTGCCACGTACAACTTGTCCGACGATATCCGATGCACAAAGCTGCTTCTGGTTGTTGTTGTTGTTTCAGTGTCGAAAATTCCTCGCGTATCATCAGGGGGGTACTACTGCTGCTCGTCGTCGTCTCTACTAGTAGTAGCTTGTGTTCATTGAGCATTGGTTTGTCGAACAAATTCCTCCGCCATTTCTTGTAGACACTAGAGCATAAAAATATGACTGTCAGAAGGAACAACCGGAAGACATCCCCTTTCCGCCGTCCATAGTAGTGATGAATCATCATTATGACGACCAACACTGATTGTGTATTATTTATTTATTTATTCTTTTGTCTTTAATACCTGGATCAAATGCAATGGAATATATATAGGCGCTCTTTTCTCGGCTGCTCGAACGAAAGAATGGTTATCGCTGAAATGGAACTCGCGTAGTTGTAGCATTAAGGCGAACAACAGCCTTCTTCATTGACAAAGATAGAATGTTGTTTTGTTGATAGTGTCTATTGTGTGTAAAACCAAGGATCAACTGCAAACAGTAGCCTAGTAGCTAGCACGTACTACGTAGTAGTCTAAAACACTGTTGTTTCCAATCGCAGGTTGTGAAACAAGAAGTGAACCATGAAATAATTATTGTTTTTTTTTAACCGAATTTTCCACTAGCTAGTAGTAGTAGGTACGAGTACTACAGTAGATACTACTACTAGTAGCTAGTAGAGGTTACTTTAATGCACATCCCATTCCCGTTTCATTTATTTTTGACTGACAATCCACTAACGTAAAATAGGGTTCGAATTTAGAAGCGAAAAAAGTTGACCTTTCATTATTTTACTCAGTATTATTTATTTTTGGTTTGCTTGCACAACATCCATCACATACCGTACAACAACATACAACATACAACATACATCAATCATTATAAATCAACCTCAACAAGAATGACAGTCACAACTGTACGAACGTCTCACTCTCTGTCGAGGCAAATACTACTACGGATATCCAATACGCTTCAGGTAGAGACAACAAGATGGAATGGTGGTAGAAAATTGGTGTTGTATCCCCGACTGTTGAATTCTTCTTCATCATCATCATCATCCATAAAAAATCTCTCCACAACGACCTCCAACAACTACTTGTTGTTACCACCAACGATCCTTCATTCGAACAATCATATCGTGGTCGTTAATAAACCACCAGGATGGCATTCGGTACCCAACAATTACGACAATTCTGTTGCTACAAATGATAAAAATAATAATAATCAAATACAAAAATGTTTGCTCACGCATCTTCAAGATACGCGTCAGGGTGGGGGTACTCTTCAGAAGTTTTTGAAACCCGTTCATCGGATTGATCAGCCCTGTTCGGGGATCATGATATGGGCCAAAACGACCAAGGCAGCAGAACGACTTGCCAAAGTTTGGAAAGCCAAACAGGTTATTAAAACGTACGTTTGTTTAATACCTACCAAGAGACTCGATAATTTGATGCAACAATCATCACAACAACAACAGCAGCAACAACAACCAACAGCCACAACAACAAAAGAAGCAGTAACAGCAGCAGCAGCTGCTGCTGCTGATGTAGAAGGTACTACTAAATATGATGATGATGACAACAATCATAACTGGTGGAACCTGGAGGGATACCAACATCGTCGCAATAAAAATCCTTCCAATTCTACACACAATGCTGCTAGTACAGTCGTTGGTTGGAATGTCATTATTACTAGTACTGCACCGAATCATCTATCAAAGAACGTACAACAACACAACAAGGTACGACCCGTATCTATTCTATGGAAACATGTTCCTGTAGCTGCATCATCATCATCATCATCATCATCATCATCACTACGAACAAACAGCAACAACGAAGTGAGTGTCATTTTGGTCCGGACCCGTATGGGTGCTCGTCACATGGTACGAGCTATATTGGCACAAGTTGGACAATGTCCAATCATTGGTGATCGGCGGTACGGGTCTATCAAAAATCAATTATTCTTTCGCAGTCCACAACATTTTCAGGTTGTGGGACTTCATGCCTATTCCATACAACTCCCAACAACACAGTTACAGCTGGGACCCCAAAATGCTATGGAACGATACTTTCAAGCACCTTTACCAGAAGCGTGGGATGGCATGTTAGGATCTGACGTATCCTTACAGATGATCCAAAATGCTATAAATATTTCTTTACGTCCATGAGGAGCTGGTCTTCTCTTCTCTGCTTGTTTCGTAAATCAAGTGCAAGGAGGAGAGGACGGCGGGGAGGGGTCCTGAAAAGGAGACTTAAACCACCGTAGCAGTTAACTAGTTGCTAGTATAAAGATTCCATTCTCGCTGAGTCATAATTTACTGAAGCATTCCAACAAGAACCTATCACAAATAACTATACATTGGCGATACCAATTCCGTGGTAAAGAAAAAGATCTGGTTCAATAAACTGTATCATTTTTGTGTGTGGTGTTATAAAATGAGTGAATCAATATTGCGTGCCTCGGAGATTTCTAGTGCACCAGAAGGATGCGCAATTGTTGCTGGCAGACAACTTTGCAAGGAATAATGGTGTTCAGACTCATAATATGGATGCTGAAGAAAGAGCTGGAGATTGGGCATGGGCGCGCCATCCGTAATCACACGGCCGCTGGTTGGATAACAGTACCACAATGTCATCATTATCATCAAACAAGGCACGAAAATGACAACTCCAAAGAGCACAAATACTAGTAGACAATACCGGAAAACCTTGGGACGTTGTATTAGGAAGAGTAGCATTGGAATAGGCAATACTGGAAAGAGGCAGCGAGAAACAAATGTTGTTTCTAAAATCATGAATTGTCTAAAAAGCCATAAATGAACATGGTCTTTCCAGTCAAGTTGCATCCAGGCATCCACAGAATCGTCACATGTTGTTGTGGTTGGTGCCATGTCCTCGCAACTACGATTCCTTTGTGCAGCATTTTGACGTTGCCTCCGTCGCCGCCGTCGTCGATGAAGGCTCTTGGTTATCACTGGAAGCTTGAAAAGTGTGGTTGCAGCATGAGAAGAGGACCTTTCCCTCATGAGACTTGCATTGTCACCATCATGATCAGCTTCATCGGTACCGGATGTTTCCGTGAGAAACGCAACCCGCTCCGCCATATCCTGAGTGTCAAACACCAGACGAGCAATGTTTTCTTGCTGTTCACGAGCCACGAAAGAAACATTGAGATCAACCTCATCCTTTCCAGTCAAATCAAAAGCAAAGACACTGTGATTGTTGATTTGGGGATCTTCTTTGCTACTGGTCGTCTCCTGAGTATCACTGGTGTCGTGAAATAAAAAGAACTTGGACACTTCTTTCAGAGACGAATAGAAAGATAGGTCTTGCGGGAGTGCTTCTTCGCCGTCAATGCCATTCGACATACCACTTTCACAAGGCGATGAAGGGGAGAAGAGCGGGCCTGAAAATAGAGAATGCTTCACTGAACCTAATTCAAAATTGTTCCCGATCACATTTGAACTTTTTGAATCAGGTGTGCTGCACATGAGCGAGTTGCCCGCCAAAGCTTGTTCAATGCTCACATCATTTTCCTGGTCGAGAAGCGGAAGGTTCAGGTCGCTGACAAGAGATACCTTTGGTTTTTGCGAATCATTTTTACCAGTTCCACTTTCCACTTGATTTGGAGTGCCAGTAAGTTCCGCTTTCCTTATTTTCTTGGGTGTTGACCACCAATCAAGAATCTGATTCATTTCCGCTGCTGTCATTTCGCAAAAGCTTACTTGCATATTAGACTCTTCGACAATCTCGCGTGTCGATTCTTTTTTATCTCGTGTACAAAATGCACTGCCCGTGCGAAAAGGTCTTGGAGAGATAGCGTCGTCGTCACAATAGCTTATGTAGCCAGTAGCGTCGTCATCATTTTGATAACGATGGTTATCTTCCAAGAATGCTAAAGCTACAGGGCTCACGTCAGGGAAATCTCTTTTAAGCTTTGAAGAAGCCGAAGAAGTAGTTCCATTAGCACTGTTTGTAGAATTTGACTGCTGCCAACGCTGTTTCGTAATCTTTCGCTTCGGCGTCATCGTGTTCTGATACTATTTTTTATATTTTATACTTTAGGGCTGTTTGATATCATGAAAAAATGGAAGGTATTGATTGGGGGCAGCGATGAAAGACTGCAGGTTTGAGAGAGAAGCAACGGCACGCTTTGTGCTCAGCGACTATCTGCAGAAGAAATGCAAAAATTGCAAAATAAGAAGCGGGTGCCCAGCCCAGGTGTTTTGGTGAAATAATGATGGTGCCTCGCCGCAACTTTTAAAATGAGTACAGGAATGATTGGTTGGGGCAAGCCGTCGGCTACCTTTCTTCCGCTGGAAATCTCGGCTTTGTATATCCTTGAGCTAACAGCGGTGACGAGCATTTGCTGGGACAAGTTAATCCTAATAGAATAATTACAGTATATATATATACTATATACCGACTGGTGACCACACCAAATTAGAATCGACAATAGAAAAAGTAAATACAGTAAACGTTCGAATAGCTCGTAGACTAGTAGTACTATTACTACCACTACTACGGTAGCTAGAGTACGAGAGACGAGCGAGGAGAACAACATCATGTCCGTTACAATAGAAACACGACTGGATGTCATCTTATCATGCAATTCGCCGTTTAGCCCTTCCTACAACTACTAGCAGTAGCTAGTCTAGTATGTACTAGGTCTTAGTAATAGTGTAGTCTAGTAGTCTCCTTCTCCTATTGAATCGTAGAGACAACTAGTAGACCCTACTCGAGTAGCTTCTAATACTCGAGTAGCAACTAGTAGTAACTCTACTACTCTTGCGCTAAAACTAGCTAGCAGATGCAGCAAAGTGAAAATTTATAAGCTTGCTCTAAAAGATCGGTGGAATGTAGGTAGCCGGACCTTGCAATGAATTCTGAGGGTTTGTATTCAGCATATTGCGGCCGCTTCTAGGGACAAGTACATCTAGGTGCCTCGAATAGATCTGGTCGTAATTTCCAACCGAAGCAATCGCGCTTTGAAACATACCCTCCAATTTGGAGTCAAACAATCCAACTGTCGGCATCATCCCGGCGTTCTCCTGAGTTATTCCTTGCCGTTCAGCTGTGAATGTTGCAACAACTACCCAATGCACAAACGACTGCCACACCTGATCGTCCTTGCTGTATGTTGCCAGACAAAGATTGGCTGGCAGAGCAGAGTCATTGTCAGTCGGGCGGTAAAAATAGGGTACAGACACCGATATGGAGAGACCAGTTTCTGGACGCGGACTCGTTCCCACCAACGACCAAACAGCTCCAGCGACAATGTCGACCTCGCCAGAAAAGAGCAGGTTCTCGGCGTCCTCTATAACTGCAACTTCAGCGAACTCAACTGGAGGTTGAGTAGGGTTGCTACTTGAAAAGACAGCTGCTGCGACTGCCCGGCAAAAATCAACATCCATACCAGCGACATCACCGCCATCGACTCGGCTTACAAAGCCTGGTCGATTGGCTACTACAGCACAACGAAGTTGTCCTCGCTTCATTATTTGGTCGAGCACGCCTTCAACTTGAATTATTTGTCCTCTATTTTTGGCAGGCCCAATAGGATGGGAGCGTAGAAAACCAACCTCGCCATTGTCGATTGGAACGCCACTGTCCATAACAATGCCGGCTCTGGCGAAGATCTCTTGCATGTTTCCCGCAGCTGAAAGTGCATTTCGTAACGCACTTGTTTGGTTTTCTCCAAAGGCACCGGTTAAAGGGAATCGATCAGCGGTTGACTGGGTGGTGCCAATCCTAACTGCATCAAAGAGCGAAATCACTATCCAATCGATGAAGCGGTTGAACTGGGGAGTCTTATCATAGGTTGCTAACGTCCTGGCCTGTTTGGCGACAAGGGCGTTTCCAACAATGTATTCGTCAGTAAAGCCTGCTTCTCTTGCCCTTTCAATTGGGAGAGCGGTTCCATAATCAGCCAATAAATGACAAGTGCTATTGACTAGACCTCCGAAAATCTCCTCCTCCGCCGCCAATATTACTATTTGCTTGGATGGGACAGACCCGAGACCCGAAAAGATACTGTCATCTTTCAGCGCTAAACTTGTCTCCCGGACACAAATTTTGATGTCACTACATGTCTCGTCTGTTAGTGTTTTATTGGAACTCAAGGCCTCTGCACAGCGAACGTCGTCGGGTCGACCGGAAAACCTCAAACCTTGGTAATAGTAAGGCGTGGTGGTAAAGTCGAACCCCAATCCAGTTGCATTCTGCAGGAACGAGTAGAACAAAAGTAAGGTCAATGTAATCATATATATCATGGAATTGAAGCAATAGCACAATACCGTTCTTACCACAGGAAAGTCGTTGATCATGGTTGGGCTCATCGTGCCAACATGAAAGTCCACAGAAATCTCGTCAAATGACACACCCCAGTCCCAAGCATGAACTATTTTTAGCTTGGATTTCCAATTATCTCCAAAGATACCAGCTGCAACAGCACGACACTATATTCAAACGACGTCATTCGAACGCAACGAATCGAGAAAAACAATTGCTTGAGTAAAGACGACAATCGGTATTCCAAAGTACGTATTTTTCTCGTGTCAAGAGTCTTTTCATCGCTGCACTTACAATATCGTATTCTATATTCGTAGCCCCCATGTCGAGTACCTTGTATTTTTCCCACATCATAGGCATGTCTTTGAATGGCATCGAATCCAAATCGACTCCATTTCTGAGCTGCTCCACGAAGCTTAGTGATAAAACAGAATCATGATCGACCAGACCATCCCACAAAGGATCTCCAATGACACCACATCGAAGACTGTCTTGATGGATGATCCAGTCCTCCCAATTCGTATTACCCTTGCTAGGATCATCCGTTCCGTTACTATCATCCGCTACTTGTTGCCATTCCTCGTTGTTGTCTTTTTCACTGGAATTTGTATTCAATCCCCATACTAAAAGACTCACGACCACGACAAGAACCACGAAGATTACGATACCCCAGATATAATAATATCGTTGCCATCGCCACCGTTGATGCTGCTGCCGCTGACGAAGAGCATTTATTTTGTTCCCTGTTTGTTTCGTTTCATCATCATCATCATCATCATTACGATCCACATCGTTGTTGTTGTTGTTGTTGTTGTTGTTGTTGTTGTTGTTGTTGTTGTTGTTGTCGGATAAAACATGAACAGCCTCTGCACGAGGAGCAGATTTGATAATTTCTTCTCTTATTTGATGTTCCAAGGCATCATGATCAACAGGAATCGCCGTCAATTCCATGATTCCATATTCTTCGTACCCCCCAGCCGCCGCCGCCGCAGTAGTACTAGAACTGTGGTTGGTTTCCAGAGGTACAAAAGAACATGCAGCAGCAATAGTAGTAGAAGCAGCAGCAGCAGGAACAACAGGAGGAAGAGCTGCTACATTCAAGGGAGCAAAACGAGCGCGTCCGGGTGTCGCGTAGGCACCCGGAGTTAATAATTGTTGTTGTTGTTGTTGTTGTTGTTGTTGAAGGGTTTGATCCTGATCAGTACTAACACCCGTGGTAGAATTCCCTAACAAGGCTTGATCATGTGATTGCAGTTTCTGATTCACTTGGTTATCCAAATTGTCCAAATACGCATCAATTGCAGCTGTCGTTGCTGGTACAACCACCACCTCTTGTGACGGTTCATCGCCAGTGGGTTCATCATTATTGCTTGCACCAGAGGAAGTAGTGAATGTAGTAGTAGCTTCAGCAGCAGACTGCGATGGTACAACAGTAGTATCGTCGTACCGGGAGTCTACTCGTAGAGGAACTTCAGTAGCAGTAGCAGCAGCATTAGGAGCAGTGGTAGCAGTAGTAGTATCAGACACCAGTTGTTCGCTCGTGGTGGTAACACCATCGTTATCAGCAGCTTGTGTCTCATCCTCAGCAGGACCTAAAGGTGCTGTTCTCTGATGTCTCTGTAAACTATCGTGCCCTTCTCCTCGGCCACCTACATTAACTTCTACGTTTTCCTCCGATGATGCACTGGTACCGATGTTTTCGCCATTGTCGCTCATCATTATCATTAAATTTGTTTTCGTTTGTTTGAAAATTTTCTGGATTCAATTTTTCTGGGTACCACCAGTATTAGCTACTCGAGTACCAACTTCTTAGCTACTCTACATCAGTAGAGTACCACTGGTACCATACTACCACCTCCTGGTACCAGCCAACTCGTGGCTGTACTGACAGTACTCCGATTGTTACGATTACGAAGTCCAGCCAGCCACGAGGATTTCATGGACAATTAATTATTTATGTACTGGTACCCTGGTAGTCTACTCTCAGAAGTTTTACCAGGTAGGTACGATAATTATTATTTAATAGCACGTTGTGACTTGCCAACAAGAATATGGTCTGTCCGTCACTCCAAATGTCCAACAGAAAATCCAAGAGGGTTTGTGATGGTGAGAGACGAAAAGTACTATTTAAAAAATTCCTGTTTTAAATAATTGCTGGACCTAGTCTACGTACCTGGTACTAGTGTATTGCTACTACTAGTACTAGCTAGTAGAACTCCTACTCTTGCTTGAGAGTACCAGCTACAAGGTACAAGGTACCGGGTGGCGGGTACCTAGTACCAGTACTTACTCCGAGTAATAAATGATAAAGATGCCCGGAAAACCGGGAATGCGAACTACTGTACCAGGTACTGTAGTAGACTTCTTTGCCCATGCTTTAGAAAAATATTTGTACACAAAAATTTCGAAAATCAAGGAAGGACTTCTTGTCAAGCAACCACCAGTACCGGTAGAAGTAGTTTTTTTTGGCAACTAGACCCTAGTAGTCTATTGTTGTATTCAATCCGTACTATGGTACTGCTGATATTGCTGTGGGAGTGGTAGCTACCACCGGTACTTCGAGTACTATTGGTCTACTACTATCTAGCAGTACGTACCAGGTACTAGTAGTAGTACAGTAGCAGTACACCTGTTCGGCACATCAGTGCTACTACTAGTACCTGGTACTACCTACTACTACTAGTAGACTAGGTAGCTCGTAATATTACTAGTACGATACTAAGCACACCAGTCTGTTTTGAACGCTACTATTTCCCAGCCTCGCTCCTGCAATACACCACTTTTACCACGGGTTAAAAGCCGTACAGCGAACAACTGTGCGTCCCTAAGCGGTCGGCATACAGCCGTCCACGTCAGCTAGCGTCAAGGGTTTTCCCCTACTAGGGT
>Ga0100391_1001763_pt1 | contig 23587 bp, 15 predicted proteins | sample CryGeymeta201515_FD_81541 | JGI IMG/M metagenome (GOLD analysis project Ga0100391, IMG submission 81541) | Groundwater microbial communities from Crystal Geyser aquifers in Utah, USA - Crystal Geyser metaG 2015-15 | ecosystem: Environmental > Aquatic > Deep subsurface > Groundwater | place: USA... | reverse complement strand
GTTCATATTACTTAAGCCCAACAAATGCTACTTCCAAAAACAACCCCGGGAATGTGTTTTTCCCCATCCCGGGGCAGTTTTGGAAATCCCGGGGTAGGGATATCCCTCGATTGGTGACAACACATGGTTAGCTACTGAGAAGACTAGCTAGACTACTAGACTACTGTAGCTGTCGCATTTGCTTTTGCGGTCTCCAGTAAAAATAAATCTGGAATATCGTATTTCAAAATGGCGCTAACCCTATATGATAAAAAAACACGACTGACATTACGAGCCTTTCTCCACCGTTCAAATTAGTACAGTACCTGGTAGCTAACATCGTCTATATTTTTTATTTACAGTATTTAAAATTAAGAAACAAATAAGAATTGGCCTTCTCTACTCTCTACCAGAAGACCTTTCAATTCTAGAACGAGAACAAATCTGTTTCGATATCTTCGGAGTCTATTCTATCTTTCTCCGTCGATACGAGTGATGGGTGGCCCTCCGAACTGCCTTTCTTCCTTGCACTGGTAACCTTCTGGTGTTACTTTTTTTCAAGAAGAAATTTATAAAATACGAATAAAATAATGATGGCTGCATCTTCTGCGTTAGGTAAAACAATGAAAACCGATCTTGACGATGATAGGATTCCACACGATACGACGCTTCTTTTACGACCACAGGCAGTACAACAAGATCCTCTTGTGATGAGCACAGCAAACACAACTACTACAAGCAACACGACATTGCTAATGAGTTTCTGTATTGCTGCCCTCCTTTCTGCCTTTTTCTACTACAGCTTTCCCAATGAGATTCATTACCAAGCCATCAAAGTGCGTATTAGCCCGTTGCCACTTCAAGCATCACAAATATCCGAAGCTGCCGTAACAACGGTCGATGCTACTCCTTCTACGACTTATAGTAGCAATAGCAGTATTAGTAGTATTTCCAAGTCTACCTCCAGCTATAACTTAACCTTTCAAGAGCTTGCACTGCAGCTGAATATGCCAAAGCGATACCAAGAAATGGTAGAATCTCTTTCTATCTTGGATCCACATGTCAAGACTTGTAAAGTGCACCATATGCGAAAAATTGTTTTAAAGTTTCGAGATCTCTTGGATGTTTTCGAACCCATCTATCCCTCCGCGGGAGACGTCAAAGACGCCGACGAAGATATTTGGAATTCGTTGCGCCATCACGTCTCCACCGGATACTCAATGATCGGCGACTTTTTAGATTATTGCCATGCTCATATTCGCGTCAAGAAGAAGCAAGTAAAAAAGACGAGACGAAAACTTTTGAAGTGGAAAGCGAACTTTGAGGAATGGTCCAGTACTACAAACGTTCCAGCTTATTTGGCGGCTCCTGCAACTGGGAGTTATCGTCACGACAAAACATCCCACCTGTTTTGGCGATCGGTGGCACACTATCCCAAAGGACGAGATTCCGCCACCGAAACCCTGCACAGGTTGGGATCCCTACAACTAAATCAAGCAATCACGTATTTGGAACAAATGTATCCTTCAACGAACGTGATGCCTGTCAAGGTACAAGAAAAGTACCACAATTTACGGAAAGAATTTCGAAGCATTTTGGATGAGTACGAATTGTTAGGTGACGTGATGTTTCCAACCCAGCAGGACATCACCGACAACCTTGCGCTCTTAGCGACCACACGAAAACTGCTGGGTGACTTGAACGACGATTGGACGGCCGTGCAATATTACAAAACGCACAACAACATGTATCCCAAAGAAATTAAGCATCGTATCGAGCGAGTGCAAGCGGCGTGGAATAATTTCAAAACATTTGCTGCACAGTCGGATCTCGAAGGAGCGCTCAAGGCAATCGCTGCATCGATGGAAGAAACCCAGCCATTGTACGTCATCCTACTTTGTATGCAGGTCTTGTTTCTTTTTCTTCGTCGCTATTTCAATTATCTCACGACTGTGTTCGTTTCTTTTACAGGTATCCACCAGTTGTTTCTTTGGAGTACTTTTTAATGAAGCGCAAGGACGAACCTACCAGCAGCATTGTGATTGGCAACGAAGCTGGAGATGCAGACACTGTTATTAGTGCCATTGCCTTGTCTTACATTGAGTCGATATTTCAAGACGAAGATAAGACACCAATTGTGTCCATTCCAAAGGAAGACTTGTTAGTTCGGCGCCCAGATATCAAGCTATTACTTAAGCTCGCTGGATTGTCCCGCTTGAAAAGTACTCTTCTCTTTATAAACGACGATGACAAATTTATGAAACACTTGATCCATGCCAATGTAACACTCGTCGACCACAACAGATTGGAATCCAAATTTCGCGGCCGAAAGGATTGGAAGGTTACAGAAATTGTCGATCACCACCACGACACTGGCTACTATCTTGACACATGCAATGGCACCTCTCGTAACATTGCCTTTTCGGATGGCAAGGCACTCGTGGCGAGCGCCTGTACGCTTGTGGCCGAACGGTTGCACGAGGTTTGCTCGTCTCCGTATCCCACCAGCGTATCTCTGCTCTTACTAGGTGTCATACTGTTAGATTCTGTCAATCTTTCTGAGGATGTAGGCAAAGTCACTCCCCGGGACATTGGCGCCGTCGATGACCTTTTGAAGAATACCGATTGGACCGAGCTGCCCCCATCGACTCAATCACTATTGTCCATGTCCAAAGCCACACCAATTCCCAACAGTTCCGTATTTTTCCAGGTTCTCCAAACTTCCAAGTACGACCCTGCGTTTTGGAAGTCTCTGTCCATAGAAGATGCCTTGAAGTACGATTACAAAGCCTTTGTGTACAAGGACGGTATATTTGGAATATCGACCGTGTTGACATCTGCAGACGTGCTTTATCGAAGGACGCATTTTGCTGAAAGTATTCGATATTTCATCAAGACCGTCGAGATTCAATTTCTGGGCATCATGTTTGCCTATGATGACAAAGAAAGTAGACATCTACGTCGTCAATTTGGAATCTGTGCCGGCGAAGCTGCTCGTATAAACGGCATTGCGGACTACTTGCTGACAAAGACGGATCTGGACCTAGTAGAGAAAAAAAATGGTGATTTCCGCACACAGATGGGATTGTCGTGCCGTTTCTTTGACCAGGGCAACATCAAGGACAGTCGGAAGCAAATCGGTCCTTTCATTTTCAAGGCAGTAGCTTTGCAGTAGTTTGATGCATTACCTATATAGCCTCTAGCATGTATGATCTTCAGTTGTTGTTTTTAAGCCAAATTGCAAACAAGAATGCGCCTTTTTCTCATAAAAAATACAGTACGGTAGTGTAGTACACCTAACCCTAAATAGATCCTCGTTCGGTCCCACCTATTACAATAATTACAGTAATTAGTTAATTAATTACTCTCAGTAGACTAACCAGCATACTACTAAGACTAATAATAATGGTTCGCATGATGCATGATGGATGCTATTGTTGATTGATTCTTGTATCTTGTATCACGCCGAGTAGACATGTAGACTACCGTACGAGTAAACTAATTCACGGTGTCCTCAACAACTCATGTCATCTCCTGTTTTCAATTCAAAGACCCTCATAAATAATAATCACCTCCAGTTGAACCCATACTGTAACATTTTCTCTTTATACTGAAGAAAAATCATTCATCATCTTCATCATCAGTAAATATTGAATATTATTATTATCATGTCCTATTTTCTGAACGACCAGGAACGTCAGGCCTTCGAAGAGAACGTTCCCAAGGAACTCCAGCAGGCCGATATTTGGATGATATCGGGATGCGAGGATCGTCAGACGTCGGCCGATGTTTCGAGCGTGTCTGCCTTTCAACTGCCGGATGCACCAGGAGGAGCTGGTGGAGCCTGCACGGCTGCGTTGCTCAAGGTGTTGTACGAGAACGAAGAGAAGCCCCTGGAAGGGTCATCCTTTACGCAGGTACTGGAAAAGATGCGAATCGTACTGGACCAGAAAGGATTCAAACAGATCCCTCAGCTGTCATCGACTCGACCCATCGACATAAACGAAACGTTCAAAATTGTTCCCGATGATCTTCCAGGAACTCGACGGGCCGTTCTCATTGGCATTAATTATGTGGGCCATAAACAGGGCCAGCTCAATGGATGCCACAACGACGCCTTCAATATGGTATTATCAATATTATTATCATCATTGCTGCATCATTTTTTTCCCTATTGTTTGCATGCTTATTTTCTTGCTAACCAGCTTTTTGTTGTTTGCTTCGCCTAAAGTACAATTACATTCAGGACTTTTATGGTATTCAAGACGATGACATTACGATTATGGTAGATGATGGTGATCACCAACCCCCAACCAAGGCCAATATCATGCAAGCGTATCGGAATATTGTTTCTCAAAGTCAAAGTGGTGATTCCATTTTCTTGCATTATTCTGGTCACGGAACCAAAGTCCGTGATACCAGTGGCGACGAAGATGATGGCTACGACGAAGCATTGGTACCGTTGGATTTCCAAACGGCTGGAATTATTTTGGACGATGAAATGTACGATCTTTTTGTCAAAGGTCTTCCCGCAGGTGTTCACGTTGTGGCTCTGGTACGTCTGCGCGTTTTTTTGTCTGTTCATGTTGGGTATATAAACAATAAATACCATTGCTGCTGTTGTTGTATATTGTTTTTAATGTATTATGCTTTTTGTGTTTGCCGGATGGTATGTATTCCACAATTTCTTCTACATACCCAGATGGACTGTTGCCATTCGGGAACTGTTCTAGATCTACCGTACGTCTTCAAGGTAAGTATCATTTGCCCTTTGATTCTCGTGTTGGGGTGGGTGGGGCACAATATATTTTATTTTCTGTTCACAAATAAACTCAAAATTGTATTTGCCCAATTTTTTTACTCGCTGCATTTTTTATTACTCTTGTTGTACCTTGAAAACAGGCGGATGGCAAGAGTACGAAAATGATGGTCAATAAAAAGTTTAAAAAGTTCTTTGGAAAATTGAGAGGCAGAGTGAAAAACTTCAAAATTGGACAAAACCTAAAGAAATTGTTTTGATCCTGACTGCTATTGGGAAAAAAAAATAGTGTAGCAATAATTGATACTCATCGGCATAGAGTAATATAAGTAGCGACAAAAAAATGTATGAATAATAGAATTCTTGCGAAATCTCTAGGTGTTGTAGTACTACAACAGAAAACCCCAACGCACTAGACAATCTGCCGTAAAATGTATGGAGGTTTTTAACAGCCGCTCTGGTTCTACGATGAGGCTCAACATAAGAGGCAACTGAAATACTCCGGACTACTAAAAAAACATAACTAATACAAATAAAAAGGAGACCAAAAATGATACAGGTAGTTTTCTCTTATGGAAGGAGAGATTTTAAACATAGGGAGTTTCCTCGTTGAACTCTATCCCTACCGTACACGTACATGACGGTTGCAAACGTTCGAGAGAGTTCGAAACGAAGGGGAGCATATCACAAGGGAAAAAATCGTCTAGTCTAGTAGACTAGTTTTTGATGATCGTGACGATGTGTATCAATGTGATTATTATTACCAGTACAACTTCTTCACTTCTGCTGCTACACTAAAAGTCAACTTGTTGACCACCATCGATAGTCAGGCTGCCCATACACTACAGTTATCACAGTATCACTAGCAAAGAAAAAAGATGAGTAACACCAAGCAGAAAGGATTTTGTCCCTTTTCCATGTTTTTATTGGGCGTTAGTGCAGTGACTGCAACCTACTTGATTATTCAAGATCGTAAATCGAAAAATGTCAACAAGAACAACGACGAGGAGGAGGAAATGCCGGCATGTACGGTAGTGTTTGTAGTAGGAGCTCCTGGTACGGGCAAAGGAACACAATGTGAAATGTTGGTAAAGAAGACGGCGGATGAATGGACGCATTTAAGTACCGGTGATTTATTGCGTGCCGAACGACAACGTGTCAAGGATGCATCCGAGAAAAATAATAGTAATAGTAATAGTGATACAGAGGACCTTAGCCTCGGACAACAGATTGAAGATTGTATCAATGCAGGTAAATTGGTTCCATCGAGTATTACTGTTCAATTGTTGGAAAAAGGAATGCATCAGGCCTACCAGCAAAACAACAAGTGTACACAATTTCTATTGGATGGATTTCCACGTGGTCAGGACAATATTGATGCTTGGGAAAAATTGTGTGGTCAAAAGCACACTGTTGTGGCTGTGCTGAATTACGATTGTCCAGAAGAAGTATTGGTTGGTCGACTATTGGAACGTGGCAAGAATAGTGGACGCAGCGATGATAATATGGCAACCATTCGCAAACGTTTTCAGACGCACGTTGAAGCTTGTAAACCTGTTTTGGAAAAGTACGGTACGGAAGGATTGTTGTACAATATTGATGCGGATCGATCCAAAGAGGAAGTTTTTAAGCAAACCTATGAGATTGTGCAAAAGATCAAAAAGTGAGCTTGAAAAAAATACGGCTCAATGATACACAGTACTGTACTGGTACTTTGCGAGGAAAGATATTTATTTACGACTTGAATTGATAAAGGAAATGAAATAGTACGAGTACGTGTATGAGTATGAGTAGTGAAAAGACATTGCACCTAGATTGATTCTTTGAAATGATAATATTTTTACGTAATACGACTATTCTTGAGCTTTTATGGGCGACCTTACCATTCAGCATGCAGATGTCTTACAGTATTGGCTGGTGTTTCCGTCCCCTCCCATAATAGGCATGTTCGTAGACCAATGAATGAATGAAGTAGTAAAGCCTTTTTCGTAGGTTAGCGATCGGTCGGTGCGTGCGAAAATCCTGCGAGTGCACAAGCTATTGGTAAGTTGATTCTAATTCAAATCCATTCATCCCCGGCAGGTTCAGCTTTGAACCAAAAAAGCGCGAAATAATTACTAATAGCCCTTAATAATTGTATTGTTATAGTCAAGCGACGTACCAGTTAAAATTCAAATCGAATTTGAACGGTGTCTCGAAAGAGAGAATCTACCGGCATGGTTTGTCGCAGGTAGTCGGTTATGTAATTGGAATTGCTCAGTAAACGCACCATGATTTGACGCATGTCAACGGTACCAATGACTGTGGAACCTTCCACGAACAAAACTTCCGTGATAAATCGTCCCGAGTACGGATATTCGTCGCCTGAAGTGAAAGACGTGGTATCAGCTTTCCATTTTGCGTCAACAATCACAAAGTCCACATCTGGTTGCGAGGCAAAGTGTGCTGTCAAAGTGTCGATCCAAAATTGCCGCGTGGATTCTGCCAATCCTGTCCATTCTGCGGTTGAAGCGGCACGTGACAAGGGTGTGTTCAGTCCGTAATACATCCCCAGCTCTACCGGAGTTCCCTGTGCCCCCTGAAAGTCTTGACGGCTGACCTCCGTAGAACTGCCTAATCCATCGGTTCCACTATTGGGAGTAGGAGCTCGGGTTGGTCGCGGAACGTAGGTATAATCGTCCACTACATCGTACGACCACGCCACAGAATTCACACCGTGAAAGACGGAGTCAGAGGGTGGGGCGCGATGGACATACAGTAAGGTATAGACGTTCAAATCAGATTCTCGAACGACATCAAAAATATCATCAACGAATGGAATTACTTGACTCTCGTCATCTTCATCAACGGCAAAGGTAAAGACAAACTCATAGTCCACCACATGAGGTCGTTCGGCGTTTGGTTCATAGGCTCCATTAACCAAACTAGTTTCTACTTGCACAAATTGAGCCAAGTTTTCATCCTCAGCACCACTGACTTGCACATTGTAATGATCATTCATAATCTTGCTCATCCACAAGTTGGTAACGTATGCCATGCCCTCATATTCGGCTTGCGTAGGTTGTCGATCAAAATCAGCAGGAGCAAAATCACCACCTACTGTGTACGTCCACGTCGATGGAACCGTTGTACTGGACAAAATTTGATTGGAAGCTACAGGAGATGCTGTTGCAGTAATTGGAGTCGGAGTAGGAGCTGGTGGACTGGGAGTGTTACTGTCAGCAGGTACTCGTGGTCCATTTTGACGGGCATTGTATTGCGCGGTATTGGTCGATCGGAACAGACTATCCGATGGCTGCACTCCTCGCAAGTATGTGGCAAGAAATTCTTGTAGCGAAATATCATCTGTGCGGAGTGTGGCAAAAAATGCAGCAAGACCGGGAACATCTCGAAGAGAGTTGGCATTGAAATGAACAAAGGTATCCAATTCAATCTTGTGACGTACTCCTCTCTCTAGACTGGCGTCCCACGTTGTACCGGTAATGTCACTCGTCACTTCGGCCAAACGGAACTCGGAGTCTCCCATATATACCGTTGATAAGGAATCAAACATCCACTTATTCACAGCCTCAGCAAAGCCTTCGTACTCTTGAGCGGATGGTTGTCGATCCTGAACGCTAGTTCCCACACCAACATTGAATTCCAAAGCGAGGGGAAGGATATACGTATTGCTAAAACTTGTATCAGACTCAACGAGAGTTGATAGTGCTGGTGCTGGTAGTGTTGCGGTTGGGGCGGACTGGTCACCTTCTTCTTCTCCTCCTCCTCCTCCTCCTCCTCCTCCTCCACTACCATCACTTGGTTCTGTTGCACCCCGTGTCCGGGTTGCATAACTGACACGTTGAGTAAACTGGAAAACACTATCATCTGACACTGTAGGAAACAAATGATTGGTAATAAAATCAATCACATTCGATTCTTGATTCAGATCTACCAAAAAAACGACAGAGGTTGGCACATCATTAATGTCGTTGGCTTCAAAGATTGCTTCTACATCAATTTCAACGACGTGCTGAAATGCTGTTTCGTTGGAATTCCACAAGGTTTCTTCGGGTACCAAGGTTGCCGTAATGTCAACGAGGCTCAGTCCTGTCCCAGTAGCCGTGTTACCATATATTTGTTCCGTGGTGGTACGGAACCAATCGATAGTAGCAGTCACGACATTGTCATAATCTTGATCGGTAGGTTGACCATCCATACCGTCACTGCCAATACCAATATTCCATGTAATCGAATACGGAATCGAAAATTCTTCGAGTCGTCGTCGTCGTTTTTTCCCTCTGCCATCACCGTAATTATTGTCGATGTTGTTGATCTTGTTCTTGCTGTTGCTGTTGGATTGGCGCAGAAACGAAACACTGCTTTTCTTTTCGGCCAACACTGGATGGATACAGAACATGGAAAGGCACAGCAGCAGGACAGCCACTGGAACGATCAAAAATGAGGCAAGTGAAAACATGATACTGTGTTTCTTGTTTTTTGTGTTTTCCTTTTTTTTTTCTGCTCTGATAATAACAATAATAGATTGAGAAAATTATGGAAGGAAGGACTGATGTGAGAGATGCGGAAGCGTATCTTTCTTTGAGATGAAAGCTGCTATCCAAGTTTATTGCAATTTTGTGTGAGGAGTCGACGATTAATTTCAAAATCTTAGCAAGATACTAGTACTCACCAAATATTTAAGCACAGTAATAATAATGAATGAGAAAGTCAGAACGATCCTGCAACTGATCACTATCATCTCTTAACTCGACATTAATAATTTACTTTGTGGCTATGTCTGTCTTGGACATAAAAAATCCAATGCACGTACTATGTTAATAAAAATTGAAAAATAATGGCATAATTCCTGGCGACTCCATCTACTTCACATACTATCCGTGATAGTAGTACTTCTACTTGTAGCCACTACTCTAGGTCTATTAGTAGTAGCTAGTACAACTGCCTGCTAGCTACGTACGGTACGTAGTAGCTAGCAGTTGCCACCACTCGGAGTGTCACACACTTCCTCACAATTCTCGAGTCTTATCGGTCGTACGGTACAACCTGCACTCTAATCATGAAAGCTGTAGCACCACTTCTAGCTTCTACAGTAGGTCTACCTGGTAGGCAGTAGTCTACTAATAGGAACTCGACTCGACTCGACTCGACTCGACTCGACTACTAGACTCGACTACTAGACTCGACTACTAGGGTCTACTTGGATTGCTAAATAATCCGGCGTACGTAGTATTCTAAATAACAATAATAGTTCAGTACAAAAAATAAAGACAAGTCGAGGTACTGTACGTAGGAGGAAAAAGGTGAAATCCATATTTTTTTTTTGTGATTGCATTGCAGATGATAATAATATGGGAAACAATTTCTCATCATTTTATTGTTGCCAGAAAAAACAAAAAGGTCCTCTTGCACTACCAATCAATGGGAACGTAATCTTTGAGAAATTTGCCACACCAGTGTTCCCCACGATTTATACCATCAAAAAAAGGATCACAAACACGTGCTGCTCCGTCTACAATATCCAGTGGTGGTTGAAAATCGTGTATCTGTTCTTTCTGGGCCGCCAATGGTGCCGGATCTTCATCTGTGACCCATCCCGTATCGACGGCATTCATGTAAATCCCGTGTTTGGCCAATTCTCCCGATGCTGTATGTGTTAACATGTTCAATGCTGCCTTGGCCATATTGGTATGCGGGTGACGAGATTCCTTAGAAAAGCGATAAAATTTGCCTTCCATGGCGGTGACATTGACAATGTGCTTCTGACCAGTATGGTGTCGTTTCATCATGGGTATTAATCGATTGCACAAAACAAAGGGAGCAATGGCATTGACCAACTGTACTTCCAATAATTCCATTGTCGATACTTGTCCCAATTTCAACCGCCACGAATTGGTCGTACGTAAATCAATTTGTTGCAAATCGACATCCAACTGTCCCCGAGGAAAGACTTGTGCATTCTCCAGAGCACACGTATCACTTCCATCGTATTTGTAGGGTATTTGAGACAATTGAGCCGATGCTCTCAATCCAATGCCCGGACTGGTGGTATCCCACGCCACAGCAGCAACAGCAGTAGTTGTCACAGACGTATTGTCATTGTTGTTATCGCGTAGAAATACTGCTGCTGCTGCTGGCGGTGGTGGTGGTGGTGGTGGTGGTGGTGGTGGTGATGGTACTGCACTGGTAATTCGTTGCAAACATGCTGTATGACTAGCCAACAAATGTTGGACTTGTGCCGAATGTTCGTGTACGGGCATTCGTTCTTTTTCGATCATGTGGGCATAAAATCCGGGTGGTCGTCGTACGGTTTGCGCGGCATTATTAATGAGCAAATCTAATCGATCGTAACATTGTTCCATGTAGGAACAAAACAGCTCGACGCTCGGTGTGTGTCGTAAATCGAGACCATGAATGTGCAAACGATCCTTCCATTGGTCGTAGTCGTGTTCCCTGGCAAATCGCGTCGCCGAATCGACAGGAAATCGTGTGGTAGCAATAACGGTAGCTCCTGCTCGTAACATCATGAGAGTACAGTGGTATCCAATTTTGAGACGAGATCCCGTGATCAGAGCTACCTGGTCGGTAAGATCGGCCGTTTGGAATCGTTTTTGATAATTCAAATCGCCGCATGGTGTGCACATGGTATCGTAAAAAAAGTGCAATTGCGTAAATTGAGCCTTGCACACATAACAATTCCGAAAGGAATGAAGTTTGATGTTTGACATTTCTTGTTTGACGTTGTCGATGGATTGTTGTATTTGCAACGGTGCTTCAAACACTTTGCTTGTACGTGCTGCACGAATTCCGGTCTTCTCCCGTGCCATACGATCGCGTGCTCGTTTTTCGGACGCTGCTTGATTCCGTGCCTGTTTTTTACGTGTAAATATATCATTTTTGGTAGGACGTGACAATCGTCCTGCTGCTTTTAATAGTGCAATGCGTTCGTTTTCGGTCAATAACTCCAACCCTTGTCGATCGTCGTTGACCAATCGCTGTAACGTTGTCAAACAAGCTACAAGTTCCTCTCGTGTAACTGATTGTTCTTTGGTAGTAGTTGATGTAACAAGTTGATCTTCCAACGCAAAGAAATTGCTCTTAGTTGTTGTGGAGGAGGAATGCGTTACAGAGAGGTGGTCGTCGGGGGGTAGTGGAGGGGTCATGGCGGTGGAAGAAGGAAGCAATGTTTGCCAAAGTGCAGGAGAAACAGGGATAGGTCAAGGCCAGCTGAACTAGGAAGGTACCAGCCTGTTAAATTCTAAAATGACATTCTTGGCCTGTTGACGACAAGACAAGGTTTAATTGTTGTTACCGTGCAACAAACAAGAAAAAGTAATACGCATAAAACATACATGAAGTAAAACCAAAACCAAACGCTGATGAGATTGAGGGAAAAAGATTCGATGGCTGATAAAAAAAGTTGTCAAATATTTCGAACCCTAACCCTGATGATACGGATACACGCCAAAAGCATTCTCCATATGTGTTACCTCGAGTAGACTACAACATACAATAAATAGGTCGTGCTTGACGTCCTAAAAATAGCTATCTACTCGAGTACTAGCTACTGCGATTGCGCCGCTCAAGTGATGTTCCCATCGTGCGCTTATTTCCTTTATAACGTTCTTTTTTAATGGCTATTGAGTATACTCTGGTACTTACATAGAAATACCTTTGCTCTGCGGAATGCTGCTCCTTCTTGGAATCAAGGAGGATATCATAGCCATGTGCAATACGATATCGTACCACACATGTCCATATCGTTGCAACAAAAAGGGCTTGCAAGCTAAAAATTCTGTCATACCTACCATTGTGGCGGCCAGAAAGAGCCATCCCATGAGAGGCGTAATCATTTGACGATTGGCAAACATTCCTGTAAAGGATACCAAGACAAGAGACTGAACGAAGACAGCTGGTAGGGCCCAATCATTGCCAAAATAAACTCCCAAGGCTATGAACACGGAAGTTATCATGACAATCAAGATACTCTGTGTTGATTTTGGTAAGCGAAAATTGGCCATGACGAAATCCATCGCTACCAAGCCCAAATTGTACAGAGAATATAATATCCACTGCCAAGCTGTTGTTGTTGTTGTTGTTGTTGATGATGATGATGATAACGATGATAACAACGAGGATGATTCTCCCGGACACGACATCCAACAGTGCATCATTTGACCAGAACATTCAGTCCCGTTGGAAATTCCAAAGTGTAACAATCCGTGCAAACCAATCATGGTAGCCAGTCCCAAAACCAATCCAAAACTAGCGTACGGTCGAACCAGGTGTCCGATACCCAGTGTCGCTGCCATTAAGATCATATCCATGTAAAAACTAAATTGATGGGAATTGGAATTGGACAGAGGACATAGTCCTGTATCGGGATTGGCACCCCAAACACAGAACCCTTGACTTAATCCTTCGGTCCATTTTAGCAAGGGTTTCCAACAAAAGAGTGTATGATGTATGCCAGTATTGGCATTTGCCAAATCACAACTAAAACGACTCGTTAGGGCTGCAAGATACACGAGAGAAACCATGGCACTGAGAGTCCAAGGTAATTTTTCGTCACTCAAGAGCCATCGCAATCGACCACCACCACCACCTCCATCTCGTTTGTTTCGGGAGGTACGAATCATTTTTTCGTTGTAAGCCATCATGGGATGCAATCGTGGTTCTTGTTGTTTCCAAAACAGAAACAAAGAAGGTTTCATAGTCTCCGAAAACCACTGAAGTCCTTGTTCGACCTTGTTTTCGATACTGCGATCTTTTAATGGCACATTCTCTTCTTTCTTTTGTTTCTTTTCAGGTGTAACTGATTTCTTCCTTACAATCTTTGCTTTTTTGGCAGTCCGACTACCAAAAGGTGCATCCGAATGCACTGCTGCTGCTGCTTTTGTTGTTGTTGTCGAAGCAGTAGCCATTAAACCACCAATTGCTGTAGTACCAATCAAAGCAATTCCAGTCGCCAATCGTTTAATGTCGGGTGGATCTTGAATATCGTTACTTCTACTTCTTCGGGAAGTAGACAATGACGACGACGGAGATGACGATAAGATATCTGTTTTTAAGCCAAATTCTTCTGGATCCATTACTTTTTTGGTGCTACCACTGGCAAACAAATCTTGAATATCTTTGGTACTTTTAGGATCGTTGTAATTTTTGGCTACCAATTGCATTCGTTGAAGATTGGTTGTATGAGAATAAGGCAACTGCTGGTGTCTTTTACGACGACTACGACTTGTAGTCGTAGATCCGAGAAAATCATTAGTATTGGCACGAACAGATCGAACTGCTACTGCTGCTGCAAGCAAGATCAAAATGATACCTTGCCACTTGGCAAATTGTTGTACTGTTTTTATCATAATATAAGTGTACTAGTACTAGCTAAAAGAGGGCTCGGCGTTCATCAGGGTGTCGTGCAGGTCAACAAAGGTCGAAAAGAAGCAGGAATTAACAAAAACTTCGAACAACATGCACGAAATAAATAAGTGCCTCGTGTTGGCAGTTTGGTATCGTGCTTTCATTATTTTCATTCATCATCATCTCTTGTTGGCATTCTTGAAATCGATAAAACTCTACTAGCTAGTAGTAGACCAGCTAGAGAAGATTTGGTAGTATCTTTTTCCCCAGAGGAATATCTTTTGAGGTTATGAGTCACGAGTAGACGTACCAGGTACTCAATTCGAAAATGCCGCGCTCTTATTAAAAAAATAAGCGAAAAGGGACATGCTGGACTTCTGTCATTCTATTAGCAAAAAGGATGGCGACTCTCTAGTAGTGTGAGCAGGTACACACCGTCAGTGTTGTGCGACACAATGATGCTGTTGACCTAATCTTGCATGACTTGCACTTTCTCAAAACAAAAACAAAAAACTCCTAGCAGAAGAGAGTGCTGGATGCTGCCTCGTCAGGTATGAGCCTCCGCCGTATCAGTGATCATAGCATTGAAAAAGTCGGCTTGTGCTGGTCATAAAAAAGTGGTGGGAATATACCTAAACTGTGCAGTGCAGGTGATTCCAAGATTCCTCGTTTAAGACACATGCCCCACTATGACAAAGTCAAGCAGAGTACCAATAGTAGTACAGTAGCCTAAATGGGTGTTGCCACAAGACCCGAATCTTATTGTGTTTTGACGCTGAGTCATTCGTATGTTCTGCAAAGTTTATACCAGATCCTCCACTTTTTTAGGTACTACGGTACTCTACTAATAGTAGTCTAGTAGCATCTATTTATCTGGCAGAGAATACTGTGCTCATCAGGACCTGCGGGTTTAACTCCTCGCAAAGAAACAGACTCAAGAGATATAGATTATCTTTTTAGTTCCAAAGTCGCCATCTCAGAATGAAGCAGGACGTCTCATCACTCCTCCTCATTGGATACACAATGGCGGCCATTGCCGCATTGAGCAGTCCTAGTGCTCTCGTTGCCGCCGGCGGTCTCAATATTCTTGGAGGCGAACTTCAACCTTGCAGTCATAACGGCATGGCTCTGACGGGATTTACTCGCACTGGATTCTGCGAAGATTACGACGAAGATACGGGATCGCACAATATTTGCATTGACATTCCCAGTTCCAAAGGAGGCAACTTCTGTACCGTCACGGGTCAACCAGATTGGTGTTCGGAACCAGCCGAGTGTCATGAAGACAAAGACAAGTTCGGTTGTAAAGTCGAACATTGGTGCGTTTGTGAGTGGGCCTTTCAGGGCTATTTGGACTACGCTGGAGGCTGTGATCAGATTGCTGACATTGTCTGTGAGAGCACCAATAAAAAAGTCATCATGCACTACAAAAAGAAGATCCACGAAGAGAACGATGAAGCTTCCAAAGTGGCACTCATGTGCTTGGCGGAACGATGTGGAGAATTGATAGATTAAATAATACTTAGAGTATTAGAATAAATAATGAGTTGTTTTCACGCGTTCCTGTCTTCATTCTAGGTCTATATTCCCACAATACCGATGATCTGCGTTCCCCCAACAGGCGTCCTTTTCTAATACCTGATACGATTGCAACCACAAAAACAAAAGAATATCCAATTACGAGAGAAATTGGTTCTCGTTACGTCAATAAATGCGTCTACAAAATAATGAGGCAATATTGTTGCTAGCTACCTAGTCAGTAGAAGCACGTGGCGAATGCTGCAATATTTCCTATCTAAAGTATCATCGCATCACTTTCGATAAAGAAATATCCATAATAAGTACTCTTCGTCCTTCCCATGGAGCTCCATTGAGGAATACGGGCACGGTGGCCAAAACCGTCCATTCGAGACCTTTGGAGTTTAATTCTTCTTTCCACAAATCATCCAAATCCGGTAGGCGACCTTCGGTGTGGGCGTAGATCAGTCGCGCCTGACTGATTTTTAGTCCATCGCTAGGTTTGTTTTCGTGATGGTGGTGCGACAATAAGATGGCCATAGCCTTTGCAAGGTCTTGTAATCCATCTTCGGTGTATACTAGATCCGATCCCAAAATGAGATTCCAACCACTATTCGTATCGACCATGGCAGCCACCTCTTGCACTCGCGCATCATCGTTCCAATCCATGGGAATCACCGACACTCGATCCAATAACGATCCGGTGCTGGCGCTGGTTACGGATGATGCAGTGGAGGACAAGGTTTGCTGCTGTTTCGCAGCATCCAAATTTCTCTGCGTCCACTGGCAAGCTCCCGTGGCGTCACAATCTGTCAACACCAGACGATCTATTATGCGGGAATTATTGTTCAAATTTCGGGCGAGTGTAATGCCGAGCCATCCTGTTCCCGAACCCAATTCCAAAACATTATTACTACTACCGCGGAACAGATGGGTTTGATGCTGCAACAAATACTCCAACAAAGTCTTCGAAGAAGGCCATACTGCCGTAAAACTCAAATCTGCTCCGCCATGATGTTCAGTATTAGCAAGATATTCGCAAAGACTTAGGGGCTCAAAATCCTCCACCCAGCTGTGTTTCTCGGTAGCAGTAGCAGCAGCAGTAGCAGTACTAGTGGTAGCAGTGATAGCAGTATCAGCCGTCGAAGCATGAAAGTTTGCTCCCGTATCCTCCTCCTCCTCCTCCTCCTCCTCTTCTTCTTCTTCCTCCTCCTCCTCTACGTTAGATTTTTGATGTTGTTGCTGTTGTTCTTCAAAAATAATATTTACAGTATCATCTGCCGCGTTACCTGCATTTTTCAATTGAGTAGCGCTGTTTTCTGAGGACATGATGCATCATCCAACACTATTTATTTTCTGCTTTCTGGGGCTTTATGTTTAATTTTTCTGTGCTGTAATAAGGTAATTACTACTCTACTCGTTGAGATAGTTGGTAGTACGCTACTGCGTACTACTGCTCGATACTTTCTTCTTTCTTGATTTTGGTTTTGTTATTGTGGCTGGGATTGTTGATGAAGAAAAAAAATTGTTAATTTTTGTGACGACTGGAGAGGCGACTACGCGACAGCTACTACTACTACGTATTACTACTACTAGTAGCTACTACTACTAGTAGGTCTACCAATACTAGCTACTAGCTAGTAGTAGTAGCTAGTAGTAGTAGTAGTAGTAGTAATCGAGTACTAGTACTACTGGTTAGGCAACTACTATTAGTCTGCTACTACTAACAGTTACTACCCTACTACTAGTATGAACTGTGATTGGAGGAGCACGACGGGACTGCGAATCCAGCATCTTAGACTTGCGTTGCTTGGCTTGAAATTTTGTGAATTCCCGTAGGCTTTCTGTACTTTTTCTACGGTCGTATATTTTTAGTCTTATTATTTTAACTGTCCACGGGCCAAGTAGAACCGAGAGGAGTTTTAGACTTTTGTGGTAATTCTAGTAGAGGTAGAGGATATAGTTGACAATAATAGAGAGAGAGAGATAGGGCCTGGTAGAAATGGTTACCTTCCATGCAGGACCTGGATGTTGAGGATCGAGATTCTGTGCACTGCCGGCTGTTCGGCTGAGGACGACCACCAAATCGACCTTGGACAAGATAGTCAATGAACCCTTGCTAGATACAGTAATTTTTACTAGCCTACTAGAGATACCGTAGCTAGAGATTAGATTGAATTTGAACGTTATTTTAATTTTACGAAGAGATGGATTGCGCTCCCTGCCATACTTCTCGTACGACCCAATAAAGTGCTCATCATCCAATAAGTAACAAGAATTTTTTGTCTTTTTTAAAGTGCGGCAAATCCCAAGGAGAGAGCACTTACAACGATAGCTGTTAGTTGCGATACCGACATGGCAGCTGATTGAGCTTGAGCTTGAGCGATGGTCGTTTCGGGTTCTTCCATGCCGGAGAGCACAGGGCCCCCGGCAGCCTCATCGTCTTCGGCCTTGTCTTCTTCGTTATCTTTGTCTTCTTCTTTATCATCCTTATCTTCTTCATCAACAACTTCTCCTTCCTCCTCTTCTATTTCCTCTTCTTCTTCTTCGCCATCCTTCATCATATCTTCTGCGTCTTCGACAGGTTCTTCAGTAGCAGCATTATTGCCTCCAACGAAAAGTTCTTCGGCATTAGTGGGAGCATCCGTAATGGCAAAAGATTCTTCTTCGGCAAAAGATTCTTCTTCGACAAATTCTTCTTCTGGTCCAAATCCACCACCGGGAGCATCCGTCGTTTCGTCGTCGGGAGCATCCGTATTTTCGTCGTCGGGAGCATCCGTCGTTTCGCCGAGTCCGCCAGGAGCATCCGTCATTTCGGACGCATCATCTTCGGCGGGAGGATTATCAATGTCACGAATCAAGCGGCACACATCGTCGAGATCTTCTCCTTCGTAATCGGCGGCAACGTGACAACTGGCTGTCGCGCCGGGTGCATCGCACGAATCCAAACACTGTCGATTACTGGTAGCACAACCATTTTCAAGACAATCGGCACAACGACTGAGGCTGGCACAGTCTTGCTGTTGAGCAAAAACAGCAGCCGATGTCAAAGCCAAGACCACACAGGAAACTACGAATACGTTCTTCATCATGGTTACTTATTTTGTAGTTGCTGTTGTTTGGTGCGGTTGTTTCATTAATAATCTTCGGATGAGATTTTGTGATTGAAATTTCTTTTGGGGGGATTAATCAGGTGTGTAGTAACGTTTTCACGTAACCAGTGGAAGTTAAAACTACTATTGGACGGATGGAATAATCCGGGATATAGCACAAACAGGAAGCCAGGTAGACGAAAAATGGCTGATACATAGACAACGGCAAGAATGATGCAATTGACAAATTTGTGGAGCATTTTCTGAAACCAAGAAATTGAATTTCTGAATAATTCGGAGGACAGCAGTTTTATTTAAAAGATTCAGTATCATAGGGCTTGAGTTACAACAGATTTTCGTAGCACGTTTGAATGTCAAGAAAGCATTGGCAGGTTGAGCTCTGAGCTCCAAGAAAAAAACGAAAAAAGACAATTTTTTGGTTGCCTTCACATTTTCCGACTATCAGAGATGCCTACTAGCAAAATTCGATGACGAAACACAGACGTTTCAAATTTCTGCAAGAAGCGATCACTAACTAAACCTTTAAGCGAAAAAAGTCGGACCCAAGTGTTGTGAGGACCACTCACTTTTTCCCCTCTCTAGGCCAAAATCCAACCGATCTAGTTTTGGCCGGATTTAGTAAATGCCCTGGAGCGACTCTGGGCCGTAGCACGTTGTCTTCGGGCATTCGCTGGTTCTTTCTTTCACTCTGGTCTCATTTCTTTGGCCAACAAATTGTTGGCATTCAACATAGTTCGCCAGCTTCAGTTACTACAACAGACGGAGCTACGATCACATTGGAATATTGGATGGAAGATTGAAGGCACCAGCAACGAATGCACTGGAACGTGGAATTGAAGACATCAGTAACAACCAGTGTAATAGGTCTCGATCGGACCAATTTTCTATTGTATTAAGGAATTGAGCTTGGTTTGTCAGAATCGTACAGAAACTCGTTTTGTTTCTTTTGTCAATCAGCGTCCAGTCTTAATATCAACTGATCAAATATTAAAATGCAACATTACCAGATGATGGCTGCACGTGCAGAGCCCAGCATGCTAAATGCTGTAGAATAGTCTTACTATCATTTATTTTCCAGCCACGTACTCAACGCTTGGACATTGCCCATGCGTTCCATTCCGTGGATTTCAGAGGTTTGCAAAGCTTCTCGAGTTGCCTCCTGAGGCGTCAGACCATACTGCAGGACGAGCCAACCAGCAGCAACTCTTCCACTTCTTCCCATTCCATGCGTACAGTGACAAACAACTTTTTCGTTGGCACTGGCAATGCTTTTGAGGATTTTCTCGGCATTCTCAACTGATCCTTTCCCATTCATAGGATTTCGGTGTACGCGAAAGCCATTTTCTTCGTATTTTGCCAGAAGACCAGGTTCTTCGTATATTTCCAACTCGTGATCATCCAGCAGAACCAAGACGTGCTGAATGTCTCTGCCTTTCATGAAGTCGGCCCATTCCTGGACAGTGCTAATCGGTATCTTTGCGTCCTTGGTCGGTGGATCACCTCCAGGTCGTTCAGATGTAAAGACAATCTCATCAAGCGCCGAGGCAGGGCCGAAATTAAAGGCTGTATCCGGATGTCGAGGTGTCGTAGTTATTACGGATTTCTCTTCCTCTGTCATTTTTTGTTTGTACTGGATCCTCTTATCTACCTCTATTCATAACAAGACTGCTCTTGACTTTGTATGTTTCGAGTATTGATGCCCCCCAGAGCGACCTTGAGTATTGAGAGATCAAGATTCGAGTGGAAGAGACAGCGTATCTACTAACAAAAACCTTGCGTGTTGGGAGGCAAAGATTCGATTTAGAGTTAATGAAATATGTCAATCACGAAGTGAACAATGAGCCCGCCGCATCACAGGCTGGCCGTTCCGGCCGGTATCTGATTAGCTAGGATGTTTGCATAAGTGAACCAGCAGTGGAGCAAGCGGCCAGTAGCTAGCTAGAGAGGTTACTTTCATCGATTGCATGTCAGGTAGAGCTAGTAGGGCGACCACCATCTTACAATGCTTTGGTGCTTTATCACATAAAACGTCCCTGCGCAGAAAGGATGAGACCACGATGAATCGGGAAGAGCGCAAAATATTCACAGCAGATCAACGGCAGACGAGACACTTGACTGCTGATACGGAAAAATAGCGATGTAGCACATTTACTCCATTGAATTTGTGATCGACATAAAAAATCCCAGGTTTTCCGGAAAATACCGTAACGTGTGCAATCAAATAAATCATTCAACTTGCTCTAACATGTCATTGATTTCGCTCGATTAAAGAGCCCCTTTGCCATGACGGGACAGGAGGCTGAACGACAACAGCTTCGCGATTATCAGACCCAGTGTCTCGAGCAAGCAAAAAGCGAAAATATTATTCTTCACCTAGGCACGGGTCTCGGAAAAACATTGGTTGCCTTGCGTCTGATCGAACACTACCTTGAACGTCAAGAAAACAAGCTGGCCGTCATCATTGTTCCAACTGTTGTCATAGTTGAGCAACACGCCAAGAGCTGTCGAGAGCAAATAGGGATTGGCGATGCCAGAAAGAAGTGCCCTCGCGTTTTGGAAATAGCCGGCAACAATCAAGCTGGTTGGAGTCGCGAGGATTGGTTGCAAGCCATCGATGATCATGATATTTTTGTATCCACACCGGACATCTTTCGGAAGGCATTGGTGACAAATGGATACCTGCGGGTGGACAATTTTTCTGTCATCGTGTTTGATGAGTGTCACCATGCCATCAACGCTGGATCTATGGCAACTATTCTTCACGATGCCGTTCACTGTGATGTCCGTCACGGGCCGCCGAGAGTGCTTGGTTTGACAGCCTCCTTTGTGAAAGGAGGTCTGGGTAATGCAGCGAACGATCGGCGGCAAATGGAAATGCTATTTCATGCACGATTCGTGTGCCCAGACGTCGAATCTCAGTCGAAGCCTAAACCTAGACGAATCGCCTACGGCAATGATATGCAACACACAAAGGAGGATGTTTTAAAGTTGAAACAGCTGTTGTCAGTAGCATTGGGAGAAGTATTAATAGAGATAAAAGACATGAAGAAGGCAATCAATCAGTGCACTGAAGTTTTCAAAGAGCTTGGTCGCGAGTCCCTAGTATACTACGTGAAAAATATAGTCAAACAAATTGAATACAGAATCAGCCAATTGCAGGATATGGAAGAACAAAAGGTCAAGGATCACGCCGCAAAGATGGCTGAAAGACTTCCAATACTGAAGAGGAGCATAGAAAGTCTGAAAACAAGTCTCTTCAACTCTGGACTATTGGAGAACCAAACCTCTCCACGAACTTCAAAACTAGAGAGATTGCTTACGTTGCTTCAGGAAAGGTTCGATGCTAATACGAACAACGGATTTTGTGGTATTGTCTTTGTGGCAGAAGTATCACTTGTCCCAACATTAGCAAAGCAGCTAAATGATGGCTTGAGCGGAGCTAAATGTGGTGGTGTGACAGGAGGCTCAGCACAATCAATGAGCGACCGAAGAGAAAACATTGATGCTTTTCGAAAAGGACACTATCGGCTCCTTGTTGCGACCGCCGCATTGGAAGAAGGAATAGACGTCCCACAATGTCGATTTGCCGTGCAATTCTCTAAGTCCAAAACAACGAAGAGCATAATTCAAACTCTTGGGAGAGTCAGGCACGTAAACGCCGAGCACTACTATTTTGAGAATAACCCAGAGATCGAAAAGCACAAGGTTGAGCGATTGGTTGCATTTGCGCGCGACAGTTCTTTGTCTCTATCAGCCGAAGAACGATCCAAGGCGCCGAAAAAAAACGCAGGGAATAATCAAACATCCTTATCCATTCAAGCCGTCAGAGAGGTGCTGGGGAGGTGTCGTAAATATCTTTAATAGCAAAGAGATTTTGGTTGAATACAGCATAAGTGTTCTTGGCCAGGCTACAAGCCCAGCACACGAGCTGTTTGACTACGTCGGTGTTCCAGGCCAAGAGCAATCAACTTTAGACTCGGTAAGATATCCTTCACCTGAAGGTTGGAAGACTATCTCGTTGGTAGACTTCGAAGAATTCTGGGATGGAATCGATACGCAAGCAATTTTCCCGGCAAGCAGAACGAAGAATTTCACCCAGGCACAAAAGAAAGAACGTTTATTTGTATATGTCGTAGTGGTTATTTTACGCGAGACGAAGCTGCTTACGGTATTTAATGAACCAGCCGCCAGCGCTAAAGAGCGCAGCAAGTTAAAGTGCCCACTTCGATATGATTATGCCACTGTTGGTATAAAATTGAAGAAAAGAGCAATATTCGATGATAACGACGATGACGATGACAACCATGGAGATAAAATGGCTGATGTTGCACCGACCACAGAGTTATCGTTGAAAAATGCCATATCTCTTCTTCAAAACTACGTCCAAACTGTTCAAGATTGTCCGGTCAATATCCTGGACAAACTCTTCGACTATTTGAAATTGACTCTTTTACCTACAAGGATATGGTTCCCTACACCCGCAGGTTGGAAGGCAAAAACAAGCGAGGACTATGATCTGGTCTTCGGTGATATGAGTTTGAGCGATCAACTGGATTCCGACTTGACGTCCGATGAGGTCAGCAGAAGCTTTTGCGAAAAGATGGAAATCGGAATGGCGTACTTGGCTGTTCGCGAGTTGCACGAACACGGTTACCTAAACGATGCATATCAGCCTTGTTTGACTAGAGCAGCTGCAATACACCACTTTTACTACGGGTTAAAAGCCGTACATCGAACAACTGTGCGTCCCTAAGCGGTCGGCATACAGCCGTCCACGTCAGCTAGCGTCAAGGGTTTTCCCCTACTAGGGTTTTCTCCCCAAACACGCCAGCCTCGATTCAGAACATCCAATAGT
>Ga0100391_1001762_pt1 | contig 23612 bp, 18 predicted proteins | sample CryGeymeta201515_FD_81541 | JGI IMG/M metagenome (GOLD analysis project Ga0100391, IMG submission 81541) | Groundwater microbial communities from Crystal Geyser aquifers in Utah, USA - Crystal Geyser metaG 2015-15 | ecosystem: Environmental > Aquatic > Deep subsurface > Groundwater | place: USA... | reverse complement strand
CCTCGGAACGGAGAAAAGGTCGGCCCTAGTAAATTGCCGAGTTTCTCCAAACCACCCTACCTAGCCAAACGTAGCCCTAGAGAGCTGGCATAGTCGAGAGAACGCGGTAGCGTTCGCTCGAAGAGTTGTAGATTCGTATTAACCTTGACACTAGTAATGATATAAATCTAGTACTGGTAATACGGCCTACTAGGCCGAATGGTACCTGGTACAATACTACAAGACCCTACCTGGTACCTGGTAGAGAGGAGGAGGTACAACTAGAAAAAAAGCATAGCAAAATCACAACATTATTCTTTTGACAAACTTCACTAGTAATTTTATTCTCTTCAGACTTTCATGTCACATTCGACACTGCAAGCAGGCAATAATATTATGTCACACGGATGTTAGCTATGCGAATTTTGTCCAACATAGGAAAAAGCCCACGGAGAACAACTTTTGAACACCATTTTGGAAGCAGGAAATACACAGCACCCTAATGAAAGCAATTTTGTCATACAAGACGGACGACGGACAAGCGTAACAAGGTGAACAATCAATCAATTATTGAAGGAGAATGAATAATAATAATATTATGATGTGGTGTTGATAAAGCTGGAATCCAATCAAGGCGATCGGCTGTTAACGCTCTCTTATTATTTTTTGCTAAGCATCCACAAAGTATAGAGTCTATTTTTATATTCCTCATTATTGTATTTATTGATTAAATATGCGTTAGACCCCGGTGTGGGTCAAATTATTCTACGATCATTGCTTTCATTGCTTTCTAAACAATAATAGTTGGGTGTTGGGTTGGGGGGGGAGAGGGTGGAAGTTTTTGACTTTATTGCACCATTTCAACATTGATAATACGTGTCTTTTCGTTTTCATCCCATATCTTTTCACGTCCCCCATTCGTGTTCATCGTTTCCTTTCCATCCATTACTTTCTGCAGAGCATCAATAACGTCAAATCCTTCCACAACTGTGGCAAAGCACGGATCCGCATCATCTGGCATATCGTGTTGCTGTAATCGAGGTCCTCCTGGTCCGTGAATGTTTTGATTATCATGAAGATTGACGTATATGTTGGGTCCCTTTCCAGAAAATCCCATGGTATACTTGTTGTGTGGATACTGTTCTGAGTGTTCGGCAAAGAGTAGACCATCCCAACCGAGAGCACGCAAATGATGATATTTAGGTTCGCCAGTTTTATAGCTGATGAGAGCTCCTGCAACAACATGTTTTATTTCGTCGTGATGCCAAAATATTGTATTTTGCCATAATTTGAGACGAACTGTATCCAAAAACATGTGCACGGAATGTGGCATCAACTCGAGAGGAGCCATCTCCACTACGAAAGAACGTTCAAAGTCATCCTGGTCCAACTGAACCGTAAATTTCACACGATAGGGGCCATGTCCATACCTGTAGACAACAACAGCAACCAGCAACAACAAAACAATACCAGACAAAGTTAATTGATGTGCTTGTACATGATCATATTACTCGAATAAGGGTACCAGCAAATTGAAGCTATCATTGGAAAACAAACACTTACCTTGCAATAACTTGATCTCGACTTTCTTGTTGCACAAATTCTTGTAGATTATTGATTTTGTGCTTCAGCGCTACCTGACGGTGGTCCATCCAGGATTCTACCAATTTATCAGGAGATCCCCGACGGGGAGAACTTGGCATTTCTGCAGTCGACTCTGCCTCGAACATTTCATTGACCATGCGTATTTCGTGATACAAAGCTTCCTGTGTCTGTTTTAAAGCGTCGTTGTATTCCCGCACAGTTTTGAGTCCCTCTCTCGCATCTTTCAGTGTAGCCAATGTATCTTCACCTTGAACTCTCAGAGCATACTGTTGCCCTTCCAATTTATCTGCCAGTTCAGCTGCTCGACTTGAGGCGCGATAGGCTGTAAGACAGGAAGCGACTCCTAATACACAAAACAGCCGGATCAGCCATTTATATAGTGGAGACGTCGTCGTTGTTGTTGTTGATCTGTTCAAGTCAAAAGAAAAACTATTTCCTGGTGACCATTTACTGGCGACACCACCACCCCCTCTTCTAGCACCAAAACCACCAAACCTACCGCTGCGAGATGGGGATTCATTCATGGGTGAATTTCCGTCGGCATACGGCAGCTGGAAACCATCAGCTGGATCTTGGGGTCTTGTTCGCCTTTGAACTATTACCATCGTTGTGCGATGTACGAAATCGTCGACGTTTTTGAATTGGTTGGATTGGATTGAGGAATACCAGTGAAAAAGCCCGCGAGAGATATACTCGTAAAAAGAGCTCTCCAACTTGCCTTATCTGGCGATAGTTCCTTTTTGTGAAAAAGAGGGGAGATTTTTGAGCGAGACATAATTTACTATACAACCGTATAGTACTAAATAGGTTACTGTAATTAGGAAGAAAATCCTGGCGACCTGTTTTTTCTTATCTTTCACAGTATTTCAACGGTACCTGCTTGAATATTATTATAATTTTTTCATTTCAACAGTATGAGATTACACGCGTTCCTGGCTCATCTGCTACCTATCATTGTCCAGGCATACCAGTTGCAAGACAAGCGAGTTCTGGTCACGGGATCCAGTGGAGGTATCGGACGAGGTCTTGCAGTGGAACTGGCAAGAAAAGGCGCACACGTCATAATTCACTACAACCAACGAGAGGCAGGAGCCTTTGAAACCAAGCAGTTAATCCATGTACAACAACAACAACAGCGGCAACAACAACAAGCTGGAAGATGTGATGGGATTATACAGTGCGATTTCCGAGACTTGTCAAATATCAACGAAATGGTTCGACAAGTTGACGCGATCTGGCAAGATGGCTTCGATGTGCTCATTAACAATGCGGGCACCGTTTCTAAGAAAGCCCTGGAGGATGACGACACAAGCTTGAACCAGTGGCAGGATACCCTTAATGTCAATCTAAATGCACCTCGATTATTGAGTCAATTGGCACTCTCACGAATGAAGCCTCGAGGAGAAGGCGTAATTATCAATGTCAGCTCCATCCACGGTGAACGCTCCAATGAATACATGGCAGCGTACGCTGTAAGCAAGGCAGGACTGGATATGTTAACGAGGGCCATGGCCATAGAATTTGCACAATACAAGGTACGAGTGAATGCCATTGCGCCAGGTGTGGTGGTAGTGGAACGAACAGCGGATACCTTCGCGGATCCCGCCAACGTCCAGCCATGGACTGATCGTCTCTTGACGGGCACATTGGGCACTGTCGAACAGATCGCCCGTGCCACAGTACCATTGATTACGAATGATTGGATCACAGGAACAATATGGCAGATTGATGGTGGGATGATGGCCAGAAATAACATGCCCCCTCGAGAGAGACCAACGTGATTCGTTGGAAGTTGGAAGATTAAGCCACTTTGTTCTTCAAAGTTGATAAGAGAAAGAGCAAAAACTACAACTGCACTGCATTACCATTGTATGACTTGAATTGATCCAGTAGATCTTATAGAAGCCCTGCTGCAAGCCCACTACTACGACGCAAATCACAGACACAACAAAAAGGAAAAGTAAGCAGTGTAAATTCTGCACTATTATTCTGGTCAAAAATTCCCACCCCCGAATTCATCAGGGGGAACCTACTTACTTGACCCGTCCTAACCCTCAGCAAAATCACAATGAAATAATCAATTGCCCCTGGCAGGGGGGGGTACACCAACCACTCAAATGGAAGAAGTTTATGCAAAGCAAGCCGCGTATCTGAAAAACGTACTACAGTACTCTGCCACTGTGGGTGGTTGTCACTCTGCCTGTTTTGATGTCCAAAGTCTCGCAAAAACGAGGGCGCAAAGCGTTTTCGAGATTACGCTGCCAGCGCCACACTAAAATTTTGGCCGCGACAAGGAGAATGGCAATGCCTACAAGACATTACTAGCTGCTAGACAGAAGTGAGCTGACCTTAATCACGATATCACAAGCGTTTACAGCTCTACAATGAAATGTAAAAGATTCAATCACCTACCCACACAGTAACTCAAACATCGACAAATATCCAGAAAAAATGTTGTTTCCCGCCTCGCTAGCAGTGCTTAGTACTCGTATCCATGGCAATCATATTGCTCTCTAGTCTCCCTTCGACCTGTTCCAATACCGTGGGCGTCCAGTAACTCAATACCATCACCATCATCCGAATCAGATTCTACAGTATCGACGCGACGCATCGGAACGTCACGACGGAAGAGACCTTCTAATCGACCCTTGAACATAGAATCCAAATGCTTAATTTGGTTCATGCGACGAGTCAACGAGGGTCCTCCTGTTTGAGGGCCTTCGTCCATGGTGACGTACGTATTTGGTTGATCTTCGGTTTGTTCTCTCATAGAGGTATGAAGGGCCTTGGAGGTGGCATCCAAGATTTGTTCGTGGACGCTCTTGTCATCCTCGAAAGAGTCTGCGACAATTTCCGGGAACCATCGTTGGACCTTCACAACAGCATCAATTTGCCCAATTGCACTGTGAATAGAATTTTCAATTTCAGCTTCTCGATCACTGATAATTTGCGTAGCGTCATTACCCTTGAGGTCACTGCCAGACGTGCTGTCATCCTTGACGTATACTTCATTCACTAGATGCGATACTTTGTTGCTTGAGGGGCGTGGATGCCAAGATCGGTGATCAATCACATCCAAGTTGAGTTTCTGGAGTTCGTCCACAATGGTTGTCTGCAGACCCCATCGAGGAGCGCTCTTCGTCTGAATGGTAAAGAAAACAGCAGTTCTTTCCCGAATTCCTTTTTCCAAAAGGGCCTCTGGACACTCAGCTCCAGCTCCTTCCAATACAGTCGACTGTGCTTTTTTGTTGAAATAAGAAATACTGCTCTCGAGACAGAAAGGAGCCACAATTGTACTGGCAAGTACAGCCAAGACAACTGAGGCGTACAGGTCTTGGGTGATCATCTTGTTGGTCACTGCGAAAACTGCGATGACAAACGCAAATTCACCTTCTGCTGCCATACTGAATCCAACGACCAGACAATCCCGAAGATGCGTCATGCGGAATTTCTTGGTGGCATAGAAATTGGGCACCATGAATCCAACTGCAACCTTACCCAAAAGTGCGAGGGTGAAAAAGAGACCTTGCAGGATGACAGTGGGGCTGCCAAACTTTCCAAAGGGAACTTGAAATCCAATAGAGGCCGCAAAAAAGATGCGAAGCAACCATTGCATCACTCGCTTAAATTGGTGGATAAACATGTGGTGTGTGCCATGATCGGAGCAAAAGACCAGTCCTGCAATGAATGCGCCCATCAAAGGTGAAGCCTTGGAATAATAAGTGACAGGAACCAAGATAAGCAGAAGAGTCAACATGAGGGCCATGGACATCCAATCTCTCCTCGCAGTTCCTTGTTTTCCCATCGGATCAAGAATATATCGATTGAGAATTGGCGGAAGAACAAATAACGCAAGAGCTCCACCAATGGCGAGGAAGCCCAAGGCACTGACAATTGGAATAGCCATGTCGAGGGTTGTGGCATTTGGATTTGCGAAGGCTTGCAGCTGCGATAAAATGACCACTGAATAAAAAGTTTCAGCATGAAGCCGGAACAAATATTTTGGAATAGAAAAAGGGTTAGTGAAAGACCCTGAGAAAACAGGCCAAAGTATTCTATCGAAGGCAACAACTTACAGGCAACCATGTCATCAATAATGGCGGCCGCCACAATGAGCTGACCAACAGGAGTGTTAACAATACCCGAACGACGAAGGACATTCATGGCAATTCCGAGGGATGTGGGTGCAAATGTACAACCAGCGGCCAAAGCGGCAGCACCCCGGAACCCCAAAATCCAAGCAATTCCATGAGCCAAAAGGACTGGCAGAAAAGTCCCGACTAGAGCGATACAGAGACCGCGACTTCCGATCAAACGTAGAGTAGTGACATCAATATCGATTCCGGCTTCCAGGACGAGCAAAATGAGACCAATTTCTCCGAGCATGACAAAGGCTTCTTCGTTAGGGACAAAGTCAAGCTGTGCAAAACCACCAAAAATATAGTACGAGTGAGAAAAACACATTTAAGTTTTTCGAATATATCCAACAAAGAGAGACACCGTCCAGACGCACCATATTTGGTCCCATTAAAATTCCCACAAAGATTTCTCCCACCAAAGAAGGCACTTTGAGGAACCGAGATGCAGCCAAACCCCCTGCGTAAATGGCGGCAAGAAAAACCAAGGAGGCATAGAGATCCGTGTAATGAATGTGAACGCCCTGGTGGTATGCAGAACGGAGTCAAAGATATTGGAGAGTGTTGAATAAAATATGAAACAAACAGCGCATGATGGAAACTGGAAACTCAGGTTGCTGCCTCCAGAAAGTTGTTCCATCATAAACTTACGAAATGTTCCTCTTCCTCTCCACTGTAACTTTCAAGTTGACGAGCGATATGGTTGAAAATAGTTGCCATTTTCCAACTGAAGCTTATGCTATCTTCGTTAATGCCTATTTGTATTCTTTTTTACTTTCAGAAGGAAACAAAAAGATTGTGACAAAGGAACCTTTTGGCAAGATCACAGTTTCTACTCCAAGCCCAGACGTTTAATGAAACGGCCAAAAATGTGAGAGCAACACGTCATCCACACGCACCATCCAATCACTTGCGCTTTTGTCGGCATTTAAAGGTTCTTGAGTGCCGAACACTTTATCTATTTTCCAATCTCCACTCGCATCAACTGTCCAAGCCTCTACTAGTAGTAGTACCGTGGTACCTAGTACGTGGTACAACTATCAGTAGTATCTGTCACATAAGGCAATCCGTAACCTTCCGTTGAACGAAATTAGGACGCGGTCAGGATGTCGTAAAGACGGAATAAATGACGTAAAAGCGTCCAAGGGTTGCTGCTTTTACCGTTCTCGAGTAAAGAGTTTGTGCGCCTCTGCGGATTGCTTGCTCTGTAATCGAGTACGGTACCATACCTGGTACTATTAGTAGAGCTAATAGTACGGTACGTACCATAGCTACTAGCTAGTACTCAACTACTACCATGTTACTAGTGGTAGACTTCTTACTTAATCTGTATTACCAGGTACTATTACCAGGGTACCTGGTAGTGGTAGTCTACTACTAGTACGTAATTAATATAAAAAATTGTACCGTTGATTTATTATTGATTTCTCATTTTTGAGTAGAAATTTGCTCCCCGGAATACTGTAGTAGCAGATAATCTATCACTGTAATTCAAATTATCCCACCAAAAGGTCACCAGTCGCAGCTAGTAGTACTTGATGGTGCTGTTGTGCCCAGGCTCAGCCTTCGGATGCGAGAGTCAACTATTGTGCATGTAACCTCTAAAGTATGTTACTCTTCGGTCACGCGCAGTGGCATTTTGGAATCATACATGTAAACTAGATATTAATATTAATTGACTTTGTCATTATTTGTTGGTGGTGCTCATGTATGGCTCCTGCCTGGGTAGCTTAATTTCCATTATTATTGCCGCTGATCGCGCGCCGGGGGGGGGGGACAGCAAAGTGCAATTGCACACTCGACTTACAATTTCAATCCCAAAAGCATTCTGGTAAACTGCTCGTAGTCGATACTCATTTCCTTGTCCTCAACGTCAATAATACTGTGTCGATCGTCGCTAATAAGATCGCGAACGCCACACAAAACTCGGTCCAGGTCACCTGCCTTGACATAACCTTCACCTCTCGTATCAAGCGATGCAAAAACATCGCGGAACAATTGGTAAAATTCGGCTTCTGCCATGATACCCATAAAGTCTTCCAACGTCATGATATCCTCTCCGTCAGAATTCGGTTCTTGACGGTGCGGGAACACTTCATTCAATTCGTCGCCGGATTTGTCGTCGCCAATGGTTCCCATGACTCTCTTGAGCTCCGACAGCGTAATGCCGCCGTCACCGTTGATATCAACAATGCGGAAGGCCTCGATAAATTCCTCCCGCTGAGATCTGGGGAGACTGTTGACGAGCAAGAGACGACGCCTTCGAACACCAGAGTCCCCCCATTTCGCTTTGTTTTCGGAAATATAATTGAAGCATTTCGAAACAAGCTGAATGAGTTTGAACTTTTCCAGGAGAGGAATAATGGCAGCTGATTTGGTTCGAAGCACCTCCAATGCTGTATCCTCTTCGGAGGCTGCCGCTTGCACTTCCTCCGTCTCCCAGTCTTCGTCGTTGTCCACTCCAGGAATGATCTTTGGTTTATTGACACTGCCTCTCTTTTGATTGATCAGCATGGAGTCTCGTAATTGTTGGCTAAATTCCATTTCGTCTAAATCCCTCATCGTAACGCCGTATTTTTCGTTGACTCTTTCCACAATGGCTTCTCGTGCTTCGTCAGTTCCAACAATGGTACTATTGGCTCGGGCGACAGGGATGCCACTCAGTACGCAGCTGGCGGGCAGATCCTCCTTTTGAAAAGCCACAGCTCGCAATTTTTGCGTCACGCGAATACTGGCAGCACGTGGTTCACCGGTAATCCTGCCGAAAGAAAAAAAAGGAGGTTGAGCAGTGACGAAGATGAAAAAGATTTTTAAAAAATGAGTACCATTCTTGCAAATAATACAGTGGTGCAGTCATTCAAAACCATAATACCAAGGAACAAAAAAAAAGCCGGAGGGTAACTTACAATGCCCGCTCTCCAAACCAATCACCCGGTCCGAGCCGATTAATGACCGTTCCAATATAATCTCGAGGTGCAATAAGAGGATCTTCAAAGGCTGTACGTTGACAAATTTCAACCTGTCCCTCGAGTACAGCATAAAAGGACGTTCCCAAGTTGCCCTCTCGCATAATAATAGATCCCTTATCAAAGGTCAGAATCTTGGCCTTTTTGAGTGAATTATGATATTCCTCATCTGATAACGTTTCAAAATATGGAATCTGTTTAATTTCTCGAATCTGTTCTTCTGTCAAGTATTCGACGTCTGCATCCGTTGCATCCGTACCGCCGCTGGTTGTGGTTGGTTCGATGGGAGGCGTACCGGGTGGTTTTTCTGTCACGAGTTCGTCGTTCAGTTTGGCCGTCACGACATCCGAGGGAGGTTTGAGCGTCCGGGTTTCGTTATCGACGCTGTCAGCGACCAACTCTGCCAGTTTGGTTTTCATCATGGGCACCTTGCTAGGTCCACAGGGAAAGTTATCCACGAGCTGTCCCGACTTGTAAAACTGCACCGTAGGCAATGCCAGTACGCCAATGCTCTTGATGTAATCCTTGTTGTTCTGAATGCTCATGGAAGTAAACAGTACGGGCATATCCGCGTACTCGTCGCTGGCAGCAATTTGTTGATATTTGGGTTCCAATCCCTTGCATGCACGACACCAAGGTGCAAATACTTTGAGAACGACAATTTTGTCGCTGTTGGCCTTCAAAAATGCTCTTTTGGTTTTTTTTGTATTTTGTATTTTTTTGGTTTTTGTTTGTTTTTGCGTGTATAATAATATCAGGTATGATGGAAGAAAACCAAAGAGATACAAGGAAGTGCATGATGAGAAATCTGTGTCCTAGAACGTACAATACATACTACAGTAATACTATTGGCTCTCCATACATTCTACTTCGTTTGCAGTTTGCAGTACACACACACCATGTACATATATATATATACATAAATAATACATACTGTATACATATATAACGCTTACCTGTGTTGTTGCTTGGATTCAATATTATAAATTCCATCTGAACCACGAAGTGATTCCATATCAAAATCTGCTGCTGTTGTTGTTGCTGCTGCTGTTGTTGTTTCCAATGTAGTACTCGTACTACTTGCATCAGAACTACTACCACTGCCACTACTACCTCCCGTTTCTTGTACAGGAGCTTCCGTAGTAGAAGATGATACCAGTAATTGACTACTGGACAATCGGAACTGTTGCTGTTGCTGTTGCCAACCACCACTACCACCACTGCGTAGTGTGGGAGAGAACAACAACAGTAAACGGGTACTGGTACTGCTGTAGCTGCTGCTGTAGCTGCTACTACTACTACTACTAATCCTGCTGCTACCAGGCCTTGAAGCAATCGTTCCAGAAAATGCTGAAACTGGTCGAATGGTCATTGTACCACAAACGACTATCATCATTATCATCGTGATCGTGATCATCATGAGAGTCGCTGTTGACCTAGTATTATTATACCTTGAATGGAAGGGTCGCGGTCGATCTTGCTGCTCTTGTTGCTGCTGCTGCTTCTGCTGTTGCTGTAGTTGACACGGAAATGAATGAAATTCTGCGGCTTTAGCAAAGTCAGTAGTACATGACAGCCAATTTGCAAGAAACCATGATGGATGGTTCTGATGACATTGAAGATGATCGTTGTCGTTGTCGTTGTCGTTGTCGTTGTCGTTGTTGTTGTGTTGATGAGTCATTATTATTTTCTTTTTTGCTTTTGGTATAGTATTATAATTACTAATAATATTTACTATTAATAGTAGTATCCTTTTTTAATTCTTGGAGTATAGTACCTACTTCTAGCTAGCAATTGTAATACTTTGTACGTAGTAGCTAGATAAACTTATTCGGTTCAATTGAAATTTATTAATGGTTCCTGCAGTAGTCTACTACTAGCTAGTAGTAGTTGTAGTAGTACCGGTAGTTTTCGTTTTTCGTTTCTTCTGGAAATCTCTTCCTGTACTTTCTATGTTCGTTTGTTTGTTCGTATCGTGGGTGGTGGTGGTGGTGGTGGTGGTGGTGGGTGCCAGCAAAAGAACTTTATAGTCGTACGGTAGTTCGAGGCGTCGAAGCAAAGGACAGCACTGACTGACGTTGAAAAAAAGAAAGAGTAATAGACTACTAGAGCTACGTTAGTATTAGGTACTACTACTAGACTACTAGCTACTGAGTAGCTAGTACTTCTAGTAGTAGTAGTAGCTACTAGCTAGTAGTACTAGCTAGTAGAGTACCTGGTAGTAGTAGAGTACTACCGCCCGCCCCCAGGTACCCTGGTAGGAGTCTACTATTCATGGCTACTACAGTACTCTACTGGTAGCTAATCTACCATTAGCTAGTAGTACTGGTAGGTGTAGCTAGCTACTACTAGTAGAGTGTACTAGTAGTACAACCAGGGTACTAGCTAGTAGGGTAGACTAGCTAGGAGTGGAGTAGCTACTACTACTAGTAGTAGTAGACTCTCTAGTAGAGGAGCTAGTAGTAGTACGAGTGGTAGTGGTCGTAGCTACTGTAGTACCACTACTAGCTAGCTAGCTAGCTAGTAGAGTAGTAGAGTAGTAGACTGTAAGCTAGCTTTAGTAGTCTTAGTCGTAGTCGCTAGCTACTCTAGCTACCTTGTGTCATGTCAGTAGCTACAAGTACTTCTCAAGACAAGTGTGGGTCTAGAGCATTGTTTTCTTCTCTCGGCCGGCGGCTTGGCATGGCGGGGCGGGGCGGTATCTGGAAATCTACTTTTTTACGAGCCAATTTTTTGGACGACAGCAGTTGAGAGTTGTTTCAATCTCCCACAAAAATTTAAAAGTACTTTGTATTACTACAGTACTAGTCTAGTATATCTATCGTCTGTTGTTGTTCTTGTTATACTGTTAGTATTTCCTTCTTCTTCTCACAACATTGGTGTAAGTGTAAGAACACTTTCTTGGTCTCAAAGCATCAAGCAACAACCTTTTATTCATCAGCAGTTAATTTACAATCACGAGCACAACGCACAACAACGATGATGATGATGATGATGATGATCATGATGAGCAGCAGCAGCAGCAGCAGCAGCAGCAGCAGAAATAGTATGAGTGGTAGCACAAGCCAACAAAAAGAGAATGCAGTACAACAGCGCGTACAACTACTTCGTCTTGGTTGGAACGTCTTGTTGTTTCTAGTAGTACTACTGATACTTCCAAGTACTGCACAAGCTAGAACATTTCATCGTCCTACAACTACCAATTCTTTTATTCGTGGAACGGCGACAACAACGAAGGCAACAACGACGGAAGATTCGGAAATCACTGCTGCCAGTACAACCTATAATACTGTTTCATCGTTTGCAACAACAACCGCAAATACTGGAAGTCTATCGATTTATGCACGTAATCCATTTTCGACGCGACAAAAACAAAACGATATTGATGCGGAATCAGAAAAAATGGAAGGAAGTACAAACGTAGGAGTCGATCCAGAAGAAGAAGAAGAAGAAGAAGACTATGATGAAGCTGACAAAGACGAACAAGATGTGGCGGAAGAAGAGGAAGTAGCATCAGCACCGACTGAATTTCCCACGTGGATGCCAACGGCAGCCTTTGACGATGATAAAGCTCTTGATGATAATAATAACAATATGACGGCACCATCAACAACAACAGCAGCGCCCACGTTCGTTCCTACCACAACCCTTGCTCCTACGAATGTGCCTACCAGCATGGCACCATCAGTTCATTTCAATGAAAACAAGGAGGAAGAACAGAAAGAAGAAGAGCAGAAAGTAGCAGTAGTAGAAGAGACGGAATTACCTACAACAGTAACTACAACTGCACCTACAACAGTACCCACGGCTGCATCTACAGCAGCACCTACAGCAGCACCTACAACAACACCTACAGTAGGACTTACAAGAGTACCCACAGCTGCGCTTTCGGAATCACCTTCAATTGCACCTACCTTGATAGCAACACTAGATGAAATACAGCAACTGGAAGGTGTAGCAGAGCATTCAACAGAATCAACACTAGATGACATTGCGGAAAGTGGAGTTGTCACCACAATCATTGACAAGAAGAATTCTACTCTCGGCACTAACAACAACAACATTTATTATTGGATCGATCCAGAAATCAGCACCAGTGTGACTGCAACTGTAAATGCCAATGCAACAACAATGTTCGACGACGCTGACGTTGACGACGACAACATAGTGGAAGAAGAAACGATCAATAATACAGTTGCGGTTTCGGAACTTTTCGTCGAAGAAGAAACCGATTCTCCCACTTTTATTGAAACGTTACCACCAACATTATCACCAACAACCATCACCACCATGGCCCTACCAACACCAACAACCAACACACCACTCCAATCCCAATCTCGACCTGATTCACCCGTCGTGACGGGACAATTGACGTTGCAGTTGCAGGGAATTGATCAACCTTTTTACGACAACACGAGAAGTATTTTTTTGGCATCCACTCAAACCTTTTTTGCATCAAAAACCAAAGATCGGGGTGTGAACGATTTGAGGGTGACGGTTATTTATCAAAAGTTCGTGAAAAACAATTTTCAAAAACGCAATCTTCGGCAATTGCAACAAGATGAAGAAGATAATGATGGTGATGTTTTGCAAATTGATATCGGAGTGGACGGTCTGGCCGAGGAAGGATTTCGTTTGTCAGTGGACGAATGGAACGAGCTTTTGTTCGATCTGGTTGAAACGTACAGCTCTGAATACATTGCCATGATTCAAGACATGGCAGCTGCCGAAGAAAACGATGCCTTTGAAACACTCGTTGCAGCAAGAGCACTGGAACCTCTGAGAGGCAACACCGTTGCCCCTACCTCAGCAGCAGACGGGGATCTCATTCCTCCCATGATTATAAAGAATGGCAATGAAGCAGAAGAAAGTGATAATGGGGAAATTCCTTTATCGGTCATTATTGGGGCTGCTATCGGTGGACTGGTCTTTGTGATCGCAGGAGTCTTCCTTATTCGATTGGGACTCAATTACCAGAAACAAAAGGGTGTCGCCGGTCGAGGCAATCACCAAGCTATCAACAGTGATGCCGAAAGTAACACACACAGCATCAATCTGGGACCATCAGATGATGACCCGGTTGCCCAGACCACTGCCAATGGAAACAAAAAGAATGTTGATACAAACAGTAGACAAATGGCTGGAGAGACCAGCGTGTCGTCGGAGTCGTTTCTTTATACAAACAGTGCCATGCACCATCAAAATTACATCAACCAAGTTTCCAGCCAGACTGGGCGTCAGGTTGACGAGAGTGATGGTCAAAGTCAAACGGGCGGAACTACAACTGGCGACATGTCCGTCATGTCGTATGCGTACAGTCTCGAACCTGGCATTGAACCCAGCGTTGTTGGAGCTTCCAACAATGCCATCCCAGGTACAGCATCCAACTTGAGTTTTGCTGCCTACCCTGGTGGAGCCTCTTTGGCAAGTGTGACGTCTGGAGCCTCCTCATTTGCCTTCATGAGAAATTTCATAGGCAAGAGCAGTACAGCCGCTGGCCCCTCCAATCTTTCTGGCAAACCAGCAATTGATATCTTTGCGCCGCCAGGAAAGCTCGGCATTGTCATTGATACAACGATTGATGGACCAGTGGTCCACAAGGTCAATCCAGGTAGCGCTCTTGAAGGCGAGCTAAATTCTGGTGATATCATTATTGCAATCGATGGAGTTGATACCCGAGCCATGACAGCAGCAGCAATTACAGGGCTCATGGTCAAAACGGCCAATCAACGAAGGAAGCTGTCCATTGTTCGGGGTGAAACATCCTGAACGGCTACAGTACTTAACACTCTATCACCCAAACCAAAGAATAGCCTTTTCATACAAAGGACAATACTACATGTTAAAGTCGGGCATTAATTTCATAAATGTATTCTTTGATATAAATAAAAATTAGGAAATTCAGACGATCCGACTACCTATCTTATGCTTCATAGCGCAGGCCTAAAAAAGGAGCCATTCTGGGTGAAGTAGGTGACTTTCTGGCTGCCAGTAGTTCCTGCAGGTGCTGCCCAGGAGGTTCTTCCCCGCTGCTTTCTGAAAGTACTAGTTGCTGAAGGTGAGGTTCCCCCGACTCTTGACTGCTCAACTCGGATTGATTCGCAGACAAAGCGGTTGATAGAGTTTCTTTCATTTTCAGAAGCTGACTGTAATTGTTTTGATTACATTTAGCGTTGCATTCTTCGGAAGAAACGTCATTTTTAGTTGTATACATTTTGGAACCATTCATAAAAAGTGATCGGGACCTTGAACGTGTGGCCGAAGGTCCTCGCCTTGATGCTTCGACATCGCAATTTAGGTCAGGCTTTGGTTGTAATTCATACCAACACTGCGGAGCAACTTCTTTATTTGACTCCTTTCCATGACCTGAGCCGCTCGCGCCCAAAGATTTGACGGAAATACCAGCTCCAGAAGCAATGTTTGTACATTCACGGAGGGTAAAGTCTTCGCTCGTCTCACTTCTTCGCTCGTTGTTCAGAGTCTGAGTGACTTGACGTCGTTGAAGTTCCTCTGGTTTGTTTTGGCTTTGCTTTCGCCAAATACTATTGATTGAGTTTCTCCTAGCTTTTTTCTCCTCATCTGACAATGCAAGTTCATTCAGGACATTTCCATCAGCATTGCCCATGACGCTATCTGTAGACGCAAAAGACGTCTCCAATTGGGAGGCTCGCCTCCATGGCATCATGTTTTGTATTGATCCTGCAATTTGGCTATCACGTTCGCTCTGATAGAGATTCTCAGCCTTGTGCCAGATACGTCGGAACAAAAGAGGTTAGTCAAGTATTGGTTTAATTCCCACTTTAGAGAGTTTTGCCGCTAATTGTACACAACTCACCGTCTGGACAAACTCGTCTCCGCTACCAAGCATGGTGGTAATTTGCCTTTTCTCATTCTCCTCCCCCTCTACCAATTCGATATTTTCAAAGTCACCTTCATCATCCTCCACCTCATCCGAGGGAGCTGCCATGACAGAAGGATAAGCGGTTAATAACATGGATTCAGAAAATTCAGTTTTGGAGAAAACAGATTCGGATAGGCATGATTCAATATCCGACGGTGAGGGGGGCGCAAGGCGCTCTCCATTAACATTTCTTGTTTCGGCAAAAATGACGCTGCCCAAGACTGCTTTAGCTTCAACGCCACTTCTTCCCGTAAATCCTGAGTTTGATTTTTTTACTTGTAGTTCATGTGATTGACCTGAGGGATTGGTCGAGTTTTTCTCAAATGGAGTTGATATGTTCAGTCGATGACGTCGGGCAAAAAGTACCGCTCCGATTGCTATTCCACAGAGAGCAATAAAGATGAATACTAGAATGGCCATGAGGATCACTTCGTTCATTGTATTGTCGCTCGAAGAATTTTCGAGCTCTGAGACATCAAAATTGGACGATGTTGGATCTTGGTTGTCGTCCTGATTTGCGGCAAATATAAGCAACGCATCGAGAACTCTGTTTTGCAACTCTTGGTGTTTTTCGTTGGTCAAAAGCTTCTCTATTCGCTTCTGAAATAATACATCTTGTACCGTGTCTTTACCTACCGAGAGAGCATGGATGCGCATTTCCAGCGTGGTCACATCATTACGCTCAGTGTCGTCCACTGCAAAAGTACTGTGGTGCAACAAATTAGCCCTCAAGAAAAACACGGATACACCCTCGATTTCTTCGATTTCTTCAGATAGCATGTTTACTACTTCATGTTCTACCACCAGGGAGGAAGCAGTAGTTAAAAGCGTTGAAATTCCAGATACTTTGATGACAACTGTAGCTTTGTAGTCCTTTGAAACATCCGGAATGGTCTGTTGAGAAGGTGTGGCAGTCGTGCTGGGGACACGAGGATTTTTTGGTTTTTCATTCTGCTCCGTTTGTTCTTGCTGCAAGAGAGATACATCTTCTTCTTTTTCCTCTTCTACTACTATGACTACATCCAAAGTAGTAGGGACGGTACTTGGGATCAAAGTTCTGGGATTGAAAGTAGGACGTCTTGAAGGGCGACTAGTTACCGGGAAAACAGTTGGCTTCCTTGTAGGCACATCTGTATTGGGGCTTTTGGAGGGAACAGACGTTACAGTAATTGTAGTTGGTATCGTCGTAGCAGTTGTTGTACTTTCTGAAGCAGGTACTGTAGGAGCGTCTGTTCCAGCAGAGTAGTCAGTCTCATCACGGACTCCAAGATCATTTGCAGGGAAATTTTTCGTTGGACTTTCTGTAGGTTTACCAGTCGGAGAAATCGTATCCAACACCGTGCTAGGAGAATCAGTTGGGCTCCCAGTGACAGGGACTCGATCATTTTTGCCTGCAGGCGCAGCAGTCCTTGGGCTTTTGCTGGGAGCCGCGCCTGGAGTCTTACTGGGAGAAGATGTAGGAACTTCTGAGGACACTGCAATCGTGCTACTTTCTGTGTCAGTTTTGTTCGCTAAAATATCAGTCGGTTGTTTACTCGGCTTGTCAGTCGGGTTCGCAGTCAGCCTTGTAGTTGGCTTTGCACTTTGCGTTGCAGTTGGCTTTGCAGTTGGCTGTGCAGTCGGCTTTGCAGTTGGATTTCTGGTTAGCTTTGCAGTTGGATTTCCGGTCGGTGTTTCAGTTGGATTTCTGGTTGGCTTTGCAGTTGGATTTCTGGTTGGCTTTGCAGTTGGATTTCCGGTCGGCCTTTCGGTTGGATTCCTTGTCGGTTTTTTGGTTGGTTTACCTGTCGGAATTTTGGTGGGGTTTTGTGTAGGCACAGGAGTTGTTTCTCGCTGTGCTACATCTGGTTTCGCCAATGTTTCTGGGGGCGATGCCTGAGGCGCCCGGGTCATGCCAAGACTGGAAAAGTTTGGTGCTGTCTTGTCTCCTTGAGCGTTGATCTCATAACGGCCTATTGAATAGAGAAGAGCCAGAGTCCACATGCAGGAGCAATAAATGGAAGGTTTCATGATGCTGTACTGGTATGATGTGCGATGAAAAACTCAACTGTAGTAATACCGTATGATCGTGGGCGTTCAGTTCAATATTCTCTTTGATTATCAACTTGTTGGTTGTTTGGGGATATTTTGGGCTGGGTCTGTTGTCACACTTTAAAAATGCTCAATTTTTTAATGTAAAGAGTCCTCTACTACTAGTATGATCTTTCGCTAGACCTAGAGTACAGTAGTCAAGGACGGTAGTTGCTATAGGCAGCAAAATGTGAGCGGTATTTTCTAAATTCCGCTAAAGAACGGATAGTTGCGCGTAAACCTTAAGTACTCCAATTTTTGCCGTTCCGCAAATCAAAAATCATAACGGCAAACTGCATGTGAGGCGCAAGGAAACAAAATTGAAGTAAACAAAATTGAGTACCACCCGGGGTAATTTTGTTTCAGAACCCAGGTTTGGTACAATAGTACCAATAAAGCAGTATGAAACAGTGGCGGGGTCAAGTACTCTACAGTGTATCCTCGACGAAGTCAGTCACACGATTAGCTTCAAAAGGATTAAAAACTGCTTTCTTACTACTGCACCTAGCTACTGTAGTACTTATTACTCCAGCATCGTATCTTCAATCTGCTTTAAAGCTCCGAAGCAATGCTCTCCTTGACGCCTTGCATCCGCCCTCCCGCTTCCTCGTAGGCATTGTAAGAACCTTCGCCTGCGCCCGCTGCTGCACTGTCGTCCATCATTTCTCTTAAAAGTTCCGCTTCCATCTCTGCTGCTTCATTGCCCAATCCCTCTTCGCTTAGCCATCGCTCGGCGTCAAGAGCAGCAGCAGCACCACTCCCAGCGCTCGTAATCGCTTGACGGTAGACTGAATCGGCAACATCCCCGGCAGCAAAGATCCCTGGAACAGATGTATGCGTCGAGGTGCCCATCGTCTTGACGTAGCCCTTGTGGCTGGGATCAAACTCCACGATGCCCTCCAAAAACGATGTAGCAGGCGTATGTCCAATGGCAACAAAGACAGCGTCCACCTTGAGTTCGGTGGTTTCTCCGGTATTGACATTCCTCAAAACAGCTCCACGTACAACCTTTTCGCTATCCTCCATTTCAGTTGCAACAGCAGGTGTGGGGCTGTCGAGGTCGACATCTAAATCTTCTTCGATTTCCTCCGCGACATTTGCGTTGGCTGTGGGAGAAGATTGGCTTTCGCCCAAAATTTCTTCCAAGGTTGTGTTCCATAGGATATCAATAATAGGATGCTGAATCACTCGATCTGCCATGACTTTGGAAGCACGAAAGCTGTCTCTACGATGAACGAGGGTAACCTTACGGGACGTTCGTGCCAACACGAGAGCATCTTCCATTGCAGTATCACCACCACCGACAACGAGAACTTCTTTACCAGCATACAAAAAGCCATCGCAAGTGGCACAGCTGGAAACACCTCCTCCTCGCAATTCGTATTCACCTGGGATTCCCAACCAATTGCTTTCGGCTCCTGTTGCTACAATGATACTGTGAGTCTCAATAGGTCCGGTTACATTGGTGTGGATGGTAAAGGGTCGCTTGGATGCATCAATGCTCAGAACCCAGTCGTCTTCAAAGGTGGCACCAAATCCGGCTGCCTGGTGCCTCATCAAAGCAATTACGGTAGGTCCGGTAACGTTGGACAGAGCAGGATAATTTTCCACATCGACTCCCTTTCCTTGCAATTGCCCTCCCATGCTGGGAGCAATAATAAGAGGTGACAAGCCAGCTCTTGCGGCGTAAATAGCCGCGGACATACCAGCAGGTCCTGAACCGATAATCGTAACCTGCAGAAACACGTGTGTGATTTGTCGAGACATGCAATACAGTTATACCAAAAAAGGTCAAGATAAACAAGATTGAGGTGGGATTTACGAACAAGACAAATAATACATAACATATCCATCGTGCATGCAAGCATGGTACTATGTAATAATACTGTGTCAACTAAATGCAACGTACCGGTTGAGGGAACGGACCAGGAGTCCATCGTTTGTAGGCTGGATCGGTTTCTTCTTCGTCCTCGTCTTCTGCCTCAACCTCAGCATCCCGTTCTTCATCTAATCGTTTTTCGAGTTCCGCTTGTAGTTGTTCTTTCGTAGCCAAGTGCAGATTGGGTGTTCCCGAAGAGCCGCCCTTGGGTTTATTATTATTTTTGTTAGAATTCGTCTTACGAGATTTCTTGGTATCATCTGCAGTAGAAGTGCTGCCGCCTTCACCACTACTACTACTGGTACCAGCCTCTTGCGGTACAAATCGTTTCTTAGTGGGAGGTCCACTGCCGTATTTCTTTTTCAATTTTCGAATGAGCTGCGTCGCCGCTCCTCCGAGGCATTCCTGAGATCCACGAATCCTTTTGGCACACTTTTGGTACAGCGATTTAACGTCCTCGACCGATTTATTAGGATCCTTCTCTTGGTAGTATTCGACAAAGGCATCGTACTCGATGGCAACATTTTCGAATTCAGCCTGTCGGATGGCTTGTTGGGTAAATTGTCGCAATCGCTGCTCGCCGATCCCACCTTTTTCCGTCTGACTGGGACGTTTGGGGTCACCGGTAAACCACATAAAGGTCGGCAACGATCGGATCTGATACCTGGACGATAATTCTTGCTGTGCATTGGTATCGATCTTGACAAAAACGGCCTTGTTCATGAGTTCTCCTCCTACTTTTTTGAAAATAGGTGCCATTTGACTGCGTTATTATTTTGTTTATTTTTGGATAACAATCGTGATGTACGGCAATCAGCAAATCGCAGGTCATTATTTTTAGAATGTGTCACAGAGACAGACAATAATAATCCAGAGTGTACATCATGATACACGATACACGAGTAGTAGTATCACAGTCATTGTCTCACTGTAAGCAACTGCTTTCCTATTTCAGTACGTACCGACAAGGTCCACACGAATCCGAATAAAAATCAACAACCACAGGAAGACCGGTTTCCATGGTGTGCTTTTCGAGCAAGCGATCAAATTCTACAAGTTTTATGCATCATAATTTTTAGTATGAGGTATGAGGTCAAGATTCGAAAAAAAAAATGTATGGTAGAGAAACTAACTATACTGTTGTATTACGTGTAGCAGCACCGCAGCGCCAAACAAAAAAAGTGGCTCTCTTGCGTCATGACAAAAGAACTGCTGCACATTATTAAAAAAAAAACTCACCATGAGTGGATCGAATATTTCTCACAATCGGTCGTCCCTGTACTCCAATCATTAGAGTACTGGTAGTAAAAATTAGACACAGGCAGATCGCCAGAGTTGAAGGAACCAACGACATGTTCTTTTGTCTTTTTGAATTGATTACTTCTGGATAATACTACTAGACTACTGTACTACTGGCCAGAGTATGAGTAGTACTACTAGTGAATAATAATATAGCAACAAAAAATAATAATACAACAAACGACAACAGCAACAACTGAAAAAGCTTGCTGTGTTTCTATTGGATTTATTGTACTAGTAGTAAAACTTCTTGGTTGGTGGGGTGCAAGTTTGGTCTTTTTTATTAGTTTTTCCCTTTTTATTTTAAAATAGGATACGTGTCGACGATGACGGTGGTTGAGAGGAGTATGTGAGAGTCTTTTCAAGAACTGAATTTGATACGTCGGCCAGACGCCTCCGTACTAGAGTAGTACAGTAGTAGTCTTTCATTAGAAGAAGAAGTGCACAGGCTCGGAGTAAACTACCTGGTACTACTAGACTACTCGCTTCTGTCGCAGCTCTACTGCTAGCTAGGTAGTAGACTACTACTGTTAGGTACCAGGTACTGTAGTAGGTAGTAGTAGAGTTGTTTCTCTTGCAATAAAATTGAAATAATCAGCCAGGTGCGCGACTAAAAAAAAGAGCTCGACAACCAGTCTCTAAAATTACTGTAGCTAGCTTTGCTAAATACATGTACCAGGTATTACTACTAGAGGAGGAGGAGTCTACCTGTCATTTGGTGGTGGCGGGGGGGGGAGGTGCCTTGTACAAATAAATAAATGATATGAAATGTAGAGTTTTTATCTCCCATTAGTTTTAAAGTACTATCTTTTAAATGAAAAGAAAAAGAAAATTTGTTCTCCCCCCCTTTTTTAAACCGTATTGTTCTTCTCCCAAATCCAAAGAACAACCAAGCTTGTGTGGCATCACACGTCGTAGAGTTTGTAAAAATCAGCAACAATTTTCCCATTTTTCATTGCGCAACATTCAATTGCATTGCATTGCATTGCATTACAGCATATATACTGTACGCGTACACTGTACTGCACTGCAATCACAGTAGCAGCCAATAATTTTTTAGCAAACATGAAGGATTCCTTCCACTCGGATTCGCTCTTCCGTGTTTGATTCCTTCACAACTGCGCCATCCATTTCGTCGTCTTCGGCAGTGACTGTTGCTTCATCATTGTTACCATCTTGTTGTTTCATACCCTGTCGCTGCCAAAGCACAAAAATGCAAAGAATGATGATCAAAGCCAAGGATGCCGAAGCAATGCTTATGGCTGCATATTGGAGACGATCATAGCTTTCGTTGGAAGATGATGTTGCTGCTGAGGATGTAATATTATCAGGTGAGGTAGTGTGAGTAGGAAAAATAAGATCCTCATTATTCGCATTCGATTGTTCGTCTCCAGTTGTGGGTACCCCCCAAATGTTATTATGATCACCACCACCGACGCCATTGACACCAGTACTCATATTCTTGTTACCAATGTCATCATTGTCGCCAGGACACTCGTTGTCCATCTGCTTCAATACAGTCAAACTGGAAACACAATTGACATCTAATGCACCCTGACTTCCACAAAACAAATTTGTTGCTCGTGACAGTGTTGTTTCGGGCAAATCCCAGCAAAGTGTATGATCGAACGCAGAGGCATCGTGGAACATTCCTGCCACATCTTGCAATTGCGAAACATTCCAAGAAGTCAAATCTTGCGAAAATGATGTTGCACTACGAAAGCTGTAGGCAGCATAGGTTAGACTGGCAGTATTCCAACCGGAAATATCGACATTGAAGGACGTTGCATGACCAAAGGCATAATCCATACTTTGCACTGATTGTGTCGACCACGATCCAATATCCCCGTTAAAGCTTGTCGCAAAGTTAAATATCCCATCCATGTATTGAACATTCCGTGTATCCCAAGCAGAAAGATCTTGATTGAACGAGGACGCCTTGTTAAAAAGGTAACTGAGATTGGTCACCCGCATCGTATTCCAATGTCCAATGTTCTCGTTAAAGTCCGTTCGTCCTTGAAATAAGCCGTGCATATCAGTAATTCTGGACGTATCCCAGTCACGAATATGTCCATACTTGGCAGTGGCCAGATCGGACTGTGCAAACCATTCTGCAACGGCATCGTTCAGGTTGTCATCTGTCAGGATGACATTGTCGGTGGTGGTGGTTGTCGCCGACGTCGTTGCTGATGATGGCGACGTTCTTGTTGCCGTGACTGCCGCCGTTACTTTTGCTGCTCTTACTTTGGTTGGCATATCAGCTGCTAACAGCATGACGCACAGCCACAACATTGAGGCGAAGACGTCGATCATGATATAATTGCAGCAAACAAGCTAGCAAAAGGACCGACCTTGTAATAATGCTGGGAAAGTTGTGTTCCACAAAGAACCTAACGCTTGGAAACTTTGATTTATTATTATTATTCTTATTTATTGGTGGCAGTTTGAGCGATGGGGCAGCAATAAGATTTAGAGAAATTAAGCGAGGCGAGCCGAAAAGAAACAAAAAGTGAATTGTCTTTTATGTCACGCACATGAAACCGAAACGTTGGCGTCAAAAAACGGAAAATGCACAAACTAGAGTAGAATGGACCTGAGTTGTACCGTTAACTGACGCCTACCGGTTGTTAGCCCATCACTTTTCCCCTAGTCAACACTAGTAAAATTTAAATATTTTCTGACTCCATGAATATTAATATATATTTTTATTTAGATACAGAAAAAGAAAGCCCATCTCAAGAGCTTTCTATTTAGACAATAAAAAGGATACTTAGCCT
>Ga0100391_1001759_pt1 | contig 23632 bp, 19 predicted proteins | sample CryGeymeta201515_FD_81541 | JGI IMG/M metagenome (GOLD analysis project Ga0100391, IMG submission 81541) | Groundwater microbial communities from Crystal Geyser aquifers in Utah, USA - Crystal Geyser metaG 2015-15 | ecosystem: Environmental > Aquatic > Deep subsurface > Groundwater | place: USA... | reverse complement strand
TCACCCGGGCGCCTCGGAACGGAGAAAAGGTCGGCCCTAGTAAATTGCCGAGTTTCTCCAAACCACCCTACCTAGCCGAACGTAGCCCTAGAGAGCTGGCATAGTCGAGAGAACGCGGTAGCGATTTTTGTTACAAGAACCCTAACCTTCCCCAGAGTCATTGGCAGTCAAAACTTTCACACTAGTAAACAAAGGTATCCAAATTCTGGTACAACTGGCACAAAATAATTAAGAATTTATGTCTTCCTACTACTACTACTACTACTACTACTAGCTAGTCTACTACCAATACCCGCATTAAGATATCCGTAAACCTGTATTTCTTGCGGAAGCAATTTTGGTAATTTGCTTCCTGCCATCATCTCTATCTTCTCCTCTCTCTTCTCAACTTCTCAAACACCAACAGGTAAAAGAAATTAATGCTCTTTCAACGATGACGAGATTCCTTTGTCTTGTTCTGTTCTTACTATTAGCGTCACAGCTCCAATTGTTGGTGTTGGTATCGGCCGACTTTGGTGACACCGTCTCGGACCCAAGTGATGCGAATCCGGTCTGTCCTGTCATTACAACGTGTCCAGTCATTTGTGTGGAAAATTTGGCGGCGTGTCCTACTCCGGATTGTGATCCTCCTGCGATATTGTGTCCCGATGGTCACTGCCGAGAAACGTGCACGGGAAGGCATGACCAGCAGAATCCGTGCAAGCACGCGTGTGCCAATGTAGCCTGTCCCAAAGTAGATGCCGTCTTGGAAACTTGCGAAGTGGAATACAAAGACTTTTATGCCGCTGCCGAACGATGTGCTCAAGAGTCCAAACCAGCCTTTGATACGGGAGGTCTACGACCTGCTGTGGCTTCTTTTCTGTTGCTTTGGATTGTAGCCGTCACGATCTGTTGGTTGGTGTACTGTCAGATCAACCGACGATTTGCTTCGACGGATAACCACAAGAAAATGGAACAAAACCAATATCAAGCAGGATATCGACAGACGTTGGTTGGCACAATTTTGCACGGATGGGTAGTGGCTACCATTTGGGCCTTCCAATTGGTGCTGCTGGGTCTCTCCGTGGTTTATTATGCCAATCAACAAACCACCACAGCTCGGCAGAGCACCTGGTACGAAGATGAAGAATCGATCCTGTTGGATTTTGAAATTGTTTGGGTCGTAGGATTTGTTTGGAGTTTCTTGATGAAATGGCCTCCGTCCCTGAAGGCTGTTTTTTGGCAACGATCGTCGCTCTCCGACGCTACAGTTGTGGCGGTGTGGACTCCAAAGGCTCCTCAAACCCAGGTTAAATCCAACTCCAGTGGAGTTTCGGCCGTACGTTCCTGTATTCAGTTATGCCAGGGATCTTTTCACAAGGTGATGACTTTTTTGTTTGGATTAGATTCCGCTGCCAATGGGACCTGGACCTATTGTCAAGTCCAATCAGAAGCAGGACGAAACAAATACTTTGTCCACAACTTTCGACGTTATAATTTGGACACCAATCAAGATCAATATTTACCCTCTGAATGGAAAGTTGACCTTGGAAGCGTGGACCCCAAAAGTGGGTTGCCCCAGTCCGATGTTTTAGTGAGAAAACATCACTGTGGACGCAATGTCATTCCCATGGATCCTCCGACACTGACTCAGGTATTAGTCAAGGAGTTCACACAACCATATTATACCTACCAGAACTTCATCATGTGGTCGTGGGTTCCCCTTTGGTATTACTATATGGCCATTGTGCAATCATCGGTCATTATCACTGGTGGTGTCATGGTAGCCCTGTTCCAACTGCGCAACGAAGAATCACTGCACAAGCTTACTCATGTCGAGGGAACGGTTCAAGTTTTGAGAGATGGGCAGTACCAGACCATTTCTCCTATCGATTTGGTACCTGGCGACGTCATCATGGTGGAACCTGGAATAATGCATTGCGATGCCGTCTTGGTGTCCAGTGCGGGTGTATTGGTTGACGAATCAGCACTCACGGGAGAGGCCAATCCTATTGCCAAAACGGCCATGGAAGATCCGAGCCAGGGACTGGATACCTTGGCAGCCAAGCGACATGTCATTCAAGCGGGTTGTACTGTATTGGAAGCTGAACACGGACACAATCAGGCCGTTGTGACTCATACGGGATCGTACACTGCCAAGGGAGAATTGCTGCGTAACATATTTTCTTATCAACGCCATCCCTTCAAATTCGACGTCGAAGTGGGCGTGGTGATTTTGATTTTGGTAATTTACGGCTTTATTGGATTTTCGATTGTATTTTACAACTTGTCTGGGATTTCTGCCGTCTATGGGTGGTTCTATGGCATATATGCAGTCTCCTCGGTCATGCCACCATTGTTGCCCACCGTCTTTACTGTGTCTGTGGGAGTATCAGATCATCGATTGGCCAACCAAAGAATTGCCTGTACCAATTCGGAAGAAATTCTTGTGGCTGGTAAAGTCCGCCGTGCTTTTTTCGACAAGACTGGTAAGTGCCTGATGTAATGACTACATAGAATGGAATACGCATCAATGGTGTCGTCTCTAACTCTTTCATTTTCGCCCCCTCCAATTATGTTTGCTAGGAACTTTGACCAAGCAAGGATTAGAATTCATCTCGGCCAGATGTGGCAAGTCCTGGGCCACGAAGGATGCCGAGGGAACGGCGCACATTTCGGCAGAAATGGCCTTGTGTATTGCCACCTGTCACAGTCTCACACGATCGCAGCAGACTGGGGACTTTATTGGAAATCCAGTCGACCAGACCATGTTTGCCGCCATTGGGGCCGATATTCTTCAACCTAGTGATAACAACAATGTTGTGCTTGTCAATGAGTCCAGTGGCAACCAAGCTGAGATTGTTCGGCATTTCGACTTTGATCACCACCGCATGACGCAAAGTGTCATTGTCAAGTCACGCGGCAAACTTTACGCCTTTGTCAAGGGTAGCGGTGAAAGCATGATTCAAATCTGCTCCAATGATCTTCCAACCGACTTCAATGCAACGCTTCGTGAAAGTGCCAGGGCTGGTGTTTACCAAATTACTATGGCCTACAAAGAGCTCGAGGCAGGATTGACCCCCAATCAGATCCAAGAAATGTCTCGAGGCGACATTGAACGCGATCTTGGATTCTTAGGAGTAATCAATTTTAAGAATGTTCTGCGAGAAGAGACGCCCGGTGTCATTGAACAGCTCGAGAAAGGAGACGTTCGCTGTGTCATCGTGACAGGAGATAGCGTTTTGACAGGTATCCGAATCGCAAAGGAAAGTGGCATCATTTCAGCTGGATCCCAGGTTTTGTGTTCGACGCAATTGGACAGCGATGGACGGTATCCCGTTTGGCTCGATGAGGATGACAACCCAGCAGCCATGCCACTGAATTTGACTGCATCGAATGTCGAGCTGGCCATATCTGGTTCGGTGTGGGAAAACCTCTGCAATTCGGACCCACAGGCAGCAGACGAATGGGCCGAACATATTCGAGTGTATGGCCGGTGCACTCCCGTGAACAAGGTTGATGTAGTGGCTCGTTTTGTGGACCGAGGCTTCATCACCCTGATGTGTGGAGATGGTGGAAATGACTGCGGTGCACTCAAAACGGCACATGTTGGTATTGCTCTTTCAGATGCAGAAGCTTCTATTGTGGCTCCCTTTACCTCTCTGGATAAGACCATTACCTCGGTGCTGGATGTACTGAAGGAGGGACGATGCACCTTGGCTTCGGCGCTTGCGTCTTACAAGTTCATGATTCTTTATGGTCAGCTAGTGGTGAGTTTGAGATTTACCTTCTGCTTTGGAACTTTTGCAACCACTCCTTATAGACTTTGCTTTTTCCTTTTTATTAGTTTGCGACTGATATTTCCAACAGCATTTTCAAAATCATGCTTCCTGAGTGGTGCTGGGTCTTCATGGATGGAATCTGGGCTATTGGTTTGGGCTTTACGCTACCCCTCTCTAAACCAGCCCAAGAACTGGCCCCCAGTCGGCCGACATCCTCGCTTCTGGGATTGCAGACCATGTGCAGTACACTGGGAGTATTATTTATCCACTACGTATACTATATTATCGCTCTCTTGGTCCTCTTCTCCAGAGATTGGTTCGACTGTCGCCAGTGGAAAGGAGATGACATTAGTAATGTGCTTTGGATCGGAGACAATTACGAAACTGAGACCATGTTCTTGGTGATTGGATACCAGTTCATTTCATCTGCCATGACATACAACTTCGGGTACGAATGGAGAGCATCTTGGCTGAGCAACCAACACTTTGTTTTGTTTGTGGCAGCAGTGTCCTTCATTCATTTCTACGTGATGCTCTACCCCGGGTATCTATCTTGCTTGTTTCGCGTCAATTGCGACAACGATCACGTTTTACGTTCAGTTGCGCAATGGGAACTGGTCGCAATCCAGAACGATTGGAACACCACTATCATGCCAAATGGATATCGCTTCAGCCTTTTGCTGATTGTCATTGCGAATACTCTTAGTGTCATGGCGTGGGACTACTTTGTTGTGAATGGAACGCGGCAACGACACGTCCGGAAGAAACAGATGGAGCACACTGCTCTTGTTGGCTCCAAGTCGTTGAAGGAGGAAAACGCAGCGTTAGTGTAGCTGCGATACGCGGTACGTTTTCTGTCGTGTTGTACCCTGGTACTAGACTAATAAAGAGGTACCGCTTTCAAAAAGCGAAGCGAAGAAACAACAGCGTAGTGAATTACTCTTGCATTTTTATAAGGTTAAATTAAGGGTTAAAGAGTATCAAGATATGCTTCAAGGCTTCAAGGAAACATCAACCAATGTTAATTTTCGATCCGGTCCTTTTCACACATTCCGCGCTGATTTTTTGTTGTAGCAGCTGCTCGACTCTAGAAGGAGCAGCTCTTAGTGCTGAGATAATTTTAAAAGTTTAGAGCACCCGGAAAGCATTGTTTATCCAACGACGCGCTACACAGTCTCGAAAATGCCAATCTCAAGCTTTAACCAATCAAGAAAGTGCTTATTGAACTGTATCGTTATTATCTTCTTCCGGTCCAGTGCTCAAGCTTTCACAGTTCCCTCGTCACTGCAAATAATACACCCAAGATGCTCATCTTCGCATACTAATACAGGGGATGCTGTACCTGCTAGTATATCATCGGCTTCTTCGAGAAGGCGATCGGTCTCAACCATCCTATCTTTTTCCTCGGCACCCCCACAATCTACAACTCCGAACTCAGCTGCATTACACGAACTGTCACCACTCGAAGATTGGTGTGCCAACCAAGTGGAGGCTTGGTATCTAAAGGCCACGTCTGTCAAATGCCCCTTTTTCAAGCGCCGGTTTGTCGATGTCCTCGATGCTGTTGATCTTGTTTTAAGTTTTGTAGTAGTTCGACACAAGAGCTTGCCCATTTTTGGACCACCTCCGGGACATCGCAGCAAACTGCAGGGACGGGGAGCTTCTACGAAAGCTCAGTATTTGTCGTTGCAAGAATTGGAGGATGCGATTCGACGCGATTGGAAACCCGCCACCTTTAAGGGATACTACATCACTGGGCAACTGAACCAGACGATTTTCCGAGACGATTGCCTCTTTGATGGACCCGATCCGGACATGCCTGTACGAGGTCTGCGAAAGTATGTAAATGCCGCGTCCCAACTCTTTGACCGAGCTACCAGTCAAGCTGAACTCTTGTCGCTGGAGACGCGACCTTTGGATCCTGACACTATTAGGAAGAGTCCCGAAGTCTTGACATTGACACAGGAACATGTCATTGTAGCCCGGTGGAAGATGCAGGGAGTCTTGAGGTTACCTTGGAAGCCAACGCTGCCGGAATGGACGGGCACCACAACCTATCACTTGGACGATTGTGGTCTAGTTTATTGGCACGAAGAGGAGTGGGACATGTCTGTGGCCCAAGCCTTTCTCAAAACGTTTGTTCCAAAGGTTGCAGAGCGCTTATGGCCTGCTGGTTCTTCTTCTTTGGAAGACTGAGAGTAGACGTGATGTTAGAGTAGTAAGATTTCAGGTCTCTGCTATTGACGATATGTTGAGAGACTGTACTATCCGCTGGTCAAGGCTCTGTACCTGCATCGACAGTATCAGGAGAATTCAAATTGTGGAGGCACGCATGCCTTGCGAATGTTATTCAGAGAAAGAAAAAGTTCGCGCTCTACGTAATATATGCAACAATGGGGAAATTATAGACGAAGTCTGCTCTTTAAAGTACTCTTTGTTAAGCGTACTGGGCGGCCTTGTTCAGCAGTCGTTGCATTCGCTCCCCCGCTACATCAAGATCCGTCTGTACCTTGAGCCACGTACTTTCTTTGACCAGCTCTTGTAACCAAGTTGCATTGGAACTGATCCAATCATTCCATTGCTTCCAACATGATGTAGGAACATAGTGGAGGGGCGAAAAGTGACGATAATCTTCGATAAAAAGCAGTTCAGGCGATGCCTCAACGAGAAAGCGCACTAGATCGAAGTTGGGTTTGTTGCTCCAGCAGACATCGTGTAAAGGAGTCTTGCCTTGGTCGTCTCGAACACGCAAGGCACTCCGCGGTGCACTGCTGGTGCTGTTCGCTTGGCTGTTCTGAGCTTGCGCAACCATGAATTTGACTGCTTCGATTCGTCCAAGTCGACAGGCCAAGTGCATCATGCTTTCTCCGTGAGAATTACAGCTGTCTAGAATCACATCACTGCCTTGCTCCTGCAGCAGATAGAGCTGGTCCATATGGTTCTTGCGAATTGCTCGGCCTACCTGCTTGCAGTGAGCTGCAATCCGTTCCGGTGTCACCACCGTAAAGTAGAGCTCCCAAGACTTGCTGGCAAAGGCTTGAAAATTCACACCTCTTAGATTATCACGGAGAAACTGATCGGGTCGAATACAATCACTGTCCACGTCAGCTTCAACTTTGCTCTGCAACTGCTCTGGGTCTTGAAGGTATAAGTTCTTCATGGACGCATCCATGCGCTCTTCTAATGTTTTAGGGGATGCGCGATGACGCCGTTCATTTGATCGTCGTAGTCCACGGCGTCGCTGCATTGATAAGTCAAGGAGCTCCTGCTCAATATCATCGAGAACAAAGATGCTAACATCACTGTCGTCATCCGAATGGGCGGTGTCTGACATTGCGGTAGCTTCTGTCGCTGCGAGACTGCAATTTGAATGATGGCTTTCACTCTTCTTGCATGTGGTTCTTCTCCTTTCTCCTACTATCAACGGGTTCTGTCATGCTCGATTTATAGAGTTGTGATACTCTATGACGGTGTATTCTAAACTCAAAAACTGACGCTCTTTAATAAGATCACTAGACTACTCGCTGCTCGTATCAAGGGTTTTTGCTGGATTTAGAGCAACACGTAGATTTAGAGCACGAAACTACTAGTACATGTACCAATAAAATTTTAAAACACCTCAGTCTCGGCCGGCAAAGAATTCAACTTCCTGGCAGTTGACGCAACGAACCACGAACTGCTGAGGCAACTTGGCGTAGTTTAACGCACCTGCTAAGACTACCACCAGTACCAGGTACCGGTACCTGGTACCTGGTACCAGGTACTACGGAGGAGTGGTACCTGGTACTGGTACCAGGTACCACTAACGCAAGCTTCTACCGGTAAGTAGAAGTCAGAATCTTCCATTTAAATCTCATTAGCAGTAAAAGTTATTTACAGAAATATTTTCGCTAGTATGAGTTTGCATTTACTTAAATGCCAAGTTTGCTATTGTTGGCTCCTAAATAGTGATTCGCCGTTGACAAATAGTAATCCTAGAGCTCCTTATTACCAGGTACCGCAAGACAATAAAGTACTACTGTACTATAAGTACCTGGTTATAAAAGACTGGTATTCCCTTCCTCGTGAAATGACCGTCGAACGAACTCTTTCTTTTGCCACGCAAACGCCTTTGTCCATTACCTACCTCGTACCAGGGTACAGTACCTGGTACCCAGGTACCAGGTACCATTCAGAGGTACCAGGTAGTAAACCTCTCGTCATTAATCTTATTTTTTTTTTGGTCGACGATGCCGAATTGCAAGTAGTGGTGGTAGGCATCTTTCCAACTGTGGAAATATATACTACTATCAGAGCTCATCGACACACCTATTTTGACGACACTGCATACAGAATGTACCAGTATCAGCTTGGTCATCTCGCAGGCTGATGAGTCAGTAAACGATACTCTGCATAAAAAGCTGTAAAAAGCTGTCCTGCGTGGAGCGAAGATTCATCGGTGCAGCAATGACGTGATGTGCAGACGTTTGCTGGCTACAGATGACAAAAACAATATTCCACAGGGGACCTGCTACCGGTACTACTACTACTAGTAGTAGTACTAGTGATAGCAGCTACTAGTACTAGCAGTCTACTACTAGTAGCTAGTGGTAGTAGTAGAGAGCATCACCAAGTACAGTAGCTAGTAGTAGAGTAGTACTACCACCTGCTAGTAGTAGCTACTAGAGTAGTAGTCTCTACTACGACTAAGGTATTGGAATAGTATGGTAGTAGTACATAGACTACTAGTAGATCTAGCTACTACTACTAGCTAGTAGTCTAGTCTACTACTCGAGTAGCTACTAGTAAAATTGTTCAGTTTTGATAACTACTACTGTACCAAGGTACCAGTACTCTAGAGTAGCGGGACACCTCAGTCGTTCCAACCAAATTTTGGTAGCACGAATGAATATCAATGTGTTGCGCCAGTAACTACTACTAGCTAGAGTAGTAGGACCACTAGAGTAGCGGGACACCTCAGTCGTTCCAACCAAATTTTGGTAGCACGAATGAATATCAATGTGTTGCGCCAGTAACGACTACTAGTAGTAGTAGGACCACTACTACTACTACTAGTACTAGCTAGCTAGTATCAGCTACTAGTAATAGTGCTAGTAAGCAGGGATGGGGTATTTTCGAAAATTTGATTTGTCTCCTCAACAATTAAAACGTACTCCTAGTTTTTTTTCAAGAAGTTGGGTCTACTACTCTTGTTACGAATTGCGTCATTCTGGTGCTTCTTCGTCCTGCCATCTTTTACCAGGAAACGAGACAGAGCAAACTGCTTTGGGGGAGTAAGAGTTCGTTGATCAAGAAAGATGCGGGCTCTACACTTCTGGACGCTGCTCCTGGTACCGATTTCTGCAGCGCAAGCGATGGATAGCAAAAACGCTCGATTAAATGACAATGGCCGATTTTGCAATGATATATGGACGGGCCACAATCACAACGACACAGGCAGTATTTGCGTGCAAGTTGAACATGAATCGTCTGAATATAATTATGATGTTCTCCTTTCGTATCACTTGGACAATAATTGGCAACTTCACGAACATTACCTCTGGATTGGCGGAAATATCACCGATGTGCCTCAAGTGAATGGAAAACCAGATATCGACAATTTTCCATTCGTAGAACGAGATCTAGAAAGCAAAGAGTACATGTCTACGTACCAAACTACAATACCCATCTCGAGGGGACAGTTTCCTGTAGATTGCAACAATGGAGAGACAACCTTTCACATGGCTGTTCATCCAGTTCTGTTGCCCCTTGATTCGTCATTGTCACTTTATCAAAACAGTACTGAAATGAATTCACCACGGAATAATTTTCTGAGGGGTAACACCAAGTCTCGGGACTCATCTTTGTACGGTTTCTCGTGGATCGAGTACAGTATAGCTCTACCTTGCCAAAGAAAGCCAAACCCAAATCAACAGGAAATAGGCATTGCACCAGAGAAAACACAACAAGATCCTATGTCAAGTATACAGTATGAATATGTACAACGACATCATCAGCTTACGAGCAAACGACGACAGCTCAGTAACATTGAAAGCTGCACTCCTTTGCCCGCCGACGTGGAACCCAGCAAAATCCTCAACGATGATTTTTTCTTCAAGTTTTACAACAGTTATACACTTGCGGGAAAAGTTGTCTATGACAGAAGACTACAAAAAAAAGTATCGTATTATAGAGGTATGTACGAGCATTTTGATGCCTTTTCTGATGGTTTGAATGATGCGGCTGTCGTGGCAAAGGTAGACGACGTCTGCTATGCAGTTTTTCGGGGCACAAGTGAGTTCAATCCTTTTGACTCGGCACAGAATTTGCTACCGGGATTTCGAAAAGTCCCCGGTACGGATTGCTTTGTTCGCAAAGGATTATATGGTGGCTACTTCACAAATTACCAGGCAGATTTTGAAGCATCAGTGCGAGAATGTGTCAATTCTTGCGAAGGAGGGCATTGTGAATTGGTATTATCGGGCGGATCCCAGGGAGCAGCTATCGCAGTGGTAGCAAGCATATACTTGTTCAAGGAATACAATCCACTTTTGTTGAGTATTGGAGTCATGAGGACATTCCTTCCTACATCTCCTTTCAATCGCGAAGAGGTTTGCACCCATTTTAATGAAGATCGGCACTATCACTTTACTCTCACAGACTCGGAAGCACAGGTTTACGATGCAGTTCCGTATTTATATGCATTTTGGGTCAAAAATGCCGGTCATGAGATCCTCTATGACGGAGAAGGCAACTTCAATTACCAAAAACAATCCCATAACTACGTCATGGCACGCGAGCCTAGTTCTATGGCCATTCATACCCGCGTCAATTACTTGGCAAAATCGAGTAGTGCCTACGACAATCGTTGTCTCCCTGTACCATCAACTGGTTGGCGAGACGGTCACTGGTGTTCCGAAGATGAAAATTGCATGACTACTAGCTACTGCACAGATGGTGGAGTATGCGGTCCAAAGCTTGCATTGGAAGAAAGTTGTACACGCGGTACATCTTGTGAATCAGGATCGTGCGTCGCGGGACAGTGTAGTTTAGAAGAGGTACCGCTACTAGAGAATGGGACCAAATGCCGGCAAAGTGACGAGTGTCAATCTGGTCGATGCGAGGGAATGTGGGGTTTCTCGACTTGTCAAGCAAAAGAGGAACGTGGAGGAAAATGTAATGAGCATTCTGACTGTCAATCCGGGCACTGTGCTGGTTTAATTTGTGGCACTTGCTTGTAGTGTAACATTTTTGACTTAGTTTGGCTTGCTATGGCAATCCTGTAGCAAAAGTTGTAGCTACTAGTTGTAATACAGAAAGAAGTACAGTAGTCAGCACTCGCGCTTGAGTAGACCTACTACCTACCATACGAGTACATAGCTGTTTGAGGAAGTTGCTCGGCAATTTGGGCTTTGGGCATACTTCCAAAACGCTTCCAATATACTAGTAGTACCTTGTGGTTAGTCACTATTTTGAATCCCGTGTACCCATCACGAAGTTTGGTTTCATGCCCCAAGGTAGAAAGATCATACTTCATACAGTAAAAAGTAAAACATAAAACGCAACGTTAATAGTATGATTCTGACATGTAATCAAAGGAGAGCCTTGCTCTTGGGTTTGTGTTGGCTCAATTTTTCTGTGACAAGGGCATCATCATTTCAAACTATCGCCTTCTCGGAAAAGTTCACATTTAAGACAAAAAATGCGCCGCCACTTGCCAGTAAGACCGCTGCCAAGCTTCCCCGTACGATCCATCCGCTTTTCTTTTTATCACTTCGCGGTGGCAGCAGTGATAGTAGCACCAAGTTGACGTTTTCTTCCGTTACCTTCGACAATGGGCCGTTCTGGCAATTCAACCAAGTCATGTTGGCTGCAAATGCGCTTGGTTTTGTTGTGAGTCTTCTTTCCGGTGGATCTCATCTCCACTTAGATCTCTTGGGCACGGGCGCTTTTGCGATTGCATCGATTCCTACTGGTCTCTCGTCTTCCGTTCCTCGGGTAAAGTTATCGGCCTTATGTGTGAGCTTGTGGGCATCCAAGTTGGCATCCTTTTTGTTTTCTCGGGCTCTCAAGACGAAGCACGATGCTCGCTTAAGTGACACCCTTTCTACAACCAGTGGTACTTTCGGGTTTTGGCTGATCTCACTGTTATGGGGAGTATTATGCTCTTTGCCGCATTCTTTGGGTGCCACATCTTCCTATAATGTGCCGCTAATGGAAAGTCCCTGCAGCATGGCTGGTGCTGGCTTGTTTCTCCTGGGATTTCTTACAGAAACAACAGCGGACTACCAAAAGTGGATGTTTAAAAAAGCTAACCCCGGTAAATTCTGTAATGCTGGACTGTGGTCCATATCACAGCACCCGAATTTTCTGGGCAATGTCTTGTTGTGGTCGGGAATCTTTCTGATGAATGCACCAGCTCTCATTGAACCACCCCCAGCCATTCCAGCAGCAGACTCTGCTTTGGCTGTCTTATGTAAAAATGTTTGGAGGTTCCGACGCCTGGCTTTGAGCGCTCTCTCGCCTCTCTTTCTCTACACACTCTTCACTGGACAGGCATCTAGGACGTTTTCGAATACTCAAGAGTTGGCGCAGAAAAAGTACGGAGATGATCCTGCCTATCAGACCTACATGAAAGCAGTCCCTCTTATTTTCCCAAATCCATTAAAGATCTTGTCTGGAAAGTACAAATAATTTAATTGCTAAGAATTTTTCGTTGAACTATTCCTCTGTTTAGCTGATTTTTACTCCAAAATAAAACCAATATCATTCAGCAGTTTTCGTTGCTCTTGGCTCAAGTTATAATATTTCTCCTTCTGTCTCACGATCCACCTGCTCAGGGGTGCATCGTCTGGGTAGGGGTGTGGAACATTACAGTTTCCGTGGTGCTTTTGATATTGTACCAAACGTTCATAATTCTCTTGCCAAGATCGGTGCAAGGGGGACCACGAAAAACCGATATCGTTCAACTGCTTTCTCTGATCTTTGGACAGAGTTCTACGGCCCCCGTCCCGAATATTCTTCACCCAGTCGCAAAAACTACTGTCACTGTACAGTCTTGGCACATGACAATGCCCAAAATGTACTCTAAACTTGACTAATTTGGCAAAATTGTCTTCCCATGTTTTCAACTCTTCTCTCTCGTCATCATCCTCGGCAACAGAATCATTGGAAGTACCTTGAGATTCTTCTACCTCCTCATCACCACCTCCTTTCGTATTTTTGGAGTGGATTATTTTGTTATCACACTCAGATGCTTTCGCTTCATTCCTAGTTGGTTTGGCTGTCCGAATCTCCTTCTCCTCAACATCCTCTTCTTCCTCTTTAGCACCAGGCCTTCTTGATAAAAATTGGAGTACTTTTCTGCTTCTTCCTCTTTTTGTTCCAAAATTGGCTTCCTTCGCACTACCATCGGGCATTTCAATTGATTTCTTCCTATTGACTTCCTTTGCTACTTCTTCTTTGCCAACATCGTTGTCGTCGTTGTCAGAGGTCGATGGTGCTTTTCGTTTGGTTCGTGTTGTTCTTGCTTCAACTTGTGTTGTGTCTTTTTTCTCTCCTCTTGTTGTCTTTGCCTTTGTTGTAGATACGAGTGTTACCTTGCCACAACCTTCTGGAAGGATCGGCTTGTATCTCTTGATCCATTTGGCTAACTCTTCTTCGGTTAAGTCTTCCTTGTCCTCATCTGCTTCGTAGGTAACACTGTACAGTCCGTCGTCGGCATCGTAGTCGACCACTTTACCGAGATATGTACCGTAATTTCCAAATCGTTTCCAAAATCCTAAACCCGTTGGATATTTTTGTGGTGGCATCGTACTTGCTCACTTTTCCTGTCTCATTAGTTGAGCCATCAGTGTTCTTTTACTCGAATAGACGAGAGAGGTTTACAGGTTCAAAGCTTTGGGTTGCTATCTAGTAGTGCGAAGACTGATAGTCTCTAGCTACTACTCGAGTACTATAGTAGTGTAAACACTTGTTTTCGCCTACAAAAAGTCGCTGAAAAAAATTGTTTGCTTATTATTAACCCTACTCCTAGCCGCCGCTAAATTTGAAAAGCTCGCAAGTCTTCTTCTAGCTAGAGCCAGGCAGTACCTGGTAGGGTCTAGCTAGCTAATAGTCTAGTAGTACCCTGGTAGTAATGGACTCTACTAGTAGTAGTTGTCTACTACTACTAGCTAGTATTAATTACCACTAGTAGTAGTAGTTAGACTAGAGTACTACGAGTGGTAGACTACTCCACTCTCGTCCACTCCATACCGTATTATTGTTCTTACTAATCGTAATACTTAATTATGAACTGAAGGATTCATCTAATAGCTACTGTGCATGAATAAGCGCGACAACAGACGCCTTCGCGTAATAACCATTTAGTCGGCCGATTTCATCGCGTCGTCTTCGTTGTTCTCAAGCACGACCTCAGGAACAACTTCCGCTCCATCAGTTTCGACTTCCGCTTCCTTTTCCTCTTCCTTGGCTTCGCCTGTTTCAACCTTTGCCTGGTCGTTCATCAATCCCATGACTCTCTGGGCAAAACCTTTTATATCCCCGACGGTGTATCCGCTGGTCATGCTGGCAACATCGTACATGAGAAGAGCTGAATTTTCAAGTTCTTTAGCTTCCTTATCAATCTTCACCATACGATCCAAGTCCTTGACAATGGGGTGGTCGGGATTGATCTCCAAGACAGCTTGGTTCATACTTCCCATGGCCGAGTCATCTTGCCCGGTTGCGACCGCTTGTGCTCTCATGTATCGCTGCATACTAGGGCTCATGCCGTACGCGCCCTGCACCAAAGCAGCGGGAGAATCCGTCAATAGGTCCGAGACGACAACCTTCTGGACCTTTCCCTTCAAGAGAGTCTCGAGATATTCACTGACAGCCTTGAATTCCTCTGCGAGCTTTGCTTTCTTTTTCTTGGCTTCCTCGTCATTGTCGTCGTCCAGTTTCAAATTTTCTTTGGCAGCGTCCATAATATCCACATCCTTGTAGGAGCGAAGAGACTCCATCATGATCTCGTCTAAAGGCTCGGTAGCAAAAAGAACATCATATCCTCGGGATGCCAGCTTTTCAACGACAGGAGACATGGCTGCATTCTCTTTCCCATCTCCCGTTACATAGTAAATGTTTTTTTGTCCCTCGGGCATGTTCTCTACGTAATCGTCGAGATTAGTGTATTCTTCTCCAGAATTTTTGCTGAAGAACCTCAAAAGCGGCGCCAGCTCCTTTCTATTCTTATCGTCTTCTACTACACCAACCTTCAGATATTTGCCAAAGTTGTTCCAGAACAACACATATTGAGCTGGGTCGTCTTCAGCAATATCACGAATCATGTCGAGTGACTTGCGCACTAGTCGCTTGTTGATGATACTCAAGACCTTGGACTTTTGCAAGATTTCACGACTGACGTTGAGCGGCAAATCATCACTGTCGACAACACCCTTGACAAATTTCAGCCAGCGCGGCATCAAATCCTCAAACGAGTCATTGATAAACACACGCTTCACGTAGAGACGAATATTGCGGGCGTTCTCGTCGAACATATCTTTGGATAGTTCAAATGGAAGCATTCCAGGAATATACAAAATGGCCTTGCACTCGACTTGACCTTCCAAGACAAAGTGCGTGTGCTTCATGGGCTCATCGTAAGAAGACTTGAATGCGGACGCGTAAAATTCTTTGTATTCTGATTCTGTCACGTCCTTCGGAGCACGAAGCCAGATGGGCTTTTGAGTATTGACCCGTTCGTACCCTTCTGTGGTTTCCGGGACTGTCTTCATCTTGGGCTCCTCTCCTTCTTCCAATTCTTTGTTGGCTTCCTCATCTGGAACTTGCTTGTATTCTGTAGTTTCTTTCCAGATGTTGATTGGAAACTCAATGAACTCGGAATAACGTTCCAAAAGTTCTTCGATTTTTGATGTTTCTACGTAGTCAGCGCAATCTTCCTTGAGATGCAGAATAAGACGGGTTCCACTTCCTTCTATTGGCTCCGAATCATCTTCCTCAATGGTGTAGGATGAATCTGCCGTAGACGACCATCGATATTGTTTGGAATTTTCTTGCATCGACTTGGTAATGACCTCAACCCGATCTGCCACCAAATATGCGGAGTAAAATCCAACACCGAACTGTCCAATCAAATTAACATCCGCTTTACCTTGACCAAGAGCATCAACAAAAGCTTTAGTTCCAGATTGTGCGATCTTTCCAAGATTATTGATCAATTCATCTTTGGTCATGCCAACGCCTCCATCTTCTATAACCAGAGTGTTGTCCTGCATGTTGGCTTTGATTTTGATTTCGGGCCGAATGACATTTTCACCGTCCTCGGCTGTTAGGCTCAAAAATCTTTTTTTGTCGCATGCATCTGCAGCATTTGAGATTAGTTCTCGCAAGAAAATGTCTTTATCAGAGTAGAGAGAATTGATAATCAAGTCCATGACTCGGCCAACATCACTCTGTAAACAATTATCGGAATAATTTTTCCACAGAAATTGTCAGACCAAGATTGAATATAGAAAGGAAATACAAAACCACACTATACGTATTCTTTGACTTACCGTGAACTCGTACGTTTCGGCGGCTGCTGCTTCTGTGGTACTCATCCATCGGTTGGCAAGTTCTTTTCGCTGTTGATGGCTTTTGGGAACTCCAAAAGCAGCAGTAGTAGCAACTGCAGATTTTCTGGCCACAAGAGATGATGGGACAAAAGCAGACCCAGTGAGGGCACTTGCAAGCAAGACCAGAACGGCAGACGAATGGAATTTCATGGTTTGGTTTGGTTTGGTTTTGATGTTTTGATAATTTTTAAAATGGGAAGTAAAAAAATAATGATAGAAAATGGGATTTTTTGATTGATGGAGGCGAGTGCAGATTTCAAACATGTGTCGCAAGATCTTTTTCTTTGCTTTTGGGGGTACTTTTTTGAAGATCTCTGTATTTTACTGTGTTTGTTTTCGTTATTGCTTCAGAGTTATCACCTCATTTAGGGGCAACACCGTTGACGTACGTACAATGTGAGTCAGTTCTCTACTCCTACACGTGTAACCTAATGCTTTAAGCAATACTCGTACTCACTTTTAAATAGACCTAGTGCAGTCAAATACTCTAGTAAAAAAATGTAAAATAGAGGGATACTTGGGTTATCTCTAGCTTAAAGGTAGGTAGGTAGCTAGGTAGTCGCTACTGATGACGAACACTACTTTTATTGTCTACCACGTAGATAGCTGGTCTTTTTTTAAACTTTCTGTCGAATCAAGAGAGAATAGCTGTGATGGTTTGGGCAACCAGCCTCCCTAGCCAGCGATAGATTAGTATTCTGATAATCGAGTAAGTATTCAAAAATATATAGTGTAGCTAATCCACCTGGGCCATCTTTGGTGTTATGTATTGATGGCGTCCCTGCTTTAGGCAAATACAAATCGAGGCAGGAAAAGTCGAAAAGAAGAGGTACACGGGTGCACTAGGTCGCGCCTTTGATTCTCTTTCTCCTACGTAGGAGTCGTCAACCCAGAATTACTCTATCGAGAACTTGCCCAGCACAACCAATTATTAGAATCATTAACTATCATGTTAAATGTATATTCTAGTACTTTGAATTCGTCATTCACATCTCAATCTTAGAGTTGAACCAATTGAAGAATACCTACCATGGTAAAAAGGGACGCAAGAGACCCACTAGAAATCGATGCTGAATCGGAGGTTGCATCGACGATTTCTGCTGCCGTTGAGGTACTGCTCGTCTCCCCATCTGCCGTGGTGGTGCTTGTCTCGGATGTCGACTCTTGAGTGACGATGGGGACCTTGGGATCATCTGCCGTATTAGCAGACTTGGGGCAAGCTGGCTCTTCTTCTACTTCTCGTTTGCATTCGACTTCGACAGAGGTCGAGTTCACCAAGTCGTATCCTGCATCCGTCTATTGGCTTACACCCATTCCATTGTACAGATTCGCAAATCCTGCCAAAGCAAGTTTTTCCAAAGCAATACCAGACCTTCGACCCGTTCGGCAGTACACGACCAGGGGACAATTTTCACACCCGCCCAAGTCGGCAATGGATGCAATTTCGTCGGGCGTGTTGGCATTTTGGAGAGAATCCAGCAAGGTAGCATTGAAAATATGTCCCGTTTCCCATTCCTCCTGGGTTCGGACATCGACAACAGCCGCAAAGGCTCCGGCAAGATGCATTTCGTAGAATTCTTGAGGTGCTAATTCGACAATCTCGCCATTGCACACGTTGACAATTACAGCCAAGATGGCGGCGAGGAGGATCTGCGGAAGGAACGATGAAAAGGTCATGGTAGGATGGTAGGAGAAACTTGACTTATGTATAGTTTCTTCAGTGCGTTGAATGTTGTGTCCAATATCTCAGCGTTGTTGCTGGGGCTTTGCGAAAGCGTGAGGAGGGGGCTGCTTCTCCTCTTTCATTATTTTGTTGCTCGGGCAGCATTTGGGAAAAATAAGAAGATCGATGCAGATGAACAACGACACCATCGACGAATGATGGTCAAAACATACCAGGTACAGTAGAGTACTTGTTACAGTACGTTCTTCTGTGCGCGTGTGCGCGCGTCGAAAACAAGATTTTTTATCTGAAAAGTACAGTAGACTGTACAGTACTCGATACTGTAATCTATGGCAAGAGATCTTACTACCTTGTTGGTGTCACCTTCTACTTAACCTACTAAATAGAGTAGCTAGTAGACTACTACTGTAGCTATGAGATATCTCTCCGCAAAGTTGTAGCGAGGTTCGCAGATAGGAAGCAAAATCTATTTCTCGGTATAATCTAATTCTGAGGCTGCTTCCTGCTAATGACGCAACGGAGGGATCCATTTTCACCAATGCTTTCCCTGCTCGTCGTGCTTTGGATAATATCATGTCCATTGGCAATCTGGAGCTTTGCCAGGGTCAATATCGGACCACAATTTTCGACTAACAAAACGCTAGGAAAATTCCATTTGAATTCAGCTGTATCAATTAGCAGACAAAATGTCTGCAGAAGCGACAATGTTATAACCGTCGCAAGCACATGTCTCATGATTGGCACGGGATTTTCCTTTGATGACGGTGAGCAAGTCCTCGTCAGCGTACAAAAACCGCTGGGGATTGTACTAGAGCAAGACGAAAACGAATGCAACGGTAGCGATGAGACATTGCCTGGTGTGGTAGTGGCAGAGATAGATCCCTCCGGCAGTGCAGCCCAAGCTGGCGTTCAAGTGGGAGATGTGTTAATGGCCGTTCAGAATGCTAGTGTGCAAGACCAGTCTTTGGAGTATGTCATGGAAATTTTGGGTAAAGCCCCCCGCGTTATAAATTTACGGTTTCTTCGGGTGTAAAAGCTGCAACTACATGGAATAACGTGTACGCTAGTTATCGCTCGTTCACACTACTACGAGCTAGTATGGTCATTAAATGAGTGGTCAGTCCAGCAAGCAGCGAGGAAGAGATTCCATACTATTATTTCATCGAAGAAAAAAAATCCCTTCGCCAAGCTAACGTGCACAATCGTATGGAAAAGCAGATTCGATGGGATATGATGAAAGACGCTAGCCATCGCATTCCTCTGCAGAGCGGCTCGCTCCTGCTACCTTAAATTTGTACTGTAGATAGCTGCCCATCGGATGCAGCATACTAGTCTAGTATCAGGCAGCAAAATAACTAGAGTACTACTCGGAGTAAGTACAGTAGCACTAACTGGTACGGAGTAGTAGCCAATACTAGCTAGTACCTAGATGAACGGTTATTACCGCCGTTTTTGCCTCCCTATTTTACCCCTGGTAATTGAGGAAAGCAGTGAGCCAGTGAGATACTACTACCAATACTGGCAGTGAAGTACTACTAGTAGAGAATTAGACGGCTCACATTAAAATCACGAATTATTTTGATAAACCAAATACCAGGTACAGTACCTGGTACCTGATACCACTAGGTGGGACTACGGGGGTCATATTAATGGTGTCCAATAATACTCAGGGCACCTGTCATCAATCGTCTTTGGCGATTCGTACTCTTGTTGGGATAGAGAAGACAACAACATCATTACTACCCAGGTACAGTACTACCTCGTATAAGTGGTACAGTAGTATCTCAGTGTTTCTTCACTCTATCATCTTCGGCGTTGTTCGACGACTGGATCATCATGATGTCATGAGCTGCTGGCCAGCTCGAATCACATGGAATTTGAAATCCGCTGAGACATTCGTTCTGTAATTGATCAACACACAAGATTCATTTTCAGACTTGGATTTTCAGATACTGGTACATTTTGTTTTAGGCGAGGCAAACAAACTCAACTACAGTAGTACTGCTGGCAGAGCTACAGAGTAATAATACGTGGAAAGCTTCCAACTAAATCCTGGATAAAAAGTAGTCGCATCAAACCTGCTGTCGTGGTTCTTCAAACATGTCGTGGTTATGAATGGTTTTCAATCTTTCCTAATACTGTACCAGTTGAAGGCAAGCAAGCAACAAAGAAGATAAAGCACTAGACTACCAATTTTTTCCCCTATTAACTTCTCATAATAATTTAACATCTCGTATTTTAAGTTTAAACTACTCTTTCATCGAATTAACTTCGAATACTTCTCTTAAAGCAACAGGTCTGTCAATTACACCGAATAAGATTGAAAACGAATAATGATCTGCAAGCCGCAATTCGTGACTCTCCTGGTAGGAGCATCGTGCCTCTTCCTATCATCGGCTGAGAAGGCCGTCGATGAAAGCAACCGAAATCTTCAAATTGGTGGTGGTGGTATCGGTGTCGGAGCAGGTGGTAGCACCGGCAGTGGTATCGGTATTGGTAATGGTAATGATGATGCTTCGACTGGATCTCTGAGTGGACCGGTCACCGTTGCCTTCGAAGCCAAGTGGCAGCTTGGACTGGATCTGGAGAATTGCCGTGGGGACTTTGCTACGAAGACTATCACCTGTACTAACGGAGAGATTGAACTTCTTGGAGGTCTCTACCCCAATGTGAATTGTACTGTTACCGGTGATGATATCATGGAATGTATTGACGACTCGGCCGAGTTTTTTGTTAATGACTTTAGTGGAGTTCGCTTTGTAAGTTTTCTTTGCTTTTGTGTGCATCGTCGCAGTACAAGCACCAGCTAGTATTTTTTCTCATGATATATTTGCTTCATAACCATTGACACATCTGCAGACATGCACCGCCGAGGATGCTGTTCCCACGGTAGTGGTAGAGTTTGCGTCTGTCGACTCCTTTTGCGCCAGTGAAGAGGCAGACACGGTATCCCACTACCTCCAGCTTGGTATGGATTGCGGCAATGAAACTGTTTTTTCGGCTGATCGTATTGAATGCGCTGACGATAATACCAATAGTTTGGAGGATGGACGTCCCACATGTGCAGCTGTGGCTCGTTCTGCCAGCTCCGAACTATTGCCTACCGGAGTTGCCCAGATCAGTACCAACGAGGCTTGGAGCTCTGGGGAGTTCGAGAGTTGCTTTGCCGGTGGGGGCTTGGCTTTGAATGCTCCTGCACCTGCATCTACATCATCCTCGGAGACAGAGCTTCAGTCATCGCCAACAACCACAGCAAGCCCTCCAGCCGCATCTCCTACTCCACCATCTACTGTTGAGGAATCATCTACATCAACCTCGGAGACAGAGCCAACAGACACAACAAGCCCTCCAGCTGCATCACCTACACCGCCGCCTACTATTGAGGAAACCTTTGAGGCTGTGGCTGGAACTACATATTCAACACAATATCAGTTCAGATTCAAAAGAGCCATTGATGAAGGATGCGAGGGCCCTAGCAAAGGTAGGTTCAGCATTGGTGCAGCAATTTTCTCAACTAAATTTTTTTATTGTTTGGAAAGCCAGGGTCCTCAATATGTCTTCCGTTTGGTCTACAGATGTCTTTGGTGTTTATTGCCCTCAAGGGAAACTTGAGCTCATCAAAGTTGGCGATGGCGCTGCTTGTTTGGATCCTAAACCGAGCACCAACGGTGATGGTGAGATTGCACTTTGCGAAACAACCTGCAGAGAAGATGCGTGCGATGATGTTTACATTGATCGGAACTCTCGTTTTGTTCTCGGCACATATATTATGGAAGACAACTACATTGAAATTGAATACACTTGCTCAGCGCTTGATGACGTGAATGGGGTAGACTCTACTGCGGTTGTCCTTGGAACAGAGACTACAGAGGAAGAAGGAAGGTGTGTCGGAGAAGCCGGAGGAGCCACCAGCACAAGCGGAAAGAATCTTGTTTTGGGCGAACTAAATGTCATGTGTGAAACAGAGGATGGTCCAGAGTATGTAAATGAAGATGCGTACACAGAATGCGACTTTGCATCTGATTGGGCAATCAATGACCGTTATAATTGCTTTTCGGGAAGAAGCTGTAGAACTGATAGCTGCCTGGTGCCATATAAAGATTTGAACCTGATTGCTGACCACCACCGTTTCCCTCAGAAGTGCATAAAAACAGACAATGGCTCGAAGGCACCGCCAGCAGAAGCACTTGACCTTTCTAATCTTGAACCCTTTCCTGCAGGTCAGTACACTGCTACATTCCAGCTTGGCTCTGGCTTCTGGTATGATGACGTTACTTGCTCTGGAAGAAAAACTGGTATCAGAATTGAGTGCATTGACGGTACCATCACCCTGGGAGAAAGTAACAGTGACAAGAAGTGCTCTGTTGTCAGTGATAGTGTCGTCGAATGCATCGAAGACGAATTTTCTGTTGTCAATGAACATGTGGATGTTGCCATCTATGTAAGTATTATCTTTTGTCCATGTTCAACCCACCAATACCTTTATGGATTTGCTTTCTAACGTGAACACCCCAACAATTGTTTCTCCTGCAACAAAGGATTGCACTGCCACTGACGGCGTCCCGCAGACAAGAGCAGAATACTATAGTACAGACATTGAATGTGATTCTGCAGCGACCGAGAGGGGAAGCCGCTGGCTGAATCTTGGTGCTCTCTGTGGCGACCCCGGATCTCAATCGTTTTTCAGCTACGATTATTTCTTTGAATGTGGCGCTGACAACTACTACGGAACAACCACGGATGACATCCGATTTTCCTGTTCTTCTAGATTTGAAGTCCCCAGGAACTCCCCTGGTGTCGTTGTTCCTATTGACAAGGTCGATATCATGACGGATTACCGCTGGCAATATGATTCTTCTGATCGCTGCTACAGCTACAAGGCCAGCACCTCTTCTGTTGAAAGAATGTATGGACTTACCAAAAATATGGTTAAGGATGGATTGACGAAGTTAGCTGGAGGTGAGCGCCGATTATTGTCCGAGGAAACCTCGGGTGCTCATCTCCGTGGTGGTGTCTAAGCTTTGTACTGTAGCAAGGAGGCGGTTCAAGTTCCAGCTTGCATCAACTGCGCGGTGACGACATTATTCAACTGTGTGCTTCGCTTTAAGAAAACAATAATTAATAAAGCTTGTGATTTTATTGATTCCAAATAAATTCTATTCTTCCTTATTAAACGAACAAGAGAGCTTTCCCTTATCCTTTGAATCCGAGGAAATTGCGTTAGTAAAATTATTCACCAGGGAATTTGTTGCATTACAAAATTCAAACTGCGAATATGAGCATATTCCAATAAAGGAAAGTGTTATTATCTGCGCAAGTCGAGAGGCCTGCAAACTGGAAGCGGAGCAAGCTGCCCAAATTAAGCCCAGGTGGACTACGGCAGTTTACCTTGTCTCCTGTTAGGGACGATGATAGGACTCAGGAGTTAGGTCTTACTCTATTAGGTCGTGTGCCTATGCTTGCTCTGCATCCACACACTAGTCTAGTTTACTCCTATTATCATAATATTCATATTTACTCTTTATGTCTCCACACTAGCTTTTTACGTGTTATCAGTCACCATGATGCTCTAAAGCCGGCTCTACAACCGG
>Ga0100391_1001754_pt1 | contig 23658 bp, 20 predicted proteins | sample CryGeymeta201515_FD_81541 | JGI IMG/M metagenome (GOLD analysis project Ga0100391, IMG submission 81541) | Groundwater microbial communities from Crystal Geyser aquifers in Utah, USA - Crystal Geyser metaG 2015-15 | ecosystem: Environmental > Aquatic > Deep subsurface > Groundwater | place: USA... | reverse complement strand
CAAATACCTTCCACTGGTTAAATGTGTGCTTATTCGAGGGTTTTTGGACCAAAGCAACCAACAAAAGATTCTGTAGTAGCCAGGTAAAGTAGGTAAAGTCGGTCGCGTTATATTTCAGGTTACGACTTTTATCATAGGTCCATATATTAGCAACAAGAGACCGTAAAGGTTTGAGTTAACTCCAAAAAAAAAGAGTGGTTGGCGTACCCCCCGCCAGGGGCCATTGATCTTTCAACCAGCACTGCTTCTTATTAGGAAGATATGAGTACTGCTGTACTCCCACCTGGTACTACAGTAAGTAGTGGTGAAGCACACCAAAGCGGGAAAATGCAAATGAACTGATGATTGGATGGACGGCCGGCAGATCATCATCACAAATCACAACAGCCATCATCTACACTCTATATTCTATATTCTATATATCATCGTATATCGTATCACTCTTCAAACAACACACAACAAGACTTCTTTCATCGTTGACGACAGAGAAAAACGGCGCTCTGCTATCTATTGGAAATTTATAATATCAATAGTTAGTAATAGCAGTAATAGCAGTAATAATAATATACTAATAATGATATCAAGATGAGAAGATCCATCATCCAATTGTGGATTGTCGTTACCATCATCCGACAGGTTGCCAGTTTTCTTTTTGATCCACTGGGCAATAACAAGAAGCACTGCAATTATAAGCGCAACTCTCATAATTGCAAGGCTTATAAGTTCGTGGCATGGATGGGAAAGCAGAAGGAGGAAGATACTGGTACACCCAATCAACAACAACAACAACAACAACATGATGATGACGTTTTCTCCCGCAATAAGAATAGAAACGATCACGAAATCAGCAGTAGCTATAGCAGCAGCAGTAGCGATCACGAGACAATCGAAAGAATACAACCAAAACATCAGATTGCAAATAAGCATTCCAATCGACGCATCTTCAGTGTTCCAGATACAGACTTTCTACCACGCAGAAGACCCGAAACTTTCGCAACAGCAGCCATGAAGGATCGTCCGACTTCGTCGTCGTCGTCATTGTCGTCATCGTCGTCATCGTCGATGCTATTAGAAGAATGGTGGGGAATAGAACGAAGGTCATTAGAAATGGATAGTAGTTCCTCATCATTGCCAGTCTTTCCTGTGACATTCGATGACGTTGCAGAAGCTGCCTTTCAAGCCATTGCAGGAACTTTGTACGGGAAACAAAAATTAGATCCATCGTTGGTTAGTAATGTCATGGCAAGAAATACGTTGATAGATTATCGACCATCCATTCTTCCACCTACAATTACTACTACAACAAACGACAGCAATAGCAACAATAACGACAACTATCATCATCATTACATTCATCCAAGGCTTGGAATTGAAATTGATGGAACACAATTTTTGTCCATGACTGATCGCCCAAAACGATTGACCAGTGGAAGTGCCATGCGAAGACTCGTACTACTACTGGCAGCAAAACTATCTCATGTTCCATGGACAGAGTTTGAAGAAGAAAATAATCATAATAATAATCATAATGATAATGATAATGATGATAAGGATTGTCATTATTGTGATGAAAACAAAAATAATGATGCTGATGTACATGTACCGAAGGAAGAATCGTATGAAACACGTCCGGTAGCTGTCTATTTCAATACTGTTCAACAAGCATTGTCAGCTCGACGGCAACTTACATTGTTACAACAACATCATCATCATCAACAGAAACAGAATCAGAAACAACAAGAGTTTGGTCAAAATATTACCATTATGAGCCTCGGACAAGACGATGACTTACCACTTCAAATGAGGACACCACTGAACACGTATGCCAATACCGAAGGCACCAACAGCAAAAAGGAACAAAAAAGACGAGGACGACGACGACGAAAGGGACAAGAACAACAATCTATGATGAACAACAGAAACGCACATCCAGTCAAAGGCATTGTAATTGTGGTACAGCCCACAGATTTCAACAGGGAACATCGTCCACCAGGACCAGCCTTTGGACTTTTGTCTTCCTTACAAAAATTGGTTGCTAGAGCTGCCGCAGAAGGATTGGCCGTCGTTATGGTATCACCCCGCTTTGCGGCGGCGACGACCGATCATTACAATCGTCAACACAATCATGACAGCAAGACTACTGGTACTATAAGTGCTACCAGCCAACCCTATTACAACTCATACAACGGACCAAGTCCTTGGGATTATCAAACCTTGCCTGCGGCAGGTCATCAAGCTGCTGCGTATGGTGGAATGGAACCACCACGAATGCCATTGCCATGGATATTACGAGATTTTATACCACCGATCTATTGTTGGATAGGTAATGCTTTAATTCTGAACAATCATGAAAAACAGTATCTCCTTGAACAACAACAGCTAAAACAAAAACAACAAGAGCTACGACAACAACAAGAAAAACAACCTCTACTATCTGGCTATGAGAATTCATACAAAAGCAACAATGACAATCGTTTGTGCGATCATGAGATGAAGCGATTGCTCTCCTATCGACGCTTAGCGTTGACGCAATCGGTGATGAATGAAGGGCATCCATGGCAACTGTTTGCAGGAAAATCCATTTCTCGTGACGGCAACAACAATGACGAAAATGTGGAACATGAATTTTTGGCAGAAACCAAATCTTTTTCTGGTCGTCCCACTCATCACATCATGCGTCAAATTCTCCTACAGGTGGCAGCTACTTCTTCCATGCCGTCGTAACAAAAAATTATTATTCAACTACAAATCAATAACAAAAATAACCATACTTGCAATACACAAAGCCAATACTAGGTCTAGCAAATTCAAGGTGCCTTTGCGATTGGTTTTATAAGTTTTACAACCCGTCAGCAAAAAGATGCTGTTATGTGACGGACGGCGAGAACATCGAAAACATTTCTGTATAACACTTGCGTTTGCCAGAGTGTATTGCTGATGTGTTTGTTACAGAGGACTCGATAAACACTCCTGCTGACGATCAATTACAGTTCAGCTGTAGTGTCGTATTTCATTATTTTACCGTCCGGCATCTCGTCCTTTTTGTAACACAACGCCACAATCTGTCAATGTATTCTTGACGTGTCGCCAATGTTGTAAATCAAAGTCTTTCATACCAAGAACATCTGGACGATGCGTTTCGAGGAGAAGATGAACAATAACACCTGCCTTTGTCAATGAACACAGTGATCCTGATTGGTAGGCTTCTTCCAAAACAGAATACTCTCCACCTTCAATGTCCATCTTGATCATAACGTGTGATCCCTTTTCTGGTAGGACTGTTTTTTCCAATAGCGTTGATAATGTTATACCCTGGACAGGAGCTGCCAGCGGAAGAGGTGGTTGATGATTGGTGGTGGTGCTAGTATCACCAGCATCTTGTGTGACAATGACTGATTTCTGAACGTCTTGGTGTGTTTCCAAGATGGACGATCCCCAAAAATTGTGTTTGGCATTCACAGTATCCAGGTACAGTGTGGTAGGTCCATTTTCTCCCGCTCCCACTGTTTCTGTCAAAAAGTGCACCGAACGAAGTGGTCTGTTTCGTTGTTCTCCTGATGAATTTGCAGTATCCGTGTCCGCATTGTGATAAGCCACGACCCTTGCCTCCAATGCTTGCAAACGTTGTGTAAAGTGTGGATTGCCTTCTACTCCGACGTAGCAATATTCTTCTGGATAACGACCAAGCTGTTCCAAAATAGAGCGACTTGTTTTTACCAAAGCATTTGGTTTTTCGTGAAACGAACTGTTACCATATTGGAGTGTTTCCAGGTTGAGCTTGGGATGCTTGGAAAATCCCTTGGCTGGACAGAGATCGACAATTCTGGAATCGATAAGTTTTCCCAAACTATCACCAACGTTGGCTCCAAAGTCAAGTATAGTATACTTACACGGTCTGAGCTTCTCTTGCTGCTGCTCTTGCTGCTGCTCTTTGGTGGTGGTTTGGGCGAAAGTTGCTGCGAGTACTGCTGTCTTCGTTGTTGTTGGCGATGCGGGCAGGAACATTGATGCCAATGTTTTCATGAGATCTTCTTTTGTCGAATATGAATCTTGACATTGCTGAGAATATTTCTGTCTCCACTGTTGTATTCTTTGCTGATTCTCGAATTCTAATGATGATGGTGGTGTCTTCTCCCCGGCGGTTTCTTGCTGCAAGTATCGAGAAGATGATAGCAATCCACCCGCATTCGTTTCGACGTAAAAGAAGGACGATAAGTTCGTTTGTGAAGTATGCGCACTGTAGACGACCCAAAAAGCTGCAATAATAATCAAGGGTATTCGCTTTGGTATTATCATCACTGTTGCGGTTGTTGGGCTTTCTGTCATGATTCTTGAAATGCAATTATTGAAAGTATTTTTTAGTTGGACGAGATGTTCAAGGGCAATCGTAATGTTGTACTCGCACTCAACAAGTAATACCCTCGACTCTCGAGTACAATAATAATGTAGGATCACTCATTACTTGTAGTAATTCTGCTTTCCATCCAAATCAACCTCCACACCTCCACACCTCCATACTTCATTGGATGCGCCTTGCTGCCGTTTGAAGTGATCAAAATCAAAACTTCCACACTAATCAGTGTATCATCCAAATAGTTTTGTCCTGTGCGTAGCTACTAATGTACTAGTGCACGGTGCACGGCGCACCCATGCATTGTCACTTGTCACAATGAATAATAGGAGTAATAGTAATAGTAATAATGATTTCAAGAAGTGAAGGTAGTGTTTCCAGTCTTCATGTCGGCACGCGCTCACAAATTCATGCAAGATGATGATTATTATTATTTACTAGAGTAGTCTACTAGTCTACCAGGTACTAGCTAGTAGACTAGTAGTAGTAGTCTAGTACTACTACTCCTAGCTAGTACTAGTACTGGAGAGTACAGGAATACTCACTCGTCGTACCAGGTACACCAGAGTAGATCACTCTTCAAGCAAGGAGTGGTGATGAATGAGAAAAGAGAAAAGTACTGTGATGGCGAGTCCTACTAGTACTAAAATAAGTCGAAGATCAGTGATTGCTCTGTTGGCGTTCAGCGGAGTTCTGAGTCTCATTACCGCCAATGTTCGTTACGGTTCACGATCTGTCAGCACTCTAATTTGGTACTACTCAAAGTATGTACTAGTAGATCCTACCAGTACGAGCATTCACGGTGTACCGATGTTGGTTCATCATGAGGAAGCAAATGCTAGTACTACGAGTACTAGCAGTAGCATTTACACCAGTACCACAACAACCATTGCTTCTAATAACAAGACCAGTCAGGATCAACTGTCGCTTTCGTTCTATATTTTGCCAACCCCAGAGATAACAGATTGGTTACTGAGCAATTATACAACCGAGGCCGAGAAATATTACGAACAAGCTCTGAACGAAGACCAGGCAGAGCTTTGGATCTACCGAGCACTGACACGACACCCTAGTCGAACCCTAAATGCCAATCAGGCCGATGTTTTTGTCGTTTGTGGTTGTCTTCATTTTTACTACCATTTAAGAAAAACAAACAAACTGCGACATAGTAGCAATCACGAAACACGACTACTACTGTCCCAACAAAACGATGCCAGACTGCAAGTGGCTCAACAAATAAGGGACTCTATTATGGATCCTACGAAACCACATCTGTTGGCAATACCAACCACCAATCCCGGGACCAGTCGATACATTGGTCTCCGAGCCATTGTCAAGACAATGACGAAAGCAGGAGGAATTAACACTCAACATCTATGGTCGTTGGGATTTGAGAGAAATTCATACTGGCAGGCCGGTTTGGCGGCAAATCGAATTCTTCCCGTACCTTACGTTGTCAAATTACCACCGCAAATGTCCTACAAGAACAATAACACAAGTAACAACAATAATCACAGTATCAGCAAAACTCCAAATTTCATCTTTTATGCTGGAGATCGAAGAAGGCATGCACAAGAATGGTCTGGCTGTGATCGGTCCATGGTAGAACCTTTGATGATGGAACCAAACATGGATGTACGTCTCACATCGGACGAACCCAGGCACAAACGAAGCAGCCACAACAACAACAACAACACGAATGATGGCAGCATCATGACATCATCGCGATTGACGCAAGAGGAATACAATCATCGGATGCACACGAGTGAATATTGTTTGATCCTCTGTGGTGATTCTCCTACCTCCAGGTCCTTGACATCCGCCATGATCCACGGATGTATTCCGATACGTATTGGATCACGTTTGCGTGGCACGTGCGAATCACCGTGTCATCGAGGATGGGGCTGGACCGTAAGTGGATCCAATTATCCGCACTTGCCTTTTTCCAGTACGAGGATCGATTGGAACGTATTTCCAGAGGTAGATGAAGTCCAATTTAGCAACAATCCCGCCATCGTGTTACAAAAGGAAATGAAGTCTTTGACTGTGTCGCAACGAGATCAACTCCGGAGATCCATGGAATGGAACAGAGAAGGCTTCATTTATGGCTGGGGTAATCCGGTCACCTCGGAACATTTTGGTAAGGCAGTGCCGTATGTGTGGGAATCCTTTGTACAGAGCTATAAAGAAGAGTATTTGATGGAAGAAAATGAATGAACGTGATTGATGGTGCAACCGTCAGTCGGCCCAAAAATAATATCTACGTAGCTCACCGAAAGGACAAAGTCAAACGTCGATCCTGGGAAATATGGAGGCACGACATGCAACAACATACTCTAGAAGCTCGGGGGTCGGCACACAAAAAGATCACAAACGACTATTCCGACTGCTTCATAGTATTATCCTGCTAGCAATAAATTGTACTCGAGTAGGGTAGTATTGGTGCAAGCACAACTGCATGATTAGCATACACGTGGCTGTCGTTGAGATCAAGCGGTTCGTTCGGCTGCAATCTTATTAGTCATGCAATGGGGGCGTTCCTCCTCTTGGTTTTGCCATTGCGGCGATGCATGAAAAACTATTATTTTTGTCAAATAGCACGTCAAGCTTTAGTGAAGTTGAAACCAACAAAACAATTCATGAAAATGATTCCATAAATTGAGTAATGATACTAATACCAGCAGACGCACATCAAAAAAGGCTATTCTACTACTACTAGATACAGCTTGTCGTGACTGCAATAGGGTGTTGCGTCGTCACACCGAGAAAGTTGCTGCAAGTGTTGCTCTAATCGATGACAGCTACTATAAAGTAGGTCGAACTCCTTTTGAATGCAAACTAAGTATTCAAAACTCTACTCATCAGTATTATTTAATTTATTGTTCTCGGGAAGAATGTAATGTGGCAACATTTCGTCCTGCGACTAGTCCTCGAATTGCTGAGACATCCATCGCAATATGTTTAGGAGGGCTGCATAGATTCGAGCCATCAAACTCAAAGCGTTGCTGCCAGCATTTGCAGGTACATTGGAAACAACACAGCCATTCAAGGAAGAAGCTTGGCAGCTACTGTCGATGGCGACCCCGACAGCCGCCCATCCAGCCGTTACAAATTCTTTTGCTTGAGCCGCTGAACAAGAACTTGATGGGGAACGGGCAGAGTAAAATTCTTCAATTACTCTACATGTTTGAGAAGCAGAATCCATGTATCCACTCAACGATGTAAGCTTGTGAATATTTGCATACATGAAGAGCGGTCCCAACAGCAAGACACACTCTCGAAGATCGCCTGAACAGGAGTTAGCTTCGCAAGATCTGGCTGCCGACGTAAAGGCTTTATTGAGAACGCCGCTTGTGTAGTGAACAGGCATGTCGCTCTGAAAGTCACACACATTCTCAATGGAGTTTCCATCTTGAGAAGGATTTTCCATAAAACGCAGAATGGAACCGGTCATGTCATTGTTAACCAAATTCTCCCCCAAATCAAAGTCAGGTATGTCGTTACTATCGTTCAAATAGAATTCCATAGTTGTCCCCATGATGTCCGAGTATCCCTCGTTCAATCCACCAGGTTGGTGGCTGTAAATAAGTTGACTTGAAAAGCTCGTGATTCCTATTGAAAGATTGCGAAAGGGAGGGAAGAGCAAAAGATTAGAACAGCATCAACAAAATATTCACTACAAGACAGATTGTTCATTGAGGCGCACCAACAAATATGCTTTAGCACATTGCTGTAGTTGCTTGGATACCTACCGTGAGTAAGTTCATGAGCAGCAACATCTATACTAGTGAGAGGACCCCACTGGCTGCAGTCGCAGTCACCGAAGTAAAGGGAATTTGTTTGAGTCGTAAAGAAGGCATTACAGTAGCGGTTCCCGAAATGAACAAACGAATTAAACGGCACGGGATTATTTGCAGATACTTTCAATCCTCCCATGACACCCAGGTATTCTTGATAGAATTTTAACGATTGCAACATTCCGTAATGCACATCGCTGAGTGCATCACTACATCCCATTGGAAGTTCATTGGCGTTGCAGACTCGTTCCGAACCGTTGCAGTCGTACGTGCCTCCATAATGGAGGGCTGCCACTGTTCCAGGACCCAGTACCTCGACTCCGTTCAGCGTTCCTTTCAGGCATGTCGCCGTGCGGGAATCATCGTTCAAGTATAAGGAATTGATGGGACATTCCACTTCATCATCGGTCCAAGTAACTCGGGCCTGGGAGGCACAGGAACTGCAGACATCGAGACTTCGGTGCTGGTGGTTGTTTTCTCGTTCCAGCTGTTGTTGTTTTTGCTGGCGCAAGTTGCGATTTTGCCATTGGACGGTGCGTTGACTATTGATTTTTTTGCAACTTTGTAATATTTCCAGTGTATGGGCGCTAATGAATACATCGTAGAGCTGTACATCTCCATCATCGGAGACCCATACTTCACCTCGGTAGGCAAGAAAATCTCCCTGTTCATAGGAAGGAAAGATAATTGTCGATAATTCACCAATCTTTTCAGTAGATGTTTGGTAATATTCTGCCAATGCTTCACGAGCCTCACTTTCAGTGCGATTGGCTGTGTAACCATTTTTTTCTTCAATCAATGTAAAAGTTTTTCCTTCCAATTTCGATATGGTATTCATTTCCACGTTGGCCAGTGGCTGTTGGTCTCCAAAGGCCATCTGATCATCTTGTGGAGTGCACTCTTCAATTGTCACAATAAGTTCGGCACCCAGGACGCTAACTCCTTGATACTTTTCCTGTAGTCGGTGGCGTTGGAATTTGCATTCGGACGTAACGGAGTCTGTAACTTCCATAATATTATTGACACCATAGTCTCGTGTCCCGAACATGGCCTGGGGATTAGGTGCTGCCGTATTGATATCGTCGGGTTTGACATCAGTGAACCGATCAAAATCAATATGAAGACCTATACATTGTGGTTCGTTCTCATTTCCTCTTGGAGGAACAACGGATGCTTCTACCATCGAGTTCAATAATTGACAACAACAGGCCAGTAACAAAGCCGTCGTGGATGCAAAGATTTTCATTGTTTTTGTAGCTGTGGTGGCTGTAGGCCGTATGTATGCGTCTTTTAAGGTCTATTTTCTATTGGAAATTGGAAGATGGCAAGCCTCGAAGTCTTCACACTTCACAGAGAAAACTTTATAGTGGCTGGCAACTGGAACTCTCCAAAATTGCAAGTGATTTATTTTGTTTCTGTTCGAAGAAGAAAACACAAGAATGACAATCCCAGGAGATGAACTGATTTTTGGCGGCTACACAAACAAAACGGACTTGCTTTTATGTTTTACTTCTTGTGGTTTACTAGTAATGGTGAAGATCGTGCCTTTTCCTCGTGGAGTAGGTTGTACGTAGGTAACGTACGTAGATTGTAGTTAATACTCGAGTATATTATCATTAGCCGTCCCAGTTGAATTCGTTGACTCATCAGTCGTTGTCGCGCGTCGCACAAGTACCAAGTACCAAGTACCAAGTACCAAGAACACAACATATTATTATCTACTTGTGATCTAATGTACTACCTACTACCGACCCCGCCCCGGCAGGAAAAGGATGACCGTGCGGGTCCGAATAATAATATTAAGTTGTACTTAAACACAACAAAAGCGTTCAACTGCTGTTCAAATATTATGAAGAAGCAAAAAGTAGCATAGGTAGGAGGTAGGGAGGACATGACATGACTATCATCTGTGCATTTTTTCGTGATGAAGATATTATGTTAAGTTGAGGTGCGCGGCAACGCACAACTGAAGCAAAAGTGAAAACTGGTTGCATGATTAGAGTGCAAGTTTTTGAACGATCGTTCAAATCCACCCGAGCAGCTCTATTGCTTCCTTGACCTTCTCCGGCAATCTTTTTCTGAGCTCGTAACTTTAACAAAACCGACCTGACCATCATCACAACATCTTAATAGGACATGAACAGAAGCAACCAACACAATAGAAATACCCGGTAACACAACACAAACACAAAAACAAACACGCAGTAGCAGCTTTTGTAGCCAAGCACACTCACTTTCCCGTACAAGCACTCACCTGCTTACTCAGTCAGTCAAACCAGTCTCTCACTGACCATACTTATTATTTTTCTTACGGTCAACTATCATTAAGCATCATGTACTCGGATTTGTTTGAGCATTTGGGCGGATCCAACGCTGCCGGAGGAAGCGGCAGCAGCAACAGCGACAACAACGGCAACAATAACGAAAATCATCTCGTCAGCATCAAGGCCGGAAAAGTTGATTTGCAACTTCAAGAGAACGGACACTATTGGGCTGCTCCTGATACACGCCGTGGTGAAATTCGTATCGTTTGGGAAACCAACGAGTCAACACTGTACTGGGAATGGTTCGATCGTCGCGAAAAAGCCGTCGTGGACAAGCATGTGCTCTGGACTGCGACGGCAAGTACCGCCAGTACTTCTGCCAATGACTGTGGGACCATGGAAAAGGTTACCAATGTTCCCAATGCAGCTCCACAAGATCGACTCTACGTGTGGTCGCAGCCTCAGGCCGGGAAGGATAAACCAACGTATCACATGTACTGGTTGCAAGATGCATCAGAAGAAAAGGATGATGAACTTATTGTCAAGATTAATCAATACTTGGCTGATCCAGCCACTGCTAATCCATCCTCTACGGGAATTGGTGCTTCTGGCGCCGCCTCTGGATCGGCAATGTCGTCGTCGTCTGCAGCAGCAGCTGCTACCGGCAATGCTACTACTGGTAGTAGTAGCACGGATCGGCAGCAAGTTGATGCTTTGAGTAATATTTTGAAAAACTTGGGTATGCCACAAGGAGATTCTTCTTCAGCGTCGTCTCCCGGAAACAACGCCACCACCACCAGTAGTACTAATGCTGGTGCGACTGGGACCCTGACATTGGCAGATTTGCAAGGTGCAATGGCCGGCATTCAACAAAGCTCACCACCGGGTCCACCTTTGCAAGAATTGGTTTCGGGACCCGCTATTACGTCCCTTTTGGAAAACGATGCTGTCAAGGCCCGACTATTGGAATTGTTACCAGAAGGTCAACGAACAGATGACATGTTGGAAGAAAACTTGCGCAGTCCTCAAGTACAGCAGACCGTGCGCTCGTTGACACAGGCTTTGATGCCAGATGATACGGGTTCAATGGATGGATTTCATTCAGTACTGGCTAATTTCGGTATGGCGGATGGTGCACAAGAAGCTCTGCAGAACAATTCCAATAATCCTATTCAAGCATTCTTGGATTGTGTTCTCAAATCGGTAGAGAAGGATTCCAAAACAGATACAGAGGAAAAAGAAGAAGAGTCTAAGGAATAAAAAAGATACACACTATACACAAATACTAGCAGAAAATACCCCAAAGCCAATCGAACAGTCAGCAAACCATTCAGACTGGCAACTAATAATGACGAGTTTTTTTTTTAATGATGGAAGCGAGTTTTGATTCTGAATTTAAAAAACAGTCCTGCAGCGTGATTACGTATCGACAGGGTTTTGCAAAGTAATCCTCAGCCTTTTTTTATACTTACCAGCAACTCCAGTACAGTACGCACTTACAATGTCAATAGCAATTATAATTTATCAACTGCTTCAAGTTTTTCCTTACTCGAGGTAACTACACACGTAGATGTGCGTTTTCAACTACAGGCATAGTGAAACTCATTCTTGCTCGCCCTGTAACCTCATGAGTCGTTTATAGTATTTTATATTTTATCTGCTACTGTAGTAGCTAGCTGGCCAATGTTCGCAGTGACCAGGCACATCATCGACAATGAAAAATCAAACCTAGCATTGTAGTTTCAACATTTCATTTTATTTTTCTATCCACGTTGTCAACACAACAATTTTTCAAGAACTAATGACGACATGACGGTTCATACAATCATTCCAAAAAATCGTCGAAGACTAGGACGCAACTTAGACTTGTCCAATCTGCGATAGCATCTCTTGAAACCATGGTTGCTGAATATCAAAAGGTTTTCCTCCTTTGATGCGTCCAAAGTCCAAGGCAGCAATGGGCGTTCCTTCAACTTCCTCGTCTTCTCCCATGCACCCAGAAACTCCAGCAATGGCAGACTTGACTCCTTCCTTGGCACAACGACCGATCAAGTCACGGTCAAATTCATTTGCGGGAGCAGATCGGGCAAAATACCCACTCTTCTGAACGATGGTCTTTTCAGCTTCCACCAACTTGGCCAAATGCGTAGAGAAATAATGGCCAGGATTAATCTTGGCTAGACTGATGTGACCAAAGGCATCTCGTGGAACTTCTTCACCATTAGCTTCCATGTCTTTGACAATTTCCTTCACACCAGTTCCTTCTCCAAAAAAGACATTGACGCATCCATACTCATCCATGACCTTCTTTAGACGAGCGCCTTCTGCTAGGAGATCAAATTTGAGTTCGGGGATCCAAATAGCATGCACGTCACGTACGGCTTTGCTGCAGAACGGAAAGCTGGACGAAGCAGGGAAGACCTGTTTATTCAGCAAATTGCGATATTCAAAGGCAGTAGCAGATGTCAAATAACCAGAATCTCGTCCCATAATCTCGTGCAAAACAAGCATGCGAGGATTAGCGGTGCTCTCGTTCACTACATTGGCAAAAAATTTAGCTCCCTCGACGGCAGCAGTCTTGGCACCAAACGTTTGTTTGATGGGGTAGACATCTGGAAGAAAGAAAGAAAGAAACAAAAATAAAAATGACGAGTTAGTTTTGTGTCGTTGTAAAAATTAGTAAAAAAAACAATACTATCAATTATCCACTGACCGTTATCGATAGTTTTTGGCATTCCAACCACAACGACCTTTCCTCCGTGCTTTTCAAGAATGTACTGAGACAAATGAGCAGCTTGGGTATTGGTATCATCTCCTCCAATGGTATGAAGGACATCCACCTGGTCCTTGAGGAGCTGTCGAGCAGCGACTTCAGTGGGAGTTTCACCCTCCTTGCAGTATCCTCGCTGAATGCAGTCCTTTTCGTTGGTGAGCTTCACTCTGGAATTACCAATGGGACTTCCTCCCAAATAGTTGAGATCATCGCAGGCATCCCAATCAGATTCGGGCAAGATGAAGCTATCGCCAATGAGGATTCCACGGTACCCGGCATTGTAAAATCGCAGTTCGAGACCGGAAATTTCTCCGGCACGGTGGGCAGCCACCCAATAATGCACCAACTGACCAATGGAGGCCGAAAGGCAGGGAGCAAGGCCTCCGCTGGTCATAAAGGCAACGTTTACCTTCTTTCCAGCCAAGCTGGTTAAGGACGTCGCGTGAGATGCGGCCATGATTGTAAAATATTAACTTTGTGCGTGTTGTAGATTATTCTGAAAGGGGGAAAAGCAACGGAAAGGGTGTGGATTGAGTGGGGTGTTAGTCAATGACAAATAATGTCAAATGTCGAATGTCAAATGTCCGATGTCCGATGCAATGAACCAATAAAATTATTATCGGGTCGGGAGAGTTTGACCGCTCGGACCACAGGCAACTGCAGAAGCAATTGCATCAATGAAATTTATTCATCCATTCATCATTTTGCTGATTTTGCTTACCTACCGAAACGTTTTTCAGGGATTTAATTTATGACTGCTCGCATGCACTACTAGTAGACTAGCTAGTCTAGTAGTCCTTTTCTTATCGGAATTTGAATCTTTTCTCTATTCGGAATTGTTTTGGATGGACGAGCGACGAAGAAAAAAGACATTCGTTCGAACGCCAGATGGAAAAAAGCCAGGAACTTTTTGAATAGCCAATGATGAAAGGAAATCTTATTACAGTATTCTCCGCAACAGCTGCCTGCCGCGTCGGCATTGCATGGACACAAGTTCCATCACTACTAGTAGTAGCTCTACTAGTAGTAGTAGTAGTAGTAGTGTGCATAGAAATCTTCTGGAAAGACACCTGGGCTGTTCTTTGACAAGGACTGACGCAATACCACTACTCTAGCTCTACTAGTAGTAGCTACTGTAGTACTCCTACTAATACCTACTACTAACTACTACGGTACTACTACTAGCTACTCGCTACTACTACTAGAGCTAGTAGTAGTAGTAGTAATGTAGCTAGTACTCTAGTTAGAGTAGGTACTGACCTAGCTAGCTAGCTAGCTACTACTACTAGTACCAGCTTAGTAGCTACTACTACTCGTACTACTACTAGCTAGCTAGACTACTAGCTAGAGCTACTCGAGTAGCTCAGCCAAGCTACTACTAGAGTACTACCAATAGAGAGTACTACAGTATTTTTTTCATAGTAAATATCGAGGCAGGAAAATACTTCTGTTGCTCGTCGATGGCAATTTGCCTAGTTGATCGTTGATCTCGTCTACAGGAAGCGTTGAAGTTATTTTCTGTAACATACATTTTATACGCAAATCATTACACCATACTGCATGCCATTTAAAAAAAAGACTGCACGGTGCGTCTCTGCTTCTTCACAATTCAAAAGACGACCTAAGACAGCAATTGTTGTTTGAAATTCTGGACCGCAGGAATTTGTTTCGCCACTGGGGCCCTGAGAAAGTCCTCGTACAACGCATTCCAATCCATATTTCTCTTGACTTGATCTGTCTTCTTCGGACGGCCGTAATCATCATTTTCTACGGGTCGCTTCTTTTGAGCCGCAAGGAAATTGTTAAAGTAGTGCTTGTAATTTTCGGGACTATTTTCAATTCCAAGTAAATTGTCAAGGGTTGCTTTCGTTAATGGAACTGACTCATCCATAGCATCCAAGTCATCTGGGTTCATTGCCGCCACCAAACAACTCACCAAGTAAAATCCATAGCTGTAGGGCAAGGCTGCTCCTTGATCTTTCAACACTTCGTTAGCTTCGTCCTGAAAGTCATCAGACTCCGAGCAGTAAGGAGCCAACTCCTCAGTATCTTTCATCCACTCCACTTGTTCGTCTTCGTTGGTGCACGACAAAAAGGTCATGGGATTTCCCTCGGGATTCTGACGTGTGCACAGAATCTTGACAACTTCCGCCTTGGCGGGGTTGCCTCCATTTGGCACTCCGTCTCCAAAAAAGTAACGAGCCACGCTGCGATTGGCACCACGAACAAACGATTCTTGAAGCTTTTCCAAAAAGGGGGTGCTACCAGATGCACCACGAGCAAACGCGGCATCAATTTCACGATAGGCGTCCGCCAGAAAGGCTTTTGGATTGCGTCCCTGACGGACGAAATGCAACGTGTCCGTGCGGTTCAGAAAGCAAACGATAATTTCGGAGAATGGAACGTAGGCCAAAATCTCAATCATTTCCTTCAAACGACGCTGCGCTTCTTGCCAGCGCGTTGATATGCGATTGGTCACAGGATCAATAGTATCCGAAGGAAGTGTCCTTTCGTGTGTCGTATTATAAATTGAATTCAGAAGAAAGGTATCAATTGGTGCAGCATAGAGGTGGAAGATACAATCGGACCAACAAGCTAGTGCTACAGAGCCCTCAGGACTGAAATACATAAAACTTACATGGACCCACTGTCATCCACCATAAATTCCTGTGAATGGAGAGTAGAACAAAGTTGAGCATAGTTGCGGTAACGGAAAAAGAAGAAAAAAAACAACAACAACAACAACAACACAAATAGAAAGTGCACGGGAAACAATAAAAGTAACATACCAAGTAATCGAATTCGCTGAGCATCATGAGCTTATTCATGAGACCCATAGGAACCTCGTACTTGTTCAAGACAGCACCGAGCTCGTCTACCATTGTGTCGGGCGTCACTATATAAAACGCAAGAGAGGAAACGAGGGGACAAAATATAAAAAAACAGGTTCAGCGAGCAATTAGAGCACCAACAAGAAAAAATGCAGGTGGATTGCGGTGCATTACCACAGGCTATCAGATAAAACTTACTTCCTGCTTCCACACAGATTTCCGGTTCTTGCATCCTGCGAGAAGCAACACCAAAATGAATGTAAACAGTAGACATTAGTTAAATGTTAAATGATTTCCTTCTATTCACAAAAAGTCGATAAAGCACGCCACGGGCCATGGGGGACTCGTTGTAAAACATTATAACAACAGGGAACAAAGAACAAAGGAGGAATGAACGAGCAACAACAAATCCCCGCCAAAATAATAATAACAACAAATAAATAATAATGCAAAAAATTGTAAACGTACATTTCGATGGTTGCATTCGTTGATTCCGCCAGAGCAATTTCGGGACTTCCCGACGCGACGCTGGCCGCATTGAGTTGCTCGTGATCGTCCATATTGGTCACGATGGGCAGTGCAGTATCCGAGTTGGCCATAGTAGTGCCAGGTCCTCCACCGGATTGTGCCTCCTTCCATTTTTTGTAGTCTGGATTCAACTTCATGACACCATCAATCTTGATGTACTTCTTTGGTGGCGGACCGCCAGCAGCAGGAGCAGCAGCGTGAGGATTGAACATGGTAGTAACGTTTTCCTTTCCTTTCCTTTCCTTTCCTTTCCTTTGAGAATAGAGAAAGCTGTAGTTGCAGTCTTAGCTTAAGTTAACTTAATGTCACGGAATACTACTATTGACTTGTTGATTGTTGTGCTTCGTGTTGTGGTGAAATTAATACAGTAATAATCTGTGTGACTGCCTGTTGATGCCTGCTAGTAGTCTAGAGTCTACTCTCTACTACACTAATACCACTCGTGGTAGTCTACTACTACTAGCTAGTAGACTACTACTGATAGTAGTCTAATCTTATTTCACCAGTATCTTTTTAATTCGTATCGTGTTCGATCCCGAAATTTTTTGAAGACTGCACAAGATCTATTAAAACACGCCCGGGGGTCTTTACTTAACTTTAACCCTAGCATTGCTTCAGCTGAGCTAATTTTTTTCCATCTTTTCCTCCTCCGCACTTCACAGCAGCTGCAACCTCTCTCATCAATTCAATACAGAACTTGCCTATTTGGTTAGTAATCAACTCACACACTACACACTACATACTCATCTATCGTTCAAGCCACACTTCGATTCACTCTCTCCCAACCCATCATCGTGAATAGGAAATAGGCGGCTCATCATCATAATATTTTTGTACAAGTTATTAGGTATTCGCAATATTTTGACATTAATCTACAAAAAAGCTCACCTACAAACTACAAACACACATCATGTTTGCGAGATCTTTGTCCGTTCTCTCCAGGATGCAGCTCCAGCTTACTCCTGCTGCTGGCGTTGGTGCTGGCGCTCGTGCTGGTGGTGTTGGTCTTGTTCTTCTTCGGACATTAGCATTGCAGCAGCCAAAGTCGGCGTTTCAAGAAGAATCTCGTAGATTTGTTCATATTGAGAAACGGCTGGAAGAATTGGGCATTGATTTACCACCACCATCCCAACCCAAAGCAAACTATAACATTTGCTGTTACAGCAGCACTGGTTCTGGAAATAACGACAATAATGTACTGTACGTGTCGGGTCATCTACCAACGAACGTTAAGGATGGAACCCTCATGACCGGAAAGATTGGACCAGAAAGCGAGGGCGGAAAATCTGTGGATCATGGATACGATGCCGCCCGGATGGCTGGATTGGCCATCATTTCAACTTTGAAGGAACAACTTGGAGACCTTGACAAAGTGGATCAAGTTGTCAAGGTAAGCAATTGTGATTTTTGTTATAGTTGCTGTTGTTGCGAAGGAATAGTTTTTGCGATGACATATTGTTAATCTCATTCGCATCCTACCCAACATGTGTGCTGTCGTTACACTTTAAAAAATCATGTTCATACTCTGCACTGCCACAATTTCTACCATTACTATTTGGATCACAGATCTTCGGCATTGTTCAATCTACTGATACGTTCAAAGAACAACACTTGGTCATGAATGGATGCTCCGATGTGTTCATGGAAATCTTTGGAAAACCCACGGGATACCATGCACGAAGTGCCATTGGAACAAATACATTACCGCTGGATGTCTCTGTTGAAATTGAGGCTGTAATTCAATTGAAACCATAATCATTTTACTATGCACACACACATCACTATTTATTTGAAGTACACTATGTCTGAGGATGCCAAGTATATGTATGTAACGTCGCTGCTGCTAATTTAATACTATTGTCTCTTCGAACTTATAGCCTTGTCAATTAAATTAGACATTGTAGTTTTTTTAGTAGCCTTGTCAATTGACGAGAAATTGTGTTTCTGTTGTCAATGAAGACTTACACGTATGACCCGGTTCTAACCGTAATAGCATGACGGCAGTGGAAAAAAGACTGACAATCTACAATCCAAGGGTAGAGCATGAAAAAATAAAAGGGTCAACCTTGACATGGTGGAGTGGACCATATGAAAAGGAAGAAAGGCTCCAACAAGCTCATGCTTGCTTCTCACACGGTTCATTTTATAGCTAGCTATCAGTATAGAGTAGGCCTCGGATAAACCGATGATCAGGAAAGATTTACGCCTAAGGCAGGAACTTCCGCCTTATCTGTTGGAATCAGGTACACTGCACATGGATGGACTTAATCTGTTGGCAATGTCCTTGAAATCCACCCTGGAAGTGTCTGTGCTCATGCCTGGGATGTAAAATGGCACCCCGCCTTTAATGTCGGGCGTGATTCCAACACCTTGAATTTCATTTCCACTTGGTGTGACGTATTTTGCCACTGTGAGAACTAGACCGGCCCCATTTTTGAGACCACTGCCATTCGTTACCAAATGAAAAAGGAATGATGTGTGTCAGAATGAAAGAATATACAGACTTTACTTGCAAGTCAACATAGGTTGCACTTACTATACTGCTTGAATCAATCCCTTGCCGAAGGATTTGTCACCCATAATAACAGCCCGGCAGTTATCATGTAGAGCTCCTGCCAACACTTCCGAGGCAGATGCAGACGATCCATCCAACCAGATTACAATTGGGTCCTCTTTGTCAATGGCGAGTTCCGATTTCGGTGTTTTGAAAGGTATTTCGGCACCCGAACTATCCACCACGTAGGTCGCAACTCTGTCCTGCATGAAGAGGGAGGCAATTTCTACGGCAGATTGGAAAGCACCCCCCGTGTTCATCCTTAGATCAATCACATAGGCATTCGCTCCTTCTTCCTCAAGTTTGGTTAAGGCATCCTGTAACTTTGTTTTGACGATCGCATTAAATTCAAGAATGCGAACAAATCCTATTTTGGTTCCATCGCTTCTTGTTTCGGTAATCTTGTATCGAACAGGATCTTTGATTTCTAAAAAAGCACGAGCCATGACTTTATCTTCGACCGATCCATCTTGTCGTTGAATGGTCATAGTAACAGTCTGGGCATTGGGATTTTCGGCAATTTGATCAATGATGTCAAACGCCGTCCGTCCAGTAGTAGGCACACCATTGATGGCAGCGACTTTATCTCCCACTTTTAACCCCGCTAAATCGGATGCCGATTTCGGCACTGGTGGTGATCCAACCACGATTTCTTTGTTTTGATTCGGCATCAACGTGACCCCTACACCTATCAGATCGAATTTTTGAATGGCTGCATATTGGTTGGCATCTAGCATGCGTGTATACTTATCTCCCAAACTGGCCGTAATTTCGGTCGCCAAATTCGTAAGCTTGTTGTCATCATTTCCTGCTTTGGCAACCTTCTCGCGATATTTTTCTTTGATTTGAGTCCAATCCTACAAGAAAGTAAATGCAAAAAAGGGGGCGACGAGTTCGTTCGGTTAACATCTCTGTAATCATGAAAATCTTTTCTTGGATTTGCCCTCCAGTGTTCTTACCTGTCCACCGTAGCTTCTATCAATATAATATTTGTCGATCAAATTATAAACTTCATCAAACACTGTTTCTCCCTCTTTGACTTGGGTTTGTTGTTCGTCAACAGAAGATGCCACGAGAAGAGAGGATTCAACGGTCGTAGTAGCTGCCCAAGATGAGGGTGGATGAAGCCAAGCTTGCTGTGGGTGCATAGATGGTGGAGAGCACACCAATATTCCAGCAAGAGATGCAGTTGCTACCAAGTGTTTTCCAAACTGTAACAAAGCTATTACCCAATCATCCTGTTGAGAGGATACTTCGAGATGGTTTGGGTTGTATTGTGCGTTACGATCCGACAAGTACAGCCTGCTTCTTTCGGGATTTAATAGCCGATCGGTGGTGGATACTGATACTGGTCCTGGGATGATTTTAGGCGCCCACCCATGAGCTCCTTTGCGGGAGAGTAGGGCTACCACGGCTAGACCGGATAGTTGGAATGCAAGTTGCATGACAGTTGGGACTTGCTTGATATGTGCAGGAAAATTTTATTGTGGTTTCGGTATTTTACTGTTATGGGGAGTCTGTCTATGATTATTTGGTGCCGATGATTGTTTTGTTGATTGATTGATTTGCATGCCAATAATCGAAACAGACCCCGGTAAAAATGTATTAATTGGAAAATTAATTTTTTCTTGGAATTATATAATGGCCATATTCATTTTTCTGAATTGGAATTAATACTATTTTGTCATCAGAAAATAGAATTAATTGGAAATACATTCACCCTAACTAACCCTAACTCTTTTTTATTGTTACCCTAATTAAAACCAAGCAATAACAAAGGCATCGAACAATAATTCTGAATAATTCTTATAATTAGGCATAATTAGGAATTAAAATATAGGCATCACTTAGAGAATTAAGGATTTCAGGTTTAGAATTACTGAATTATTGACTGCTCTAAATCCAGTTAATTAATTGAGTACTGAGTGAGTATGGAATTCTAGAAGAATTTAATTTTACCGGGGTCTGAATCGAAAGATTACTAGCTAGAGTACACTCATTCTTTACTAGTACTACTGGTAGATATTGAAATGATAGACCCACATACTGTATTTTACTGGCGAACACGGAGGATTGTTTTAAAAAGGGCAACAATTGGATTAAGATTCAGCGTTCCACTTGGCACATCCTAATTCTGACATTGTGTCGTGTGAAATCTTTCACAATAGCCGATCGGGTTGGACGGCCAACAGGCACACGTGACTCCTCGCACGAACAACGCACGTTCATCATCCACACCACACAAATAAAATTCTGTACCAGTGGTGCTCTACTAGGTCAAAAGTACTAGACTACTCGCTCGTACCACTGGAGTAGTCTAGCAATAATGAGATTGCGGATCTGTTCGGCTTTATGCGCTTTTACACACAATCGACCCGATACTATCCAAAATCCAAAAACTTCAGCACCAACCATGAAATTCTTTGCTAGTGCGCTTTTGATGGCGGTTGGCGTTCAAGCCTTCGTCAGTCATCCCCAGCCCCAACATCATCATCATCGTCATCATGATCGTCAACAACAGCAAAAGCGATTTGCTTCCTCCTTAAATGCTGTCTCGAAAAAGGACTCGTATACGGTAACTCTTTTACCTGGAGATGGAATTGGACCAGAAATTACGGAAGCTACCAAAAAGGTCTTGACGGCCATTTGCGAACGTTCGGGATTTACATTGGATCTCAAGGAGGCTCTCATTGGAGGAGCTGCCATTGATGCTGCCAATGATCCGTTCCCACAAGAATCTCTCGATCAATGTCTGGCCAGCGATTCTGTCTTGTTGGCCTGTATCGGAGGATACAAGTGGGATAGCAATCCACGTGAATTGCGTCCCGAAACTGGTCTTTTGAAAATGAGAAAAGAAATGGGACTCTTTGCCAACCTTAGACCAGCAAAAGTCTTGGATCAGCTCATTGATGCTTCAACACTCAAGCGAGAGGTCGTCGAAGGTGTTGATGTTATGGTGGTTCGGGAACTCACTGGTGATGTTTATTTTGGAATTCCCAAGGGCATTGACGTTATCAATGGTATGTACGGAGTTTCTATCTGTGTGTGTCTTTCTCAAATTATTTTTGCATCTTGAAGGATTTGAATGTAATGCTGTAATTTCTTGTTCATATTGCCTCGTTTCTCTTTCTCGTAACCAAACTGACCCACTCAATTTGAACTGCACCAATTAAAAATTTGCATGGCCGTCAACAAAACTATTTTTCATAAAAAGGCGAACGAGTTGGGTACAACAACATGATTTACTCGGAATCAGAAATTGATCGGATTGCCCGTGTGGCCGGAGATGTTGCCAGCAAGCGCGGTGGAAAACTTTGCAGCGTCGACAAGGCCAACGTCTTGGATGTCAGTCAATTGTGGCGAGATGTTGTCACCGAGGTCATCACCAAAGACTTTCCAGACGTCGAGCTGAGCCACATGTACGTGGACAATGCTGCCATGCAACTGATTCGATGGCCCAAGCAATTCGACACCATTGTATGCGGAAATATTTTTGGAGATATTTTGAGTGACGAAGCTTCCATGTTGGTCGGTTCTCTAGGTATGCTCCCCTCGGCCTCGATTGGAGAGACTGGACCTGGTGTCTTTGAACCCTGCCATGGATCTGCTCCCGATATTGCCGGAGAAGACAAGGCCAACCCTTTGGCCATGATCTTGAGTGCTGCCATGATGCTGAAATACGATTTGGATAGACCCGAGGAAGCTGCAATCATCGAAGCTGCTGTAGAGGCCGCATTGGATGCCAAACTTCGAACACCCGACATCAAGCAAGAGGGAGATGGATGCAAATTGGTTGGGTGCGTAGAAATGGGACAGGCTGTGGCGGATATTGTGGCGAAGGCTGAAATTAAGGTTTAATGCAACAGTACTCTACTCGTAGACGCAGAAATAGGTCATCAATTTTGTGTGCGATGAAAAGTGTAACTTTTTTTGCCCCACTCGCAGTACAGACGTTGTCCTCATTCGTCTTAAGGATGGAACCTACTATTCACAACGTTGATTGTCTATATTTTTTTCTAGACCACATCGCCCAATCCCCTTTGAACCAGCACTAGGATATGTTTTCGACCGGAGCAGGACTGCCGCCGACGCAAGGTTGCTTTCCTGTAGGTTGGTTGTGGTGCCATTGGAAGTCCGAAGTGTCAGCCAGATACAGAAACGAACTACATTCAATACAGCAACATTATTTGTTTACTCGCTGGGAAGTTTTGTGGCTGTTATTTTGTTTTCTACTGTAGCGTCTGAGGTGTGGAGAGTCGAACGCGTTTCTTTTGTGAAATTTATGTGCGAGAGCGGTCTAGAACTGTACTAGATGTAGTGGTAGTACACTACTACTGTACCAGGCAGTTGATAATGGAGTACTCGTAGTAGTAAGAATAGTACTCTACTACTAGTCTACTACTAGCTAGAGTAGCTATTAGCCAAGGTTCAAATCTTATTAGAGCATCCACTAACTTGACAGAATAGGGATTAGAATAACTTTATCCTCAAAATTTGGTCAAAAGCAGTCACTAACCAAGGATAAAGCATGTCTTCGATCAAATATTTTGATAAAAAATT
>Ga0100391_1001741_pt1 | contig 23746 bp, 26 predicted proteins | sample CryGeymeta201515_FD_81541 | JGI IMG/M metagenome (GOLD analysis project Ga0100391, IMG submission 81541) | Groundwater microbial communities from Crystal Geyser aquifers in Utah, USA - Crystal Geyser metaG 2015-15 | ecosystem: Environmental > Aquatic > Deep subsurface > Groundwater | place: USA... | reverse complement strand
TCTGGGTTGAACTCAGTACCCGCCTTCGCTTCGATGCGAGTGACCCCCATATCCACCATAGACTTCTCAAGGCTCTTGATGAGTTTTGCGACTCCCTGAGCCCAGGCATTATCCGCCAGCTCGGGTGGGAGATGACTAATTGCCCGTTCAATATTATCGATGACCGGAAGTAGCCGCATGACGGCTCCGGCACGTCCCGAGGCTCGAGCCATATCTTTCTCTTGTTCGGTCCGTTTGCGGTAGTTTTCAAAATCTGCCCGCGTACGCTGCAGATCGGCGGTCAAATCAGCCACCCGTTGCTCCAACTCTTCTTGCTTCTTTGGCTTTGCCATCTTAGAACAACCCCACGATAGCATTAAGTAGACCAACAATAGCCTGGACAATCGCGTTGATGACCGCCACGATGGCGTCGACGATAGCTTTGATGATGGTGACGATCCCGTTCACCAACGTGTTGATGATTTCCATTACAATACCTCCTCTAGCATGGCGCCGGTCTGTCGCACCAGCCGCATCACACGGGCATAACTTTGACGGGTCGGACCAAGTACGCCGATGTAGCTGTTATCTGAAAAAGGCGATCGGAACTTACTGATGATGAGCGTCGCCCCGCTGGTCTTACCAATTGGGTTCTCTGAGCCGATAAACACATTCAATGGCTGGTTCGGAGCAGCCTCGCGTAGCCATGGCTCAAGATTATCGAGCAGACGTGCGACGTTCTGGGCATGCGCTCCGGTCATGAATTCAGGTTGAGAAAACAGATTACCCATACCGCTCAGATACAGCTCGTCACCGATAGTAGCCAGACCAAGATTCTGCGTTAAGTCCACCAAACTATCGACGGCACTCCGAATGGCACGTTCGGCCCGGTTGTTATGCGTGGACACCCGCGCCTCAATCGCTCTCGCACTGCGATCGAGCTGCAACGGTTCATCGTTTTGCTGGGTCAGCATGTTGACATAAAAACGGTAGCCTTTATCGGTCGGTATGCGCCCGGCGCTCGTGTGCGGCTGCGTAATGAAGCCTAAATCTTCCAACTTAGCCATTTCGCTTCGAATAGTGGCGCTGGATACGTTGAAAAGTTTCGCCAGCATGATACTGCCGACCGGTACGGCTACTTCGGCGTACTGTTCAATGATTGCGGCCAGGATGGCAATCTGCCGTTCCGTCATGTTCATGCAGCTATTATAGCGTTACCCTGGCACTCTTTCAAGGTGAGTGCCAGTTTGTCACCTCTCGTGGCTTCGATTATACTTACCTTCATGAACGATGTAACTCTCGACCATATCCGTAGCTGGCTGGGGACCGGCTCAATCAATATCTTCGGTCGACCGTTTGCCGGCAAGGACACCCAAGGCACGGCCGTCGCCGCATTGCTCGGTGGCACCCTGCTTGGTGGCGGCGACATCTTACGTGGTAGTCAGATTCCATCTCATGTCGACGCCGCTCTGCGCCGTGGTGAATTGATTCCGAGTCAAGATTACGTCAATATCGTCCTGCCTTACCTTTCCAAGCCGGAATTCAAAGATGCCCCCTTGATTCTAAGCTCAGTTGGTCGCTGGATAGGCGAAGAGAAAGGCGTCATTGACGCCTTGGAAGCTGCCGGGCATGAACTGAAAGCCGTCATCTATCTTGATTTGGGTGAAGACATGGTGCGCCAACGTTGGCAGGCGCTTGCCGAGCATGACAACCGGGGTGGCCGCTACGACGATACCGCCGATATTTTAGATAAGCGGCTGGCCGAGTATCGCGAGAAGACTCTGCCGGTCATCGATGAGTACGAACGCCTTGGTCTCCTCATCAGACTCGACGGTAGCGGCACGCCGGATGAGGTGACAACGGCTCTCATCGCTCAGCTGGCGCAGCGGTCAGGGGCAGTACGCGCGTGAAGAAGATAGGTGGAAAGATACGCCATCTGTCGAATCAGCTCCGCGCGGTTTTTGCTTCCAACCCGTTCTTCTACGCAACTGTTATCGTCTTCACGATAAGCGCCGGCTGGGTCGCCACGGCCAGCCTGTACCCAATGGCGTTCGACGAAGAGTTCCATCTCGGCCTTATCGATATCTACGCACGTAGCTGGATTCCGTACGGCATCGAGCATACGAGGGATATGGCCGTCTACGGGCCCGCCACGGCCGATGCGTCCTACCTGATGCACTACTTGCTCAGCTTTCCCTACCGACTGATGGATGCGATCGGGGTGCCGTTCGATACTATCGTCGTCGTGCTTCGTTTCATCAATATCGCCTTCGTCGTGACCGCCCTCGTCTTGTTCAGGAAAGTCCTACTGGAAGCAGGTGTTTCACGAGCCATCACGCATCTTTCCCTCGCCCTCTTCACTCTCATACCAATTTTTCCGATGCTAGCGGGTCAGATAAACTACGACAATCTGCTGCTGCCTATCGTCGCCCTGGCGTTTCTGTGCACGGTGCGTATAAGTAAGACACTTGTCCATCAGCATCGCCTACCGATCATGGCGACATGGGTACTGCTCATCACCATACTTTTGGGCATGTCGACTAAATACGCCATTCTTCCCATAGCAGCAGGCATGGCGCTGTGGCTGGCGTTTGTTGTTTTCCGTTTGCGCACACAGGTGTCCTTGGTTCAGCTCGGCAGTCAATTTGCGCGTAGCACTCGCTATCTACCTGTACCAAAAAAACTCCTTATCGGTGTATCCCTAATTGTCAGTCTGTTTTTTACGTTCCATTACGTCGATAACTACCAACGATACGGGAACCCGATTCCGTCCTGTGAGGAAGTGTTCGATGAAACGGCCTGCATGGATTACGGACCATGGCGGCGAAACTTCAATATGAAGCAAAGTCTCAGCCCTACGTTTGAACCGGTTAGCTTGTCCGAATATACGCTGCAGGACTGGCTGCCTGGCATGTCACAACGCTTGACCTTCGCACTAGCCGGACCGACCCACACCTACCAGACCAAACCACCGCTGCCAATACTCCGCACGACATTGACCGTATTAACGATACTCGGAGCAGTCTGTCTGGCGTTCGTCCTATTTTTCACCCGAAACTATCGATTATTATTCGGCTTAACGCTGCTCGCCTGTGCGCTCTATGTCCTTCCGCTGGTATGGCGCCTCTACCTGGCCTACGTGATGACGGGTGAGCCTGTCGCCGTCAACGGGCGTTACTTACTGCCCGTTCTACCACTCGTAGCCGCCTCGCTCATCGTTGCCATGCAGGAAGTTGCTCGACGCGCGCGTGTTTCCCGCTACATGTCATTCGTCGCAAGCATCATCCTTATCATTTTGTTAGGTACAGGCGGGGGAGTCGCCACGTACATCGTGCAGGGAGAATCCCACTGGTTCTGGAGCGGCTGGGGGCAGGGAAGCCACGAGGTACTTCAGGCCATCTATTCGTGGTTCACGCTGCGCTAGCTAGTCGCGCTTCAGCATGACAGTGAAAGCTTCGGACGGGATGTCGACCTTGCCGAAACGCTTCATGCGCTTCTTGCCTTTAGCCTGCTTGGCTAGCACCTTTTTCTTACGCGAAACGTCACCACCATACAGTCCGGTGGTAACATCCTTGCGGTAGGCGCTCAGGTCCTCACGGGCGATAAACTTACCACCGATGGCTGCCTGCAGAGCAACCTGGAAGTTCTGACGTGGAATGACATCCTTGAGTTTCTTGACGATATCACGGCCAAGGCGCTGGCTTTCCGACCGGTGCGCCATGACACTGAGCGCATCGATCATCTCACCGGCCACGTAAAAATCGACGCGTACCAGATCTTCCGTGCGATACTCGGACAGCTCGTAATTGAAACTGCCGTAGCCGCTGGTAACACTTTTAAGTTGATCATAGAAATCAGTCAGAAGGTTTGCGAGCGGAGCTTCGAAACTTATCAAGGCACGTTCATCGATATAGCTCAGATTCTTCTGCCGTCCACGCTTCGAGACGATTAGCTGGATGACCGCACCGATGTAGTCTTGTGGCACGACGATCTCGCCGTTAATCCATGGTTCACGGATCTCGGTAATCTTCGTCACCTCAGGCAAGTTGGCGGCTGACTTGATATCGAGCTCCTCACCCGTCGTCATGCTGATCTGATAGTCGGTGCTCGGGTTCGTTACCACCAAATCGAGGTTATACTCACGCTCAAGACGCTCGCGCACGATGTCCATATGGAGCAGGCCAAGGAAGCCGATGCGGACGCCGAACCCGAGCACCGGTGAGTTCTCTGGTTCGAACTGTAAGGCGGAATCGCTCATAGCTAGCTTCTCTATCGCGTCTTTCAGGTCGTTGTAGTCTTCGTTGGAAACAGGAAAGAAGCCGGCATACACGAACGGCTTGACGTTCTGGTACCCAGGTAGCGGCTGATCGGCATGGGCTCGCTTCACCGTCACTGTGTCGCCCACCTTGGCTTCACGGGTCGTCTTGAGGTTGGTAACGATATAACCAATCTCGCCCGTACCGATGGCTGTCGCAGGCATCATGGTAGGCTGCAGCGCACCGACTTCTAGTGCCAGCCCGCTCGCCCCGGTTGCCAACATCTGGATCGTATCGCCTTTTTGAATATTGCCATCGAACGTTCGGGTGTAGAGGATGACGCCACGATAGTCATCGTAGTAACTGTCGAAGATAAGTGAGCGGGTCGGTGCCTCGGCGTTGCCGGTCGGTGGCTGGACGCGGGCCACGATAGCACCGAGAACTGCCGCTACGCCCTCACCTGTCTTCGCACTGATTTTCAAAATGTCCTCATCGGTGCACCCAAGCAAGTTGATGATCTCAGCGCTGACGCGAGGAACATCAGCCGCCGGCAGATCAACCTTGTTGAGGACGGGAATGATCGTCAGTTCAGCCGCCAGGGCAAGGTATACGTTCGCCAACGTCTGTGCCTGGATACCCTGTGATGCATCGACTACCAGAATAGCGCCTTCACACGCTTCGAGACTACGACTAACCTCATAGCTGAAATCGACATGGCCCGGGGTGTCAATCAGGTTCAATTCATACCCCTCATGCTGCATGCGTACTGGAGCCAGCTTGATTGTGATGCCCTTTTCCCGCTCGAGATCCATGCTATCGAGGTGCTGGCTCTTCATGTCGCGCTGCTGCACGGTTCCGGTCATCTCGAGCAAGCGATCGGCCAGCGTCGATTTACCGTGGTCGATATGAGCAATGATACAAAAGTTTCGGATCTGAGATTGGTCCATAGTTTCAGGGGTAGATTATACCATTTTTGCGCGCTAGCCGCGAACTCCGCCCGTAATCCAGCGACGAATCCGCACCACGACCGGCTCGGCCTCCCGCAGTTTCAGCATGCGGCTGAATGTCACATACGCAGCGAAGCTGACGGCGGCGATGAGTACGAATTTCGGAAACGTGAAGTAGAAGCTACTGTCATCACCTGCCCGCAGCGGCATCAGCGTCACAAGAAGGTAACTGACAATCGCCATGAAGCCGGTGGCACTCGCCATGCGACCGACCGCCCCCCAGAACTCTCGGTTCAAAATACCCCCAAAGCGCATATTCATCACGGCGAACAATATGAATACCTCGACTGCCGCCATCGTTGATTGTGCCAAGGCTAGCCCGTAGGCCCCCATATCGAGCGCGGTGGTGAACCAAATCGCCAGCACGATATTCAGCCCAATGGAAAACAGAGAGATATACAGCGGCGTCTTGGTATCCTGCTGAGCGTAGAAAGTACGGGCCGCGATGTAGTACACCGAACGAAACAGAATGGCGATGACCAACGCGCCAAGCAGTTGCGCCATCAGGCGGTCACCACCGGGTTGGATGAAGTTAACCAGATAGCCACGGGTGAAAAAAGTGATGATGGCGACCGGTAAGCTCAGCCAGATAATGACGCGTAGTACGGTGCGGAGTTCCGAACGGAATAGATCGGGCCGACCTTCGCTCAGTCGTTCCGTCATCTTCGGAAAGGCGGCGGTCGAGATGGCTACGCCAATCAGGTTGATAGGCGCCATGTGCAATGTCACCGCCTGGTTGTAGGCACGCACCGTACCAGCCGCCATCCGGGAGGCTAGGTTCGTCTCCACGATACCGACCAGATAATCCATGCCTTGGTCAAGCGAACGGGCCGGTAGCAGGCTGAGCACTTTACGGAAACCTTTGTTCTTCCAGTGAATCTTGAAACGGTAATCAAATCCTAAGCCGATGAGCCCGATTGAGCTGACTAGCAACTGCATGACCGAACCAAGCACGACACCGAGTGCTACACCCATGATACCGCCGTCGAATACCTGCCATCCGAACAGATTTATCCCATTCGTGAATACGAGGATACCGATGATGATGCCGATGTTATAGATGGTCGGCGCCAACGCATAAAAAGTGAAGCGACCCAAGGCCTGTTGGATACTGGCGATGACGGTAGCGATGGCGAACAGGAAGGGGTTGATCGCGATCACGCGCATCATGCTGACGGCCAGGGCAGTCCCGGCTTCGCTCAGACCTGGAGCGATGATGAAGCGAATCAGTGGCTCGGCAAATATAATCATAAGTACGCTGGCAATCAACGTCACCAGCGCCATCAGGTTGATCATGCTGGTCGAAAGCTCCCAGGCCGATCGCTTATTGCCGCCCGCCAGGCGCTGATTGAACACCGGAATGAAGGTGACGCTCAGTGCACCCGATACCAGGATGAAGTACATGAAGTCAGGCACCAGGAAGGCAGCAGTGTACGCATCGAGTCCGACCGGATACGTCTCGTAGTAGGAAGCGTTCAGCAAGCGCTCACGCAGGAAGCCGAACAGCATCGAGGTAAGCGTCGAACCGGCAATCAAAATCGCTGCGAATTGGACGCTTAGTTTTCGGTTAGCTCTGGCGACGACGCTCTGGACTCGGCCCATCGTGGGGTTACTTGCTTTCTATGCCGCGTGCAGCATGACTTCTTTCGGTAATACGGTATCCTTGAGCAGCTTTTCGACGACTTCCTCTTCAAGCGTCTCTTCTTTTAGCAGTTCCTGGGCGAGCGCTTCCAGGCTGGCCATGTTCTTGCGGATGACAGCCTCGGCTCGATCGGCTGCTTCTTTGATGAGTTGTTCTACTTCAAGGTCAATCTGCTTGGCGGTGTCGTCGCTGTACGGCCGCTCATGTGTGATTTTGTCGAACACCATACCACCGTTGTCGTCATGGAATACTTGGTCGCGCAGCCCCTTACCCATGCCCTGCTCGATGACCATGTCGCGGGCGATCTCAGTCGCCTTACGCAAGTCGGAGCCGGCGCCGGTGGTGATGCCGTCTGCCCCGTACTTGATTTTCTCGGCCACACGGCCACCCATCGCCCGGGCCAGGATGTCTTTGAACTCATAGACGTTGGTGTAGCTCTTGTCTTCCGGTGGCAAGAACCACGTGACTCCGCCCGTGCCGCCCCGTGGAATGATGGTCACCTTATGGACCGGGTCACTGTCAGGTAGGATGTGGCCGACGATAGCGTGACCAGCTTCGTGATAGGCGGTTAGTTCCTTTTCCTTTTCATTCATCACCTTGGCTTTGCGTTCAGGGCCGATGGCAACCTTCTCGAATGCTTCGGTAAGATCCTTGTTGCTAATGAACTTGGAATTGCGGCGGGCCGCGATAATAGCCGCCTCGTTGGCGATGTTTGCCAGGTCGGCACCGCTGGAACCGGCCGTCTTAGCCGCCAGTTTATCAAGGTTGACGGTCGGATCGGTCGGTTTGTTCTTGAAGTGGACTTTTAAGATCGCCTCCCGGTCGCGACGCTCCGGCAACAGGATGTTGGTGCGGCGGTCGAACCGGCCCGGTCGCAAGAGGGCAGGGTCAAGCACATCGGCGCGGTTGGTCGCGGCCAACACGATGACGTTCGTGCCCGTCTCAAAACCATCCATCTCAACCAGGATCTGGTTCAGGGTCTGCTCACGTTCGTCGTGGCCGCCGCCCATGCCGCTACCGCGCTTGCGGCCGACAGCGTCAATCTCATCGATGAAAATGATAGCCGGTGCGTTCTTCTTGGCCTTGGCGAACAAGTCACGCACTCGTGAAGCACCGACACCAACGAACATTTCAACGAATTCCGAACCCGAAATCGAGAAGAACGGTACGTTCGCCTCGCCAGCGACGGCTCGGGCGAGCATCGTCTTACCGGTACCTGGGTTACCGACCAGCAGGACACCTTTCGGGATCTTCGCGCCGAGCTGTTGATATTTCTTCGGGTGCTTCAGGAAGTCGACGACCTCTTCCAGGTCTTGCTTAGCAGAATCATTCCCGGCGATGTCAGCAAAGACGACTTTTTCCTTATCGAGGCCGTACAGTTTGGCTTTGCTCTTACCAAAGCCGAGCGCCTGATTGTTCTGACCCTGGGCCTGGCGCATCATGAAGACGAACAGCAAGCCGATCAGAAGCACGGGTAGCAGAATACTCAGTAGTCCCCAAACCGCATCACCCGTACCGGACGGTTCCTTGACGGTTACTTCAACGTTAGCTTCCTTGTTCAAGCCCTGTTCGTAGATACTGGTGCCGCCTTCCTTGCGGGACTTTTCGGTCGGTTTGTCCTTGCCGGTCGGCGTTACCTTCACTTCGTTACCAGTAATTTCAAGCTTGGCAATCTCACCCTCGTTGGCGCGCTTGGTCACGCTACTGAGCGACACTTCTTTCAGGTCCTCCTGGGGTGAGGTCAGTGCGATGACGCTTAGCGTCGTAAAGACCAGCAGGAACCAGAATAGCGTCAGCCGCATGATATTGCTCATCCGTTTGTTGGAAGAGGGTTTTTTAGCCATATAGTGTATCGTGTCCTTTCTTTCGGTGGGGGTGGGTCAAAGAGAATTGTTCATAGGAATATTCACTCTTATAAATAATAGCAGTTAGCGTGAACGATTGACAATGAAGTGGGTGTGGGTAAATCGGACTGCAATCCCGTCGCCCGGCTCAATCGTGCTGCCACGGCGCGCGGTTTTGATTGCCAGAAGTAGCCGACTAAGCTGTGGTCGGGTAAGTGCCGGCGTACCAGTCGCCTGTTTCAGTACGTAGCGCAGTAGCTCGTGGGCCGCGTCATCCGGCACCATGATAAAGAGCGAGCGAGGCCACGGGCCCTCATCCGGTAATAACCGGCTCGTTTCAGCGTCGAGCTCGGCCGCCACGTGGCACTGAGCTGCACGCAGTTCGCTCAACCGCCGCTTCGTCGTCTTGCTCAGGTTCAGGCGCCGGCGCACCTGGTTGCGTAAGTACGCCTGCTCCTGGTTCGTTTCGTCCTCTACCCATTCCAGCCTGTGCGTCACCGCATATTCGTATAACTCCCGCTTCGTCCGGTTCAGGAGCGGCCGCGTAATATCGGGTCGGTTCAACACCGCCAAACCCCGCCACCCGGTTCCGCGGTGCAGGTTAATGACAATCGTTTCCACCAGATCATCTAAGTGGTGGGCGGTTACTACCTGAGCATTATGTTCAGCCGCGACCGCCTGCAGGAACGCGTAGCGCCGCGTGCGAGCAAGGGCTTCACTCGCTGCCACCCCCAGTGCCTCTCGTCGGCTGACATGTGGCACACCGTAGCGCTCAGCCAGGCCAGCCACGAACCGAGCGTCGGCGGCTGAATCAGGTCGGATGCCATGGTCGAAATGTGCCACTACCAAGTCGCATGAGGTGTCGCGCGCGAGCATGTCGAGCAATACCACCGAGTCCACCCCTCCGCTTACCGCCACGACATATCTCATATCTGACAAGTATAGCGCGTCCTCACATGTACCGCGTGCTGCCGAACGGTATTTTCTGCTTCAAGAAACGGCCAGTGCCCAGTGTATCGGCCGAATGGATGGTACGGTCACCGAAGCGACGGTTAATGTCGTCTACCGCCTGAGTCACGTGCGTTTCGCGGGCCAGCTCGTTACCGAAGAACGTCAGCTGCGGGTCGTTACCAATCGGCGACAGTTCAAAGCAAGAGATGCCGATCTCTTTCGGGTCACTCGGTGAGTTGGCGAAAAGTCGTCTGGCTTGTGCATAAATTGCCAAGTCAGAACTGAATGGCAGGGAAGCGGTAGTCCGGGCATGCCAGTAGCCTTTTTCCCTGCTTTTGGCGTACACGTATACCCCGCGGGCTTGCACCCCTTGGCTGCGCAGCTTGTAGCCAACCGATTCACACAGATGATGCAGCCGCTTCAGGACCTGCTCATGATTCAGGTCGAAGTCGTCCAGAACGAATTGCCGGCCGGCCGATTTCATCGCGAAATCACGCTTGTCGACTTCCCAGCCCCTCAGCCGCTGGTGCCATTGCCTGCCGTTGATACTCTTGTACACCATTTTCTCCAGCGTCACCGGGTCGGCATCAAGAAATTGGAGTGGCGTGAAGATACCGACGCCGTTCAACCGTTTTTCCATACGCTCGGCAATACCGGTCAGGTCGGTCAGCTCCAGCCGGCCGAAGACGTCGCGCAGGTTGTCATGCGTAATCACGTCTAGCCCGTTCGGCTTGTTCAGGCCCGCCGCCGTTTTCGCCAGAAAACGGTTCGTGGCAATGCCGACGTTGCAGTTCATTGCGCGGCCGACCTCCTCCCATAAGCGGCGTTTGATCTCCCAGCCGATATCGACCAAGTCACGGGCCTGCGTGGCTTCGGACGTTTCAGAAAAATCAATCACCCCCTCATCGATGCTTTTCATACGTACGTGTGCCGAATAGTCGTTCATGATCGCCATCAGCTTGTGATAGACATAGCGGTATTTCGGCGGGTCGCTTTCGAGTCCGATCAGCTCAGGGCAAAGTTTCTTCGCGTCACGTAGCCGCATGCCCAGCTTTACCCCCACCGCTTTGGCCTCATAACTGGCTGTCACGATCATCGTAGCGTCGGTCCGTCGGTTCACGATCGCCACCGGTCGGCCCCGTAATCGTGGCCGGGCCTGTTGCTCAACGGTCGCGAAGCAGCTGTTCAGGTCGATATGCATGACGAGCGGCCTGGCTGAGTTTATGTCAGGCCGCATGGTCGGCCTCCATGGTGAGGTGCCAGGTCAGCCGTTCGGCATCGAACTCCAACCGGTAATCAGCGCCTCCGTCCGTCACATCGAATACGTGTACCATGCGCGTTCCCTTCATAGTCGGATGTTTCAGGCCCAGTTCGGTCACGGTCACTTCCCGCCCGTTGGCCCGCCGGAACCGCACCGGCAGGCAAGGGTGGTGACCGCCGTGAAAGGTTGCCACCACGTCGACCCGTTCGTTCAAAAAGATTTCATCATCCATCAAAAGTTCTCCAAATAGTTTCAGAGAAACGGCGGTTTAAATTGTTCGCCCGTGCGCCCGTGGCCCGTTTCATTTGCCGTCAGACGTCCGAAGACGATGGATGATTCACCCGGAGGGACGCTTTGCCAAGCAAGGCCAGTGTGTGTCGCGGGGAGTACTCTTTAAGTATATACCCCTCGCATCGAGCCGCCAATCGTAAACCTGTTAGTCGGTGACCGATCGTATTGTTTCTTCGTCCGGTACCTGGCCGGCAATGTCGCATTGAGCAAGCAACTTAGCTAGCGGCGCGCACGGTAATCCGACCACTGTGTCGTACCTACCTTCAATTCCCGTAATCATCGTCCCCATCAGCGCTTGGATACCGTACCCACCCGCCTTGTCCATCGGGTCACCGGTGGCAACATATTCGTTCACCCGCTTTTCGTCATATGGTGCGAAGAATACGGCTGTCGTATCGGCCCCGGTCAGACGAACATTCTCGTTCACGCATACCACTGCCAAGCCGGTCGTCACGTAGTTCGGCTTACCCGCGAGAAGTCTCAGCATGTCACGGGCGTCCTGCTCGTCACGTGGTTTCTCCAATTGGTGGCCGTCAATCGAGACGATGGTATCAGCACCGATGACAAAGGCATCGGGATGAAGCCTGGCCACGGCCATCGCTTTACCGAGCGCGAGCTCTTTGGCGACCAGCACCGGGTCGCGGTCGTTATCAAGCTGCTCGTCGAAACCGCTCACCATGGTTTCGAATCGTATACCCATGGCCGAAAGCAGGGCACTGCGCCGTGGTGACTGGCTGGCGAGAATGACTCGTTTCATGCTCACTATTGTAGCATTCACCCCTGGAAAAACCGTTGACGGTCTGGTACAATCTACCAACGTGGCAGCGTAGCTCAGTTGGTTAGAGCGTAGGACTCATAAGCCTAAGGTCACAGGTTCAATTCCTGTCGCTGCTACCAAAGTAAGATGGTCACCCGTGTGGCCATTTTACTTTGGAAACTCGCTGTACTTGATTAAGCCTGCAGCGTGAAAAAGTGAATCCTGGCTAGTTCGTCCAAATCCAACCGGAGTTCCAGCTACCGTTAGAGATGTTAAAGCCTTGAAGGGCATACGTGCCCGACACATTCCATGACACACCAATCGCGCTGGCTGTAGCATTCGCACTCACACTTACATTCTCTTGCAGCCCAGAGTTAGTGAGAATATACCCTTTGAGCGATTTTGAACGCAAGCCTAAAGCATAGGTATTGTTAGCTATGTCAGTAATATAGTAGGCGTTATTCAGCGAGACGTCGTAAGAAGATTTTGATAATTTATATGAGGCATAATTAGTGAAATCCGTGTAACTTCGCGGGTAATATCCCAGGTCAACATTCGCAATCTCTAGTTTCTTACGAATATTTGATATGTCGGCCAAAACGACGTTATCGTTTGCTCGGTTCTGTATACCGTTATATCCCACGATAGAGATCGATGCCAGAATCGCAATGACTACTATCACAATGAGCAGCTCGACTATTGTGAATCCTCTCTGAGGATGGGTCGATAACATGTCAGAAGTATAGCATAAGCACTTAGCCGGGGCGTTTGCCCGCCGTTATTTCACATCAGTTTGACCATTGACCCACATTTCCCTAGACTGGAGGTATCATGTGGGCAAAGCAAAAAGGTTTCACCATTGTCGAGCTGCTGATCGTCATCGTAGTCATCGCCATCTTGGCTGCCATCACGGTCGTCGCGTTCAATGGAGTGCAGGTGAGAGCGGAAAATGCGAAAACGGTCAGCGCCGTCAGGGCGTACGAGAAAGCGCTGCGTCAATATGCCCTGGAGAACAGCGCCTATCCTGCCACCGGTGCTATGTGCCTGGGTGAGGAATACGACGTGCTAAACGGCACGACCGCCGGCTGTCGGCAATCAAACTCGGTCATCGCGAACACTGCGAATGCGGCGAGTCGTAATAACCTACGGCCCTATCTATCGGGCAACCTGCCGATGCCCAGCAAGAAGATTCTCGTCCGTGAATCGGACGGATTAGGGTTCGTCGGAATTTACCTGTATGGGACCGGCTACAACTATACTCATAACGGCGACCCGGTCGTCGCGTTATGGTATACGATTGAAGACTCCACCTGCCCAGTGGGACCCGTTTACAGCACGGCCGGCAGCCCTAACTTCACCGGTGACCCTGTAGCGCGTACCCTCAACCGGGCAGCCAACATCTCCGGCTGCATGATGCTCCTACCGGACGCGTCAAAGCTCTAGCTAGCATAGCGCCACATGATGACGGTGCTACAATGGTATTCACAACCTAACGAATAGGAGAAGTATCGTGCAAGAAGATCGTCAAACAACCGAAGTACGAGAAACTAATAGCACTGCTGCCGCAGGTGACACCGGCGTCCGCCAGGAAACGGTAGCCAGGCGCAGCACTGTACCAGGTGCCGTCATCGCACGACGGGTCGTCTATTACCTTGGTGGAGCCATCATCGCGCTCATCGCCCTGCGATTCGTCTTCCTGCTGCTCGGTGCCAACCAGGGAAGTCCATTCGTCGACTTCATCTACGGTTTGTCCGGTATATTCGTCGCGCCGTTCAACGGCATCTTCGGCGAACCGACCTTTGGCCTGTCTTACTTTGAGACCAGCTCACTTGTTGCAATCGTCATTTACGCCCTGCTAACCATCGGTATCGGCAAGCTGTTGACACTGAACCAGCCACGTACGACTGTTTAGGCAAGCTCAAGATCAATATCGTCGGTCAGTATGGCCAGCCGGCTGGTGACGAAGCTGCGTAGCTCTTCGGTGCTGCGCTCACGGCTCCAGCTGGTGAAAGTCTCTTGGGTGTCGATGTTGGTTTCCATAAGGTGCGATGTTCCTTGTAGCCTTTGACGGCTTGTTTGTTTTATTTACTCGTAGCACTATTTAAGCATAAAAGCTTTAAAAAAGCAATACCTTTTTCAGGCGAAATGGCCTTTTGACCCCGCTTATGCTATAAAATACATAAGGAAACCCTTACAAATAAACATCATGCAACCGCTCGAATCACTCATTATCGTCGCCATGGCTGCACTGGTTCACGCCAGCTTCCAGCTAAGTGTCAGCATGCTGACACTGCTTTCTAGCCACACCATCGGTGCCAAGCATTCCCATAGGCGTCTGCTGCGACTATCGGGCTCGTTCACGCTCGGCGTCGTGGTCATGACATTATTCATGTTGTCGACGATCGCGCTGTTCGCCCAGAAACTGCTTAAAAGTACCGACATGATGTTCGCCTGGATTGCCGTGTGCGGTTTACTGTTCGGTCTGGGTGTCGCCGTATGGATTTTTTACTACAGAAGAGAGCAGGGGACTACGCTATGGATTCCCCGCCCCCTTGCCCTCTTCCTGGCCGAACGCACCAAGCAGACCAAGCAGGCGGCCGAAGCGTTCTCGCTCGGGCTCACCAGTGTCATCGCTGAGTTCCTGTTCATCGTGCCACCCATGCTGGTCAGCGCGTTAGTCCTGTTAAGCCTGCCGGCCCTATGGCAGCTCGGTGGCATCCTGCTGTACGTCCTCATCTCGCTATCTTCCCTGCTGATCGTCCATATGCTAATCGGTGGCGGTCACCGTATCAGTCGTATCCAACAGTGGCGCGAAGAACACAAACGCTTCCTGCAGTTCGCGGCCGGCAGCGGCCTGCTGATCCTTGGGTTTTACGTCTACGTTGACCGCGTGCTAAGCCCGGCCGTCATGTCGGCGGCCATGGGAGTCATGTAGCATGCCTGGGCAGCTCATTGATGTAGTCAAACGGGGCGGCGAACGGCCGACGGAGCAGTTCACGCGCGACAAACTGCATGCCAGCGTCCTGGCCGCCTGCTTGAGCGTGCGAAGCCCGGAGGGCGAAGCTGAAACCGCTGCCACTAACGTCTGCGAGGCCGTTATCATCTGGTGTGGCCGCAAATCTGAAGTAACCTCGCACGATTTACGCCGTAAGGCCGCCGAGCATCTGCATCGTATCCATCCGGAAGCCGCCTACCTATATAAACACCACCGATTGGTACTGTAAGGAGACCTTAGCCTCATGCCACGAAAGAATACATTTGACTACGACCTCATCGTCATCGGCAGTGGCGCTGGTGGAAGCGCGGCCGCATCGCTCGCCGCCCGGGCTGGCAAGCGCGTCGCTATCGTCGAAGCCGACACCTTCGGCGGCGATTCACCGAACTGGAGCGACATACCGACCAAATCATTGCTCCACGTCGCCCATCTGTACGACGAGGCCCGCCACGGCTCCCGCTTCGGCCTGCGCTCGAACACGCTCGGCTACAACTACCCTTCCCTGCGTGCCTGGAAGGAGCTGGCCGTCAAACGTACCGGTGCTGGTGGCAACCGTCGCTTCTACGAGAACGAAGGTATCGCGACCTACAATTCGGCCGCTCATTTCCTGAGTCCGAACGAGATCAGCATCAACCGTCGCCACCTTTCTGCCGAGCAATTCCTGATCGCCACCGGTTCGCACTGGGTCGCCCCGGACGTGCAGGGCTTGAGCGACGTCGGCTACCAGACACCGCGCACGCTACTTGAAGTCATCCGGCCGCCTAAGAGCCTGTTCATCATCGGCGGCGGTACCATCGGCGTCGAACTGGCGCAGATGATGGCAACGTTCGGTACCAAGGTGTATATCGCCGATATCGCTTCACGCCTGCTGCCGAAAGAAGACGAAGAAGTCGGCCAACTGATGGAGCGGCTGCTGACAGAACAAAAAGGCGTGACTGCCCTCACCCAGACCCGTGTGCTGGTAGCTCAGAAAGAAGGCCTGGGACGCAAGGTCACCTATACCCGCGGCGGCGTTGAACGTACCGTCCGGGTCGATGACATCCTGATCGCCTGTGGCCGTCGGCCAAGTGTTGACCTTGGCCTTGAAAATGCCAGCGTGAAGTATTCGCCCAAGGGTATCGAGGTGAACGCGAACCTGCAGACCAGCGCCCGGCATATCTACGCAGCCGGCGACGTGCTCGGTCAGTTCAGCCACACCCACACCGCGCTGCTTGAAAGCCGCGTGGCAGCCCACAACCTGCTACAGAAGCAGAAAATCACCCCCGATTACACCGGTACACCGCGACTCACCTTCACCCACCCGGGCATCGCCTCGGTCGGCCTGAGCGAAGATGATTGCCTGAAACGCGACCTGACTGTCAAGAAAGGTATCGCGCCGCTGAACATGATTGCCCGCTCCAACACCAGTGATTTTCGCGACGGGTTCGTGAAACTTATCGCCGACAAGAACGGCGTACTCATCGGCGCCACCGTCGTCGCGCCGCATGCCGCCGAAATCATCCACGAGTTGGCGCTGGCCGTCAAATACAACCTGACCGCCGCTCAGCTGGCTGCCACGCCGCATGCTTTTTTGAGCTGGAGCGAAGCCGTTCGCGTCGCCGCCAACCGCATCGCACATCAGTAGTCGTTACGAGAGATTAATGGTTCAAATGGGTATACACCCACTGCTCAGTAGTATGCGGTGAGTCTCTGAAAACTTTCGGGTCGTGGAAGGCGACGGCCGTACAGTCGCGGCCCACCGCGAAGTCATAATTTTCAACCGTCACGTCATAGACGATCCATAATAGCCACGCCTTGCGGTGATCAAGCCAGAATATCTCCGTGGCGAAGGGCGTCGCCGAAAAGTCACCCCGATACGACACCTCCTCGAACAGTTCGCGCGCCAACGCTTCGCGTTCAGTCTCGCCGTGGTCCCAGCCGCCGCCAGGTAGGCTCCAGTTGTCGCCTTCGTCCTCTTTCGCAAGCAGCACCTCACCTTTCGCATTGCGAATCACCGCCTTCAGCGAGACGCGGTAGAACGTGGTGGGGTATTTCGAGATTTGCGTTTGCACAAAGGGTAGTATAGCAAAGTTTCAGGGGTGGGGGCAGGAATATCGGCTCAAGCCTCTTCCGCTTGCTTGCTCTTATGAAAGTAAACTTTCCCAGAGCTTCACAGCGCTGCACGAACCTGGGACTGAACCAAGCAAGCTCGGTTGTCGCAGAACCAAATACTGGCCAGTAAGCCAAAGAAAATACGACCACCAAATGATGATCGTATTTTCTTGGTTGCGGGGGCAGGATTTGAACCTGCGACCTCGTGGTTATGAGCCACGCGAGCTGACCAGACTGCTCCACCCCGCGGTACATACCGAATTTTAACAGATACGGACTATTCCTGCAACTGGCCGGCACGGCCACCAAACAGGAAGTTGCCCCATTGCTGGATATTGCTTCGCTCGACACGGCGCGGCGCATTGGCTCGGGCGCTTTCCGCCTCGTCGGCGCTGGCTTCGGCCGAGTTAGGCGGCAGTATCAGCACTTTCTCGCCGGGGTTCACCAGGCCCATGCGCTCACGCACGGCCAGTTCCTTATACTCATCACTCTTGTAGTAGTTCTGCTCGAACTTCAGGGTGGCTGTCTCGAGCTGGGCCAAACGTAGCTCACGGCGCTTGTAGTCGACTTCTTTCTGCAAGCGGTAGTTGCGGTCCATCGCCTGCACCGAGCCCCACGCCCAGCTGGCCGCCACTACAAGGGCCACGATCACCACGGCATTGTTGGTGGTGAGGTACTGGTGGCGGATGTGGTAGGACAATCGTCGAAAATTTATCTGTTTCATGGCGCTTATGCCTTCTTGCTCGCATTATAGCCCACAAAGGGGTAATTAGGCTACCAAGCTACTGTAGCCAACCCCTTACGGCCATGGCGCCGTTGAGGTATAATGGCCAAAGGCCACGGGGGTGTAGCTCAGGCCTCAACCCCACGAATTGAAATTCGCGAAGTCCCCGATGGTTAGAGCAGCGGGCTCATGTTCGAGCGGTCAGCGAGAACATATGCCGAACCAGAGAACGCCAGCCTAATAAAATAGCGTTCCCTGCGTGAAGCTATATAACCTGTTCTTTGAAAATTCCTTCTGGTTTGGGGGTGTAGCTCATCGGTTAGAGCAGGCGGCTCATAACCACTTGGTAGCTGGTTCGATTCCAGCCACCCCCACCAGAAAGAGTTTTCAAGGTTGATCGCTGGTATCGCTTCGCTCCTCCGGCTTCTCGCTCAAGGTCGAACGAGTTCGCTTTGAACTTCGTGCGCCTTCACCAAGTCCAGCCACCCCCCCACCAAATTAGAGTTATTTCGTTCAATCATTGTTTTAACCTCATATAATGGGCCGATTTTAACGGTTCCAAATCCATTAAGAAAGCGATGTCACATGCGCCCTGTGATAAAAGTTGCGTCCGCCCCTAGGTAGAGGACATCGCAGTTAAGCTTACTGGGTGTAAGTTCATATCAACATCAATATTATGACTGAAAAATACAGCCTCATTCCCCTGCCTTGAACGTCCCGCACTATGTGTGAATGAATAATTTATGTAGCGCTGTCCAGCGTACAGCTCGTGTATTTCTTCAGTGTCATCGTAAGACACGACCCATTTTGCATTTGGTATAGACTTGATTGCATCACTAACGGCCTTGTGGTCATCATGCTTGTAATGATTCATATACAAAGAGGGGCCTTTGATGTAATACGGTGGATCGAAATAAAATATAGTATTACCGTCGACACGAACTCTATCAATAAGACTAATAGCATCAAGATTAGTAACATGAATATTATCTCGATATTCAGCTATTGCCCTGATTTTTCTAATAATTTCTATTTTATTGAAGCGACAATCTAGCTTGTAATTACCAGTTTGATTTCTTCCACCTATCATTCCAGCATTTAATACGCCTGAGTAATTCGTTCTATTGAGGAAAAGGGTAGCAAAACCAAGCTCTAAAACATTAATGTCATTATTTTTATTAGATAAAACTTTTTTTTGCTTCTCCCATTCATCTGTTGTGATTGGCGTGTTCTTGATTAGCAAACAAAGTTCATCCGTATGGTTGATAACGGAAAACCAAAAAGCATATATAGCTTTATCTAGATCATTGATCGTTATCTCGCGCACCCTACCCGTCATCAGTAGATGAAGGGCTACCGATGCCCCACCAGCGTATGGCTCTATATAGTGTCCAGTCGTTCCATTATCAACGCACAGTTTTTCGATAAACTTGGCCAGTTTATTCTTACCGCCAGGGTAACGCAACGGAGAGAAGAAGCTCATGCTTTCATTATAGCTTATTCTTATCTAGGCCGCTCAAGAGCTCTTGTTCTTCTTGCAAGAGAAATTCAACTAATGGCATGAGATTATCACAAATTGCGGTTGCATCTTTAGGCACCGCCGTGACGTTGTAGTTGTGGATTATTTGATGTGGACGCTCAAGGTCAAAATCAGCAAATGCTTTCTTCTTTCCAGTATCAAGAATGAGAGCAGAAAATAGGTCTTTTAACTTATCAAAATTGGTTACGGGTAATTTGTTACCGTGCTTATTAAAGTAGGCGTCACGGAAATAATTTGAGCCATTCAGCTTCTTTCCTTGTGCGTACTCAGTATTTTCAATAACGTACTTCAGTACGGCCTCAAATATAACTCGACTCATGGCCACTTTTGAATTAGTGAAGAATACGGCATCAAGGTTGAATCCTTCTTTCACAAGGTCGTCGACGGCGCGCGGGATACCTTTTCTTATATATTTTGGAGATGTCTTGATGCTTTTACGCGGCGACGGTGGAGTGTTTGCTGGAGTCGCCTGGGTTGATCCATCCCCTGTTACTGTAGGGTTAGTCTCGGTAGTAGTTTTTGCTGGCGTACTGCCCTTACCCGATGAAGGCTTTTTAGACGGCGTAAAGCCATAAGGCTTCAGCCTATCGAGAAATGTCTCTTTCTCAGAATCAGCTGTTTTGTGAGTAATATCTGGGTTCGCCTTCAATAACTCAACCATAGCTTTTATGTAAGAGTCGAATAGGGCTTGATCCGTAATAATCACTTCATATCCACCAGCCTTACCGCTAAAATCGTATCCACACCTAGTGCGGTGAGTAAAAAGACGTTCAAATACAATAGTTTTACCACCTGTATTACCACGCCCTTTACGCAACAATACCTTTAAGTCATCTTTACCCACGGCAACTGCCGCATAGTAAAAGCTGGCCAACTTGGTTAATTGATTCGGCTCAGAGTCAAGCTCTTTCAGACTATCCACGGAAGCACCGCTTGAGCGCATTTTATAAACCTCTAAAGCTTTGGCGATTCTATCCCATCCCCTGAAAGAGCTTTGTATATGTTCAAGGCGAACGCGTTTATTAACCTCGTCTTCTGTGTCGTAAACAATAACAGGTAACTCATCGATGGTCTGGCGTGGTTCAGATAATCCAAACTTGGTAGGAGAACGTAGTGCTAGCACAGCCGACAAGCGCCGGTTTCCATCCTTCACCAAATAACTACCATCATCCTGCTTGATCACCCAAAGTGGACGGTCGGCATAATATTCCTGTGAATCATTAAGCTCTTTAACAATAGCCGTGGCCGATTCAGAGTTTAATAGGTACTCAATTAAATCATCTTGGTTATCGCTGCCATCATACAGTTCAGCGAATCGTGGATTTTCGACATCAAGTTTTAATTTGATTATGTCGACTTTGACCGTGTCTCTTACTTTCATATTACTCACACCGATTTCACCACCAAATAATCGCTCCTGTTAGATTATTGTTATCATTATACTCTACGCTATACCGGTGGAACTGGTATAGCGGTTCAATACTAAAAGGTACACTCACCCCTGTAACATTTAGGCGCCTATAGATCATGCTTATATCTTTCAGATATAGTAATGTCTGGTTCCATCTAATCCAGCTAAGTCCACCAGAAATTATTTTGATTCGAGTTCGGTCGTCTGCGCGACGACATATGCGGCCGGTGACGTCAGGCCATTCTGTTCGTAGAACGCTTCCAGCTGCCCTTCCAGGGTTTCCTGGCCACGGTTTACCTCGTGCAGGCTATGCGTGAACATGGTGCCGACAGCGCGGTTATAGCGCGTACCGAGCGCCAGCATGTCCCCCCAGTTGTGAATCCGCTCTTTCTGCGGGCCGCGCAGCAACCGGTACGACATCGCCTGCGACATCTCAATGAAATCGTTACTGGACAGGTCGTGCTGGTCTTTCAGTACCCGCAGCATGCCAAGGAAGCTTTGATCCCACGCAGTATTGGCCAGCACCCGGACTTCGACTTCGGTAAGGCGTCGGTGGTAGCCGGGCGTGCGCTGCATATCGCTGAGCGTCGCCAATACGTCGCGCTGCGTTTCTAAATTTCCCAGAATCTTTTCGTGCCGTTCCTGCTTCGAGTGGAGTGCGCCCAGTACTGAACGAAGTTCCTTTTCGCGGGCGCGGACATCGCTAGTCTGACGGTTGGCGGCCTGCGTGGTGTTGCGAATACTGGCCTGGAACGCGTCGTGATTGCGGATGATAGCTTTGTAATGATCGGCACCAAGGGCAAGACCGTTGACGGCGGTGTTACCTTCGACGCCGAATAGCCCCTGCGCCAGGACGGCTGGCTCGGTGCGCTGCCAGGCAAGATTGTCGAGCCGCTCGAACGGTGGCACATCGACCAGCTTACCCAGCATGGTTGGTACGCTACCGAACGCACGGTACTGATCGGGGTCAAAGCGTGATTCGGTCGCAGGTGCGGCCTCTACCTCAAGTGGCAGTTGCTCTTCGGGAAGCCCGGGGAATTTGTCGCGCCGAGACGGCATGGTTAGCTCCGGCCGCAGCCCTTGCAGCCCGGGCGGTTACAGTTGGCACAGATGACGCGGCCTTCGCGTGCTTCCAGCGCGGCATGCTCGTCGGCACCGTCGATAGCACGGCGGGCGGCCTCAGCCAACGCTGCCTGCGTTTCATGGGCGGAACGGGTGTGTGACTCAAGGGATTCAGGCGACATCGGAATGCCAAGATCTTCGGCCACTTCGGGGTCTACCCCATCCATTTCGCGGAGTCCTTGGTAGTAAGCGGCGTCGATTTCATACTTTTCTGTCATATACTACTATTTTAGCATATTTCTTATGTTTATGCAATAGGGTGACAGGCATCAAAAAAGCCCCGCCGATTCGATAGGGCTACTGCGGGCCGCTATCGAACCTTCACGAGGCAATTTTGGCACCTGTTTGTTTGATACTACTGTACCACCAACGACGCTTATGTTTCAACTGTATTTTTTACCAAAGAAAAACCGCCCTTTTGAGGCGGTCTTTCATTTTTTCAAGATGTCTTATTTCTTCTTTGACACTGTCAGGAAACCGTTGCGTGGGTTTTCCTTGACGACGCGGTCAGCTGGTAGGTCTACCGGCTCGCCCTTGGCGTTCTTCTCTACCTTAGCGAAGAAGTAGATGGTCTGAGGCTTGCCGCCACGAAGAGTCACTTCGGTCTTGTGTAAGTAGTATGTGATGCCCTTCGAGTTTGTGTGCTTGTAAGCCATTGGTCTTATACCTCCTATTAGTTCTTACAAGAGTAAGCGTACGCCCAAGGGGTCGCCTCTGTCAACACCTAGATGCTACGGTAGTGGCGATGCAGCATGGCGCGTAGCGCGACCAGGCCAATCAGCCTGAGGACGATTACTAGGGTTATCAAGGCGCTGACCCCTTTAGCGAAACCGGCGAAGTCGGGTGACCACAAGGGACTGGAAAATTCATGGCGATAGAGCGAGGCGCTCGGTAACTGTGCCTTGTCGGGAGCGTTGCTGCCGGCCGGGACTTTGGCTAATTCACTGGCGAAACACTGCACGTAAGCCTGTGAATAGCCGCCATGGCGAGCCTGGCAGATTCGGTCGGCTTCGACGTTGATATTCGCACTGCCACCCTGCTGACTGGCGGCCCGGATGGCGTTCTCGGTGTCACGCTGGTACTGGTGTTCCAGGTACACCACGCCACTGTCAGCGTTCATGTGTTCGGCCGCATAGCGCTGCAGATCGAACAGACGTGCCCGGATGATTTCATCGTTTCCCTGCTTGTCGGCGCTCAGGACGGCCGTGCGGCGTTCGATCATGCCGATGTTATTGAGGCGCAGGAACGTGGCGGTCAGCAGCAGCGACAGAATCAAAAGCAGCACCAGTTGCCACGTCTTGACGCGTTGCAACTGTTTGATGCCTCGTTTCACCCGCTTGTTATCTGCCACCGAAGATCGTACTCCACCCTTCTTAACTGGTTTTTAGTATAGCACGCGCACTAGCGGCGGTAGAGGGCGAACTTCGGGGTGGCGATCAGCAGTGCCACGCCAGCGGTCAGGATGAAGAAAACCTGCAGTGACAGCACCTCGCTGAATACAAGTAGCAGCAGGCCGAGCACCGCCGCGCCGATGGCCGCGCCGAAGTTGACTACCATCTCGATGATGAACAGGTACTCGATGCGTCGGCCGCTACGGTCGGCCGTGTCGAACATGCCGCGCATGAACGCCATCGAGAAGCCGGTGGTAGCTGCCTCATTGGCCGCATTCGTATAGACTACCCCTACCGGTGTGGTAACGAAGGCACGCGAGACGTGAATGAGGCTGTTAGTAAAGGTGCTGACACGAAGTAGCAGTCGACCGCGACGGTGATCGATCAGACGGCCATAGGAATACGACGCCAGCAACGCGACAAACACCGTGACGGAGGTGACGAAGCCGACCTCGGCATAGATGCGGTTAGAATCGTTACTGCC
>Ga0100391_1001736_pt1 | contig 23790 bp, 15 predicted proteins | sample CryGeymeta201515_FD_81541 | JGI IMG/M metagenome (GOLD analysis project Ga0100391, IMG submission 81541) | Groundwater microbial communities from Crystal Geyser aquifers in Utah, USA - Crystal Geyser metaG 2015-15 | ecosystem: Environmental > Aquatic > Deep subsurface > Groundwater | place: USA... | reverse complement strand
GTTGTGATCAACATTGACGCTCCACTGCGGGTGCCCTTGGTTGCCCTCCAGTAACCATGGCACCCCGCTGGTGGGGGGCCAGTGTTGTGATCCCCGTTAATTAGACATTCTATTTTTTTTTTTTTTTTTACCACTAATAACCCCGACTCGTATCATCATCATCATCATCATCATCATCTCTCCCCAAACACCACCAAACCAAATAATAAATCAATGTTCTCGGCCAACGAAAATTTGGCTCTGCGCCAACACAAAAAGAAATTGGTCGATCTTGTTGAATCTACAATCCCAGAAAATGCCCTCGACATGGGTACCATGGTCATGGCTATGCAGGTTTCCTGCAAGGCTCCTGGATGTGTGCCATTGGAAACGGCCATCGTCATCGTTTTTCCCAAAGTCGGCAAAGAATTGATTCCGGGACTTTCAGAAAGTAAGGGAGGAAACTACAAGACGAAAGTGTTAAAGCCCATGGCCGAAGTGACCAAGGACGATATCTTGGACGCACTGCCACCGGAATTTCAGGGCGGACGACGTTCGGTGGAAAAACTCTGCATTCAGGCCAGAGATGTCATGTTAGGACAAATAACACAATTGTTTGCCGACGAAGACAAGGAAGGTCGTGTATTGATGGCGAAATATCTGCAACAGTGTCTGGGGGAGTACATTCAGAGAGATTGTACGCCTCCAGAATGGGGCGAGCCTTGGGTTGATAGCAGTGAAGTTGGAGGTGTTCATGGAGGTAATACGGTTGGAGAAAATTCTGGTGACGACGCAGAAATAATATCAGACAAAACAGTTGCAGTCCCAGCATCATCATCTACGTCCGTGGCCAAGACAGGAAATTTTATCTTTAAGAGACCTGCAGAGACGAAGGAAGAACACAAAGAAACACTCACAGGTACGGACATTACCAGCCATTCACATAGTAGTAACCAGGATCGGAATCAAATTCTGAGTCACAGCAACAGCAAGAACAATAATACTACTCATGCATCTACAGCTACTCACTTCTCCGCATCATCATCACCATTTTCATCTGCTTTTACCAAGCCTCCTGAATACCAAGCATCCACGGCTACAAGTTCGCAAAGCATCATGGCTCAACTTAATGAACGACAGCACACACCTGGAATTCGTCGACCGGGCTGCCCTTGCTGTGATCCGGACAGTGCCGACAATATGATTGATAAAATGATGGCTTTATGATATTCAATAATTGAGTACTATAGCTATTACATTCGACGTGCAGTGTTGAGGATGCAGGGGTAATCTGATTATTGAAACTTGCGACTTAGTCATAAGATGAACACTTCATGCTCGTCGTTATATACTAAAGGCTACTGCCTCATTGCTGTTGCTTCTTGCAAAAACTGTTGGACTTCTTTCGTCCACAGGGCCTTAAACTAGGTCTGCCGTCGTTGAGTATCCCATTGTAGATTAATTCACCGATAATCTCGCCGTACTACGTGCCTGGTACTAATCCAGTCTGGATGTTTACTTTTTCAAGGACAAACACAAGAGACGCCACAAAAGCTTCAGTACGAGCACTTGACAGACAGCGCCGATGCTATGCTATGGACCAAGCAAGCAGTGCATGATCACATTTACCGGCAGCACTGGGTCGCAGAAAAACGGCAGTTTTTAATAAATGAAATTTTATATTAAAATTTTAAACAAGAAGAGTAGACAAGTAATTAAAACGGGGGTTTGGCGCAGTTGGCAGCGCGTGTCCTTAGCATGGACGAGGTCGCAGGTTCGATTCCTGCAATCTCCATTTTTGATTTTGCTGGCTTCTCATCATACGTCCATGTGATTTAGCCCGCCCAGTCTGGGACCAGGTAGCTTCTTCTCTTTTTGTCCTCTAGCAGTTATTTGTTTGTTTCTTGTGCACAGGTATGTAAAGCGAGAAAGCACGATTCTTAGCTTTCCAGTACCCGAGACCACTGCCGCTGTCGAATGCTCTAGCTAGTAGAAGAGTTATAGTGCCTCCACTATTTCTGGCTGGACTCCCACTGTTCAAATTCCCCCCCCCCCCCGATCTTCTATTGCCAGAGTCTACCACTATCGACTCCTGTAATCTCCTTGATAATATGGTTACGATCCGCGCTACAGGCATGCACCTCGTTATGACTGAATATAATATATAGTATTTTACATTTATTTGATTTATACTGTCTATCGTAAACTTTGCAACAGCGTTGTGCACCGTTTATTTCTTCTTTCTGCTTTCGTTGTCGAGAGTGCAGTATGTCTACCTCATTCCATTGGAGTACTTTCCAGTGCGGTCTAGTTCTCTCAAGCCTTTTCAGCTCCTTCCATCATGATAGCAGCCATGAACTTAAAGATCTGCGAAAGAAGTAGTAACAAAGGAGTCGTTAGTGCTTCGAATAGTCTTCAGTGGTTCCACGAGTGGCGTATTAACGGTAGGGTATGCTCACCTTGTCCCAGGCGTTTTTTGTGGTTTCCGTATAGAGTTCAGGGGGCAGCAAAGTTCCCAAAGTGTGTGTCAACGCTTGATCCATGAGATCGTACTGGCGGGCAGTGACGCCGTATTGCTTGTGAAGAGCACCAATCTCTGCCAGCTGCTCGGCGACGATGTCCATATCTGGTCCAAGCATTTCTACCGCCATATCGAGCATTCGAACAAAGCGCGCTGCAAAAACAAGAACCTTTTCTGACTTTTCTTCCACATCTTTTTTGTTGAACGAATAGCAAGACCATGCGTCGGGGGCAATTTCAAACATTCTGCGAGACAGCAAGCAAGTGTGAGTCAAAATATCAAAGTCACTGATGAACATAATATCAAGCGATTTCTTGCTTACTCTTTAAATAGCGTGATGCCAACACTTTCTTGATACATTGGGAGAGCTTTGACCTTGTCCCAGCTTTCCCAGACCTCCGACACAACCTCGAAATAGTGACACTCGTTGGAATAAAAGTAGTCCATGGCGATGATAAAAAATGTTTTACTTTTTGCTGCGTGTTGGTTATTATTGTTCGAACACTTAATTTGTGAGCTCAAACAAATTCTTCCATCATTCGATGAGGTTGATACGGCAATGCCTCATGCCTCTTCATGATAACGAGACGGATTTAATGTGTGCCGTATTGTCATTATTTTCACTACTATATAAACCGGGAACAGCCCCCAACGCGAAGTTTGGTTCCCTCCGATGCCTGCACAGGGTGCTATCGCTTCGGATTTTAGTCCATTTTAGGGTTTCTAGGTGGCCAGTGTCCGGAGTTGAACTGGTACACTTATTGGAGTATTGGTGTTGGCCAATTGCTACACAAAAGTTATTCTGAGCACTACTCTAGTCTAGTACAGTACCTAGCTAGTATTCTTGGTACCTGCCAGTACTGACAGGAGATGTCAAGAAATCGATTTTACCGGTACTTGCAAGAAAGTCGCAAGAACGGAGTGGAAATAATATTCTTGACTAGTCTACCTGGTACCAGGTAGACTAATAGATCCGTAATACTAGTACTAGTACGTGTTCCCTGGCATTCAATCTTTTGCAAGATCCATCTATGAATACAATTAGTCATTAGCGTGATACCCAGAGTAAAGTAGCTACCTGGTAGTACCTAGACCCGAGGAAATAAATCGCTGAAGCAAACAGACATTTGCCGACATGATCGTAGAAGGCTCAGAAGGAGTCATTAGTTGTTATGATCACTTTGTGTTTCTTCCGTGCGTTGATCTTCTTGAAATGTTGGATGAGAAGCGCTAAATTTCGGAGTAATCTACCATCCACGGTCCTCCAGGGATTTAGTACCTGGTAATAATATAATTAGATTATTATGATTATTATGTACTACTAGTACTACTACTAGTAGTAGTTGTTACTCCGTACCATTAAAATAGACTCGACTAGACTAGTAGTAGGTCTACTAGCTAGTAGTCAAATTCCCGAAGATTTTGACCAGCAGACAAAATTTGAGCGAAGTACCAATACCAGGTACTCTTGCTAAAATGGTACCACGAGTGGTAGTAGTAGTAGTAGTCTAGTACTAGTCTGCTACTACTAGCTCGTAGTAGTAGTAGTAGTAGTTTATTACAGTACTAGTAGTAGACTAGTAGTCTACCAGGTAATACGACACGACGTCTTTTTTATTTTTTGTCTCGACGCGAAAGCAAGTGTGGGTCAAAACTTTAAATAAAGAGACAGATATGTTACTTGCTTCTACTCTAGACTACTACGGTTGATGAGCTGAACAGCTGAACAGCTGAACCAAATAATAAGAATTGGTCGTTGGTCGTCTGTTACTTCGTATGCAGCTATGAGTGATATTTTTTATATCAAACAAGTGTTTCCTGAATTTTACTCCAAGACGCAAACTAACCATTTTTCTGCATGGCATTGGAACTTCATGGTCACTCCAGAATCAGACGGGGATTACGTAATGTGGTGGCCGATCCTCTTAATCTCACTGATTTTGGTTGCAAGTGTCATCGCCATGGTGCTGCAAGAAAATACAAAAGAAATAGACCCGATGAATCAACACAATAACATCAATAATTTCGCTGCATGTATACCTTTCATTGTTATGGAAGAACCAGCCTGGCGCGACCTTTCCGTCATGTTGGAGAAGTACCACAATGATGTTTCCAACCTTTTACGAGGCTTGAGTCAATCGTTAGAGGTGGCCTTATACTCCGAACGCGAAATCGTAGGAGTGGATCCACACGGACAAGAATTTCTCTTTTCCCAGCGATTGCGGACCCAGCTGGACCGAGTATCAACCGCCTTGGAACACAATGAACAAGAATTGATCGAAATTATGAAGCCATATCCTGCACTATTTGTGCTCCCCCAAGTGGTACAAAAAAACAACGATGGAAATCGGAAGGCAACAACGAAAAAGAAACATTGCGGTAGTAGCAATCAGAAGTATGAAACGCACATTTTCACTCTGAAGAACCAGTTTGGTGGCATGGGGAATCTTGGCATCAATCATAGTGCATACGACTGTGGCGCGCAAATAATTGCTCACATTGTTCGCGATTGGAAAGTCTTAGGGCAAGGGGTTAGAGCTACCATCTATGACTGGTGTCGGCGGCAAGTCGACAAGCACTTGGTAAAATCAGCAGCAAAAATGTTGCCAATTTTAGTCCCCGGAGCCGGTTTGGGACGACTGGCTCATGATCTCGCTTTTGTGTCTGGCTACGCTGTGGAAGCCAACGAAATCGCTGTGTCCATGACCACGGCAGCACATGCAATTTTGCAACAGAATAAAACAGGCACCTTTTATCCGTTTGCACTTGACTCCTATGCCAATGAAGTGGAATCAGAACGGCGGTACGATAAGGTATCGTATCCCGACGTCAACATTCATCGCGAACATTATTCAACAATGAGGTTACAGAATGGGAGTCTGTCCTATACGGCAGGTGACTTTGTGCAAATATATCGATGGCAAAGACCGCAAGCTACCTTTGATTGCATCGTTACATGCTTTTTCTTAGACACAGCAACAAATGTGTACGAATACATTAGTACCATTGAGCACTCGCTGCAGCGAGGGGGGATATGGGTGAACATTGGTCCGTTGCGATGGCATCGCAATTCCATGCTGCATCCAGCCGCCGACGAGCTGCGAACAATGATTGAATCTTCTTTTTATTCATTTGATGTACTAGAATGGAGTGTGGATGAAAGTCCGTCAGAATATCGCCACGAAGATCCTATAAACATAAGCGATGGACATACCTTTGTTCGGTCAACATCTTACGAAGCTTATCGTCCTCTCCGATTTGTTGCTAGACGAATATGAAATGACTGAAAAACAGAAGATTTTTTTTTAATACGATTATCGTCTACAGTACTCAATTAGTACTTTTTCCAATAGCGTCGTTTTCGCATAGCTCTGTTAAAGATTTATTTCCTCTGTTGATTTGAGCTTGCCCTTGGCACACTTGGCCTGTAGCTGCCGAATTTCTTCTTCGGTCAATTCAATAATATCACTGTCGTCGTCATCGTTTTCGACGGCACTAGCAGCAGTGCCTTTCTTGTCTTCTGCTGTCGAGCTTTCTCCAGCTGGTTGCTTTGTAGAAGGATAGTCGTCCCTCGCTTTGACCATGACAAGAGGTTTGCCGTCTCTGTCCTGTTTCGATGGTAAGCTAGTGGCTTCTTCGGTTTCTGCTACAATCTTATCCATTTCCAACTTTAATTCATTGGAGCCCGTAGCCGCTAGCAGTCGCTTTCCAATCACCCATGTAAAGTAAGGTTTGGCAAAATCACCCGCGTACCACTGTCGAGATTTCCTTTCCAATCGGAGAAGGCCGATCAAACTCTTTTTGGTCTCGGTCAGATCACGATTGTTGACAATATCTGTCAATAGCGTTTTCGATGGTGGATGTCGTAGCAACCACGATGTAGGAAACATGAGCTTATGATCTTCGGCCTTTGTTGGATTTAAGAATTCGGTATAGGTTGCACCCAGCAATCGTTCTTCTTGCTCCAATCGTCGCACTTCCCTCAATTCTTCGGAAGTCTTTTTAGTTTCTTGTTCACTGAGAATGCGGGCCGCGTCCATGTCTTTAGATAAGGCGTTCTCTTCTCGTTCTACAATAATGGCCAACATTACTGCATCTGTTGTAGGAGGTTCGTCCGCGGAGGCTTCTGCCATTACTTTTCGAATACCCTCCAGACATTCTTTCTTGTCTTGAAATCCCATTTGTTGCAATTCCAAAAATAGGCGCTTTTCCAACGGTGTACGAGGTCCATCGTCGCCGCTATCGGTGGAAGATCCAGACATGTTATTAGCAGCATTGGCAGGCTCGCGTATCCGAGCAAATGCACCTTCCAAATTCGCCGGCGCAGACGGCAGTCCAGGAGCAGGAGAAGTAATAGTAGCAGCAGCAGCAGCAGCTGTGGCTTGACGACAACGAGGAGAAAGAGCAAGAGAGCACAAAAGATCATTTGTCCTATCTGTAGCTTTTCTTTTCTGACCACTCACGGGATATTGCGAATTGTTACATCTATTGGTTGCTGGATTGGGTGCATGTGCCACCTGGAGGTTACGAATAATGTGTCTCATTCCTTGTTGTTGTTGCATGCGCTGGTGTTGTTGCAAGCGTTGATGTTGTTGTTGCATGCGCTGTTGCATGCAGTGGTATTGCATACTCCGCATATGATTCTGCGTTGCCTGGGATTGGATATTGTTGATGTTGGCCAAACAATCATACTGCCCATATGGATGAGGCATTGTAGCGACAGAAACAGTAGTAGCCGGTGGGTTTGCAGCAGCGGCAGCTGCTGCTGTTGCTGTTGCTGCCACCGGCGGCGCTTCTTCGGTCAGAGCAAAAGGTTTTAACTGCAAAGCCCCTGGTAGCCCCAGATGTCGATTTAAGAATGCAACCCATACATCCTTCTTGGACTGGCTTGGAATGCTGGTTGCAAATCCTTGATCATTTTCGAGCACAAACTGTTCGTGGCGTAAATTCTTCCAAACTCCCTTTAATTCTTTAATGGTCAAGCTCTGCAAGCCGACACAGTTCAGCTGGTTCTCCAAAACGGCACGAAAGGTAGCCCTTGTGTGATTCTTTTTGCTGATATCTAAATATGGAGTTTCCTTGGCCACGGCTGATGCCACCCACGCCACGGTGGCTGCATGCATGGCCGACATGCAGATCGTTCCTCGTTGATGCTGTTGAAAACAAAATAATGCAATGTTTCAAACAAACAAACAAAAACGCTCAAAGTTTTCGTTGAAAGCAGTAGTCTAGTTTTTCCCCTTCTTCGTTGAGGAATTTAACGTTGGAGCTGGCGGCCAGACCGACCATGACTCGTGACTTAATTTTTTGTGACACAGGCACAGGATCTCTAGCTGGCTAGTAGTAGTAGTAGCAGTTAACTAGTAGCTACTAGCTAGTAGTAGTAGCTACTCTAGCAAGTAGTAGTAGCTACTCTACTACTACTACTAGCTAGTAGTAGCAGTAGTAGACCCATAGTAGTAGCTACCAGTTAGTTGTCAAGGACAATGGATTTTGAGATGCGTTAGGCGTTTTTTCTGTCGTATTTGTTCACCTGGGCACTAGCAACAGCTATAAAAGTTGCTGTGCTGTGAACGCCACCTTGTCTGCTTGTGCTAGAGCTGTATCTACCAAACTATCTACGATACTGCGAATCGATGATGCCGTGATATTTCAAGTGTCTGGATTTTGTTGTTCTGGATTTGACAGAATTCTTGATCTGGCGTTTTCTGTGGATCTTACCTCGTGTTCCTAAGCAATAAATATAGTCGCCCAAGTCTTGCAGTGTGAGAACAATTCAGAAATTATTTACTGCATTTTAATAATGCGACCAGACTGGCTGCACTCGCTGTATAAATCCTATCTTGTATCGGCCAGAGCTTTCACTGCCTTAGCAAGTTCTTCAGCTTGCGGCAAGGTTAGCTGCTTTAGCGCAAATACTTCCATGCTCGGGTCCACAAAGGTTGGATCGTTGGTCTTGGTGACTCGAGCGTGGTGCGGTACCTCGTGCAGCATCTGGGCTAGCTGCCTTTCTTCAGGAACCGTCCCTCGTTCGTACATACTCATAAGCAGTAGATCGCCCTCTGTATGAACGGCGGCGCAATGAGCCTTGCCCAGGGTCACACAACACGTCGCAGCAAGTTTTGCAGCGATCTTTTCGTCGGGAGTAATATCAGGATTGGCCCATTGGTCCGTGGGCTTTCGATTTTCTTTTTCAAAATAACGACTCAAGATCCACATGATAGAATCCAAGATGCCTTCCTGTGGCGATTAAAGACCGGTTCACGCTTCGGGTTAGATTGTGGCGAAATCAAGACAATTATTTCAACCAAATCAAAAGATACTTACGTCCAGAAAAATTCTAGCTCGTTGCTTGTCCTTGGCGAGAATAAGAATCTCCTCCATTGCCTCCGTTTTCTCGTCAGTGGTTGTGTCGGCACTGGCCAAGACGTCAAGCCAAGCTCGACTTTGCAAGGCTGGATCCATTCCGTGGATTTGTGACGCAGGAATAATTCGGACTGCAAAATTAAAAACCACACAGGACAGACAACATGTGAAATACAGTACTAGTACGCAATAAAGATACCGTAGACAAACGATACTCCAGCCAATATACTACCCGGATAATCACGAACTTACCGTGACGCAAACAAGCAACACGATTGCTTCGCGTGCGAGTAGTACTCCGCTGCTGAGTCGGCGATATTGGTTTTCGGACCTCTCCTTGGTTCTTCAGCTTTGGCATATGATGGTCTCCAACCCCACCACCACAACGCCCCGCACTTGGATCTGCGCCCATAGCGTCAGAATCTTCACTCCTCACGCTAGGTTCAATGATATTGGTCGTCATGTCGAGATCATCCTCCGATACAACGCAAAATTTTGACATTTCGGGCGGAATGTGTTCAGCAATGCCTGAATCTTTGTACGTTGTCGCACAACTATTCGACAAGGTTTCACTGGCCGAAATGGCCTGGTCGTGTACTTTGGAGGCTGCTTTTGTCGCCTTCTCGGCCATATTGTTACGCTGCTCCTCTGGAATCTGCATTACCCCCACGCCAATCCCAACAGCGGCAGCACCCAATAGCATACCCACTGGCCCCATGACGATACAACCCAACGTAGCCGCGCCAAACACCCCTGCTGCTGTCCTGTTCACAGGATTTTCCATCGTTTGACGATACGATTCCAAAGGGTCCTGAGATTTCAAACCAGGAGAATTGCGCTCAGCTTTGGGTGACATGGTGCAACCATCCCCAACTGGTGAGTCGGGGCGACTCGCTGTCCCGTCAGTATTTCCTTCGTCCGTGTGACTCTGCTCTTGTCGCGCTCTGCGTTCAGCCTCCAAGAGCTGTTGCTGGAAGGTAGTACTACCTTGGCTTTCGTCGTCCTTGGCACCATAATCATACGTACGCTCATCTTCCTCCAATCGATTCTGGTTGTAATTCTGCTGTTGATGATTGTCAGGATACAGTCCTTGATTCCTTCGACCCTGGGGTGAATACTGATTGTGCTGATATTGGTTTTGATACTGACGCTGTTGCTGCTGCTGTTGCTGTTGTTGCACGGGTGAATAATACGAATGAGATTGTGCGTAAGGTAGCTGTTGTTGGTAGGAGAGTGGCTGTTGCTGTTGCTGTGGCATGGCATAGGGATTGTTCGCGCCGTAAGCATTGTATTGACAATGTGGGTTGTTTCGAGGTGGTACCTCGGGCTCGAATTCGGACGAGGAACTCGGTCGAGGATATATGCCGTCATTGTTGGGTTGGTGATGGCTATTGTAATGTATGTTGGATTGACGATGATTGGCACTGGTTGGGATAAAGTCTTGGCGGGCTTGCAAATTTTCACTCTTTTCCTCTGCACCCAACCACAGACGAGGCGGTTTCCCAGATTGTTGCTGTAACTGTAGCTGTAGCTGTTGCTGTTGCCGTAACTGATGCAGTTTTTGTTTTTGTAGTTGCTGCTGTTGTAGTTGCTGCTGCTGATGGAATGCTGCTGTATCGGGTGCAACCGTGATATTGGTCCTATTCAGGGCCTCCTGAGCAAATTGTTGTTGTTGCTCTACAATTCGCGCAATACTCGACAAGGTTGCATCGTCATCTGTCAAAACTTGATCTGGAGAATCTTGGCTCTTGAGAGTTTGCTGCTGCTGCTGCTGCTGCTGCTGCTGTAGTTGCCTGTGCTTGTGATTGAATTTCGCATGATCGATGCCTTTTGTTTTGAGTTTATCATAAACTCTGTTGCTTGGTCCACTACGACTACTTAAACTACCACCTTCCGGATATCTACTAGGAGGAAATTCAGGGTCACCTGAGCTCTCGGAGGAAGCGGATGTCACAAAATGTTGCTGTTGCTGCTGCTGCAACTGCTCTTGATTGTTTGGATTAGATGAGCCATGATTGATGTAACCGTTCCTATGGGGAGATTGAGTCATTTGCTTGTTGTGCACTCCATTATAACTTTGTCTCGCAGGAGAACGCTGGACTTGCTGTTGTCGCTGCTGTTGTCGCTGCTGCTGCCGACTCGTGTGATGGGGAGACCGCGAACGACTCAACGATGAAGGCGAAGTTAACGTCGTAGCTCGAGTAGGACTCTGACTGCTGACAGTATATTGCTGCTTTTGTTGTTGTTGTTGTTTTTGCTGTTGACTACTTCCCTCAAGTGTTGAAGACTGTCGTTCTTCCCGAAAATTCTGCTCTTTTCGAGAACTATTTCTGCTGCGGATGCTACTGCTAGCCGATAATGGAAGGGCTGTTGATGATGTTGCCATTCGCTGTTCTTTGGCCTGGATTTGTTTTTGCATTAAACTACCGGGTTCCGCATGATGTGTTTGTTGGTGACGCTTGCCATTCATGGCCCTTTGCAAACGACTTTTGCGGCTCTGACTAGCAACGGCAGTAATTGATTCGTTGGGTCCCAATTCCGTGTTATTTTGTTGTTGCGGTGTTCGGTGCTGCACTGCTTGTTGTTGTTGCTGCTGCACTAGTTGTTGTTGTTGTTGTTGTTGTTGCTGCTGCTGCTGCTGCTCCTGCTGCGTGACACTTCTTATGGTTGACTGGTATGCACTGGAAGATGAAGGACTGATAAAGCTGCTGTTGCCTTCCTTATTTCTAGTAGAAGATGAATCGAACCTTCGTACGGTCCCGTTGAAGGCCTCAAAGGAAGCAATTTTCGATTTGACTGGGCTCTTGACACTGCTCTGACTGCTCATGGTGGATCTGCGGGTGGGTGCGATGCACGATGCACTCCTATAGTCTATAGTATATGATGATGATGATGAGGAGGAGGAGGAGGACGCGAGCAATGCCAGCCGCTTCTTCTTGTCTCGACCAAGGGAAGCGCTATAAAGGATTCAGTCTTTCGGCCTGCGATGCCAGTATTGCTGAATGCTTGGGCGCAATAGTACTAGAACAAGGACAGTCCGACCGTGGCAAGGAGGAAACTAAATCCTACTTTTTTATTTTGATAATTCGGAGCAGCGGAAATTGGTTTTCTCGATTTTCCAACACCCATACAACCTTCACTCTTTAGGCATTGTTTTCTCATTCGCTCAGTCGTTGTTGAGTCACGAGTTTATAGAACCTTCATTGATGGAGACGATAATACTAAAAAGACGTTATAAAAAATCTGAACAAAACCAAGACATGGAGAGTACCAGTGTGCGTGTGCAAGCACGGTTGTACAAGTACCAGTACGACTATTTCGTTTGATGTGCCGTGGTGCTATTCTGGAGTACTCCCCTTTCCTTTCGCTTTCGAAGCATTTCATTAAATAATAATGATGTTGATCTGTTCTCTACTAGCTACTCGTAGTAGGTATTCCTCCGTCAGGCGCACAGGTACGATCAGCGCACAAACCAGGAACTACCACTGTACTTCGTTTAGATGATGATCTATTCTACTTCACAATAAAATAATAATACCCAGCATCACTTTTACGAAGAAGTCTTCTTTCGGTGAGTTGTTTCAAGTGGACACAACATCACCAGTACCTGCTTGTGTTCCATGGTGCTTCCTCCACACAAGGACAAAAAATACAGCCACAAATGGAAGGACAATCAAATTCTAATGCAGGGATATCACACAATGAGTCTGGAATTTCTCCAGTCAGCATTGTCTCGTTCAATTGTAGCTCAAAGAGATTTGCGTGGTTCGCAAATTCTTGAGGAAAGGTTCCAGACAGACTGCTGCCATCAAATTTGAATGACTGCAGACCTTTACTGTTTGCCAGTTCTGTTGGGATTGTCCCTGTCACACAAGCACCATTCAGCCAAAGATATTGCAAATCTCCAATGAGACCCAATTCTGATGGAATTGGGCCATTGAGATTATTTTCACCAAGGTAGGCACGCCAAAGCAAACTGGAAAGTCCAATCTCTGTTGGAATGGTGCCACGGAGTTGGGTTTGTTGCAAGACAAGAATGAAGAGATTTGGCAGTGAACGATTCTGGGGAATTGTTCCTGTGAGCTCATTCTCCCCAAGCATGAACAGTGACAATGCTGATAATCTTGCTATTTCAGATGGAATTGGACCAGACAGCTCGTTGGATACCTTTTGAAAGGAGAATCTGTGAGTTTTGACATTCCAAGCAAATAAAAAATAAAAAAGCACAGCACATTCTTCTTACCAAGAGCAAATCTGTAACATTTAGTAACCTGCTAACATAGGATCAGCTTTGAGCCAGACAAATGCCTGTGGCTGAGGGGATTCTGGAGATTCCATTGCTTGTAGAGTAAAGTCAGGAAGATCAACAACATGAGGACTTGGTGCAGATGCTGGTGATGGCTGCCCTAAAGCAATATCTTTACTTCCACTTCTGCTATTGCCGTCAGCGGTCAACACCACAATCACCACCAACACAACGACAATGACAACCGTTATGAGAGTAAGAAGGGCCCAGATTGTTCTCTGTTCTTCTCTTGTATCTGAATCTTCAGCAGGCATAGCAACGCCTATATCAAAAATCCCTCTGTCGTCTGTCACCGGTTTGGCCTCTACAAGCCCAGAGTGGACTGGAGCATCTTTCACATCATCTACAACCGTATTTGATTGAAAACCTTGCGTATAAGCAAAGAGGAAAGCAGCCATCTGCCTCTCAAGATCCTCCTGTAATCCCGAATGAGAAATTATCTCTTCTCGAAGGTGGATCTCATCTTGAGATAAATGCAGAATATATGCCCCCGGTGCGGTGCCTGATGCTGCAAAGTTTTGTCCGGTGGTATCTAGCTTGGGCGCCTTTCTCAACATATCTGTTTCTAAACTTCCTTCAACGCTGGATGTTGCCAGGTTGCTTGCAGAACGGTTTGTTTCGTTGGGGTTGCTTACTTTATTTTCCATTTTTTGAAGGCTAGTGGAAGCATTGTTGGTTTGATCAAGCGAGAATGATGGCATTGCCGATTTCGTGACTTTCCCTGTAAGCCCTTCCGGATCTGATTGGATGTTTGTGTCAATTGCAGACGCCATGACTTTGCCTTCCACGTCTTGTAAATTGGATTCGAAATCAGGGGCAGAAGATGATGCAGCTCCAGGAGCAGAAGATGATGCAGCTCCAGCAGGGGCAGAAGCAAGGGCTTTGTTTTCCTTTCTAAGCTTCCTTCGACGCTGGATGTTGCCAGGTTGCTTGCAGAACGGTTTGTTTCATTGGGGTTGCTTACTTTATTTTCCATTTTTTGAAGGCTGGTGGAAGCATTGTTGGTTTGATCAAGCGAGGATGATGGCATTGCCAATTTCGTGACTTTCCCTGTAAGCCCTTCCGGATCTGATTGGATGTTTGTGTCAACTGCAGACGCCATGACTTTGCCTTCCATGTCTTGTAAATTGGATTGGAAATCAGGGGCAGACGATGATGCAGCTCCAGGAGCAGATGATGATGCAGCTCCAGGGGCAGAAGCAAGGGCTTTGTTTTCCATATCTTGAAGGCTTGACATGACATTATCACTGGCAAAAGCACCAGTTGCGGTAGACCTGACCTTGCTTTCCATCTCCCGGAAGGTAGATTGCAATCGCCCTAAATCCCTGGCTTTATTTTCCGTATCATTCAGTTGAGATCTTACAGCAAAATTAGCGGATGACGCCACGACCTTGCTTTCCATGTCTTGCAGATTGTCCCTCAAGTTGCCAGCGGCAGCTGTAGGAGTTGCATTAAGAGATGAAGCCACGATCTTGCTCTCCAAGTCCTTTCAAATTGAAAGAAATTTGCTGGCAGCGGTAGATAGATGTTGGTCACTACCGGGTGAATGCGCGGTATCAAACTTCTTCTCAACTTTGCCAGTGTACATTCCACCTTTGTCATAGGACCATTCTGTGAACGAACAAGTGGCACTTGGCTTATTAGGATCAGTTGCAGACGATGAAATGACAAGAGCTGTTGCTGTCCTTGTACCGTACTCTTGTGATTCGATAAAAACGGAGGAAAGAAATTCTTCGATTTTCTCGCTGCACCCTGTTTCTTTGGTAGGGAGTTGGTCGACAGGAGCCCTGGATGTGTCTTTGAGAATATCATGAAGCTTTTCCATTCGCTGCTCTACCGAAAATTGTTCCATCAAGGGCATGAGGTTTGAGAGATTTTCTTTGGATGATTCCACTTTTGGCCAAGGATCATCTAATAACCGATTACATAAACAGTAGATACGACCTGGTTCCAACTTGCGTATTGAGCAGGGCGGATGTTGTGAATCTCCTCGATTGGAAAAACAGTATATTCCACTGGGATCTCCGAGTATGAGACTAAATCCACCATAGAGCAAAGCCTCCTCCGGTTTCATCTTTTGGAGAAAATACAGTGCGGGTATATTGGATTTCAAAAAATCGGCCACCAGACTGCCCCTGGACTTGGGTGGCTTGTTTTCGTCGGATAATTCAGAGGCGCTTCGATAGTTGGTAACAGCAGCAAACCGACCCGATTTGGTAATACCCATCCACGTTCCGCCTGATTTTAAATCCCTTCCACCTAAAATGTCGTCAGGAGTGCCCCAGAAGTGGGCTTCTTCGGACGGTCGTTCATAATATTCATCACGATTCGCTGCTACTACCAGAGGAAACGCATCGCTCGTCCTGTAAGCAAAGACTATCAGGCACATGGTAAGAAGGTAGGACAAGCGAGGAACGGTTTCTTTTTCTTGGCTAATACCAGGTACCCAATACTATATTATTACCATTCAGAGGTACTGGTGTATGACATAACATGCTACTACCTACTACTACGGAATATTAGATACTACTACTAGAGGCTAGCTAGTAGCGTAGTACTAGCTAGTAGTGCTAGCAGTAGTAGTTCTGTACGTAGAGTACTCGAATCCAAGTAGGGTCTTCGCTTGAATTGGTCGTGAGAATTCGTCTTACTCTTTTCCCCCGTGAAAGGAGTAACTGTGCGCTCTCTTAAAAATGACAGATCCTCCTCTTTATTTTTCTCTCGGCACAACGAACAAGGACGACAAACCATCCCAATTTCCAATCACTCATACTGATCACTGATCCATCAATCTAAATTCAATCAAAAGCAAAGAGATGGCGAAGAAGAAACGAGGTTCCCCCAAGAAAATTCCAGTTGGGAAGGAAAACCATGGTATGCAAAAGCAACAACCTCAACAAGAAGAAGTATTAGTAGAAAAAGAGGAAGACCATCACGCAGCAGTTGAAGATACCAATGACAAAGCGTCAGCCGAAAACAAAGCACCAGAAAAATCTGAGGATTCTTTGTCGGAGGCAGACCAGGATCAGGCAGAAGCCGACACTACAGAGAAAGTCACTTCTAAGGACATGGATGATACAGATAGTATCAGGGATAAAAGCAATAAGAGAAAACTTGAAGGAGACGCCGACACTTCTTCCCCAAACGCGGATAAAGCCAGCACAGATAAAGCCAAGGAAACACCCGTCAAAGGGGATGACAAAGCAGAGGAAGAAGACAACGACGATGAAGACGAGGAACATTCAAAGCCTGCTGCCAAGGAAAAAGCAGAGCTTCCATCTGACATTGATCTCACCCAACCCATCAAAAAGGCCCGGACTGCCTATTTTATCTTCATGGAAGAACGCCGTCCAGAAGTCCAGGCCAAATTCAAGGGTGAAGGTGTGGCCAAGGTGGCCAAAGAATTGGGGCATATTTGGTCCACTATGCCGGCCGAGGAAAAGGAAGTATTTCAGGAAAAGGCTGCCCTCGAACGAGAACAGGTAGCTCAAAAATTGGCGCAACTTGAAGCGGCTGGCATCGATTTGGCCAAGTTGCCGGGTGCTGCTACCCCTGTTGATACGTCTTCTCTTAATACGTTGATTTATCCGTTGGGACGCATGCGCAAAATTTGCAAATTGGATCCCGAAGTCAAGGGCCTGTCCAAGGAAGCACTGGTATTGGTCACAAAATGCACGGAGCTCATGACGTCCAAATTGGGCATTGAAACGGTCCGGGTAGCGCAAATTCAAAATCGTCGCAAATTATTACCAGACGATATTGCTCAAGTCTGTGCAACCCGGGAACAGTTTTTGTTTCTGCAAGACGATGTTCGAGATTTGGTAAGAGATCAGGTCGCAGAGAAACAAAAAGAAAAAGACAGCAACCCCAACAGCAAACAAACGGTTGCAGCTCAAACTGCAAGCAGCAAACCTTTGACAGCCTACTTTTCGGCTGGTAAATAAGGATGTGGAGATATCATGTGTGAACGAATGAATGAACGAACGAATGAACGAACGAACGAATCAATGCCTGAAAATGCCGGGGTTATTACTGCGGTGTCTAACTTTTCATGATTGGTATGCGAAAATTTGGGAAAGACAAGTGGTCCTAATGCTGTTTTGATTCTTCCGAAAATATTAGGACGGATGTAATTGGTATTTGAATATAAAGAAAGAGAAATAATAACAGGGTTCAAGCCATGTTTGTGATTGAGGTGGTGTAGGTGAAGCATTTTCATCGCGACTCAGCGGTTTCTATCTGTAGATGCAATAGATGGGTGAAGTATTTTCATCGCGACTCAGCGGTTTCTATCTGTAAATGCAATAGAAAAATATATGCTCCTTAGCGCAATCGCTAGCTGCTTTTAATATACTGTAGCAGAATATCATCTCTTTTCATTTATTTATTTTTTCAATGAAGTTGAGTTTGATCGTTTCGTGGATATTGTTGCCTCGGCTTGCGACATCTGTTGATGCCGACAGTCTGCTTGGCGCGAAGGCAGACTGTCACTACTACTTTTTTGACTCCTAAAATTGACTGACAATCAAGTGGGTACTACTAGGTACTACTTTCAGGTAGGGTCTAGTCTACCAGTCTAGTATGTTCGTGTGAGATTAAGTTTACTACCCACAAATAAAGAGCACACTCTGGACTCATTGCACTGTAATTATCTGCCAAGTTAATAGGTAGCTCTACTAGCAGTGAAACTTAGCGTGGAGTTTATAAATCATATCGAATCAGCATCAGTTCCCCTAGAAAGGCCACCGGTTAAGAAATAATGGGCGTGGACGAAGTGATTTCTATCCGCGACGACGATAGCTCGTCTGGAGTAGACGATGATTATAGCGACGATAGCGCTGATGCAGACGATGACGACTTTTCCACAACAATGATGAAAATCCCGGCGAAATCTCAGACACAAGATACGACCTCTGTTGGGTCTGTCAGTCCTTCTTTGAACACGCAGCCAACACTGTCGTCGGCCTCCAAACACAACGCTACTAAGCGTGGAAAGGAAGGAACGTTTCCCTCTATCTCTGGAACGATAACCACCATTAGTACCACGATTAATGGTAACGACAAGAAGCGCAAGGTTTCCATGTCACCACTAGCTGGTGAGGCAGCCTCGAAGCTTGATTTTCCTGTGGTAGCCAAATCAGTGTCCACTTTAACTACTGCGACAGCCCTAAGCTCCACCGCCATTGATAATAAAGAGAAGAAAGTTGCAGGTATTTTGAAATCTGATATAAAAGCATCGCACAAGAAGAATTCAGATGTTGACAAAGTCCAGAAAGCAGCGAAAGATGTCAAGGAACAGGAGAGGCAGGAGACGACGAAAGACATACCCGTCAGAAAGACAAAAGCCCTTCGAGTCGACCTCTTTGCCGACTCCGACACAGATAGTGAGGAAGATAGCATGTCTAACTTTATGAAAAACCACAGTGCCAAAGCAAACAAAAAAGATGCAGTCGAACCAGTCAAGGAATCTAAGGGAGTGCCAACTCTTGGAGGCGTCCTAGCTTCACTTCCAGATACTAAGAAAGTGATCAAGACAGTAGCGACAGCAACGTCCACCAACATTCCCACAGAAACGAAGAGGGACCATAAAAGCGGGAAGCAAACAATAGTTAACAACAAGACCGTGTCCAACATCTCTGCGTCGTCGGCCAATGATCCATCTGATGGCGGCAGCAAAGTGGAATGGGTCGAAGCTGCGTTTTTAAGTCCAGTTGCACCGTCCAAAGGGAATGCAAAGACTGGAAATGCTTCAACAAATAAAAACACAATGACCGAGAAACCGAAGCCAATAGCAAAGAAAGGCAAGACGAAAAAGCCAAAGATCGGAAAAGTCGACAAGGACGTGTCCAGTGAAAAGACTAGTTTAACGCTCGAAACAGCGACGAGTGATAGCAAAGCTGTCACAAAGAAGACCAAGAAGCGCAAGACTTTGGACGCGGAAGATGCCGCAGAGAACGATGTCTTAGCTGGAGACTCCAAACCAGATCCACCGAAAAAGAAGAAATCCAATACATCCGAATCCAAAACGGTCAAGAAGAACGTCGGTGCTTCATCGGAAGAAGAGTGCGAAGATTCGTCTGCCGTGCAAACGTCCACCGATGTTGTAGAAACTAAGAAAACAAAGAAATCTACCAAGGCAAACAAAACTAAATCAAAAGTTCCAGCAATCGAAGAGTCGACCAGCAATTCAAAGGAGTTAACTTTACCCAAGGACAACAAATCCAAAACACTACAATCTCCTGCAAGCAAAACCAAAGATGCCAAGAAAGCACCCGCAAGCAAATCTGATTTTGAAAAATCTGCGATTGCCATTGCAAAGCCAAAGTCCAAAAAGAGGCGATTCGACCAGCAGATTTTGCATCACATGGTTACGACAATGAAACCCTTTTCCACGCGGATTTTAGCTCAGGAATTGAAAACCACAGAACAGCAGTTGCAATTTGCCTTGCTCGGGCTGAAAGACAAGGGCCTCGTTATTGAAAAGGAGTTTACATCTTCCAAGGGGCGGGCGAAAACGTTGATATGGGCTGATTTAGAGAATAAATCCAAAGACGCTATTCAGATTGATTATTCGGTAGAAAAGGCAAATGCTGCGAAACTGGAGCTTGAGCTCTTGACTAAGGAAGAGAAGAGCCTTCAGCAACTCTTAACAAGTACCACGGATGTTCCTTCCAACGAAGCATTAAAAGCCAAGGTTGCGGCAGAGGAAGAACAAGTCAGCCAACTTCGAAAAACAGTAGATGAAATTAAGACGCGGATCAAGGCTGCAGAAGGAGTAACCTCCAAATCTGCATCAACGCTAGCCTTCCAGCACAACCAACCAAATCCAAGGAGTGCCGCACAATTGGCTCGAGCTCGATGCCCCAAACGAATGAAGATGAGAATCAAAGCCATGCGACAGCACTGGAAAACCCGAAAAGAGAAGTGTAAGGATTGTGTTGACATGATTGCAGATGCCATGGAGAAAAAGCCTAAGGAGGTCTACGCACTGCTCGACATTCAGACGGACGAGATGGAAAGTGTCACAATGCCTCCAAAGCACCAAATCGATCCTTGAGTTGATCCGACCCCTAATAGATATCAGACGGAAGGATATCACACGCAATGTATTTGTTGATTATTACAATGACAAACTGAAAACATGTCTAGCACGTGGGCTTCAATGGCAGAATTTGCCTTGCGAGCGTCAAACACTGTCCAGAGAAATGTTGAGGACAACCTCTTTGACTTCAAACTTGTCTGGGTCCGAATTGTAGTCCGTGTCGAAGTAGTAGTCATCGATTTGTAGATCTTGTCCCTCAATGCCCCGTAGTAACGATAAGACACCGAAACGAGGATAGTCAGGATAGAGCCGGAATCCTTGCTCCTGCAACAACATTTGCGACCCAAGCGTAATATCGCCATCGATTGCAATCGTAAATGTCAAATCGGACGTATTGTCAAGCCAATCAGTTATTTGGTCCTTATCCAGAGGGCTACGTTCCGTCAAAGACAGTAGGCCCTTGTCTTTGAGTACGTCGAATAGCTGATCCACTAGTCTTAGTTTTGACGCCAGTATTTGTTCTGATCGTTGACCGGATAGTGTCACGGCGTTGGACGCTCGAGGCAGCAACAAAGAAACCAGCCTCTGTCCGAACTGCGCCTCAAAATTGCGTCGAAATCCATTAAAATCAAAGGATTTGCCTTGTTCCGATATTATGATATCCGAGTATGCCTTGAAATGAACATACGATGCGAAATTAAAATCATCAGCCGTTTTGACGTCTCGTATATTTTCGTCCAAGATGATGCCACTCCTTTCAAATGACGGTTTTACCAGAGATACTACCTTGTTGATCTGATCCTGCAATGTTCCCATTTTGATGTACGGCATGAGCGATAGATAAACATCATCGGCTGCTGTCAAAATAGCCTTAGCTGTGGAACTGTCCAGTGGCAACGGAGGAGGAATCTCTTTGGGTGCTGGTCGCGCAGCTTGTTTGCTGCGCTCAGATCCCAAACCAAATCGATCTGAAAGGCCCTCCCATTTGCCATCTATTTGGTCCATAACTTGAGCTCCTTTGACCACAGATGTTCGTACCGAAATGCCAAGATCCGATGTTGTGACGGCTTTGGTAATTCGAGCACCTACTTCTCCGGCATAACTGGGATATGATTGAACAATAATAGTGGAAGATGTGATACCCAAGATGGTAGATAGTACTTGTCGTCGACGTTGTCCTCTGTCGCCATGGCTTTGTCTGTGCGAAGAATGGATAGTGCTGGCAAATCTTTTTGATTTCGCTACCAATATGTTAGTACTGAACGCATCAGCTCCAACAATATATATATATAATAGCATAGCAATTTGAAGTGGCTTATCATACCGATATGTTGTCATCTTTTGAAATTTTGGAGGTCCAGATAAAGTCATCCTCTTCCGACAATAATAATAATATTTAGTAGGCAGTGTTCAATATTCGTACTCAGCAGGCTGTAGACTCGAACTAGAGACTAGAGTACGAGTAGACTAGTCTAGAGTTATTTTATCATCATTATTTGTTTTGATGATGGTTTTTATGAGTTGCTTTGGATGATACCGCTAGTAGAAACTTTGATATCCATGACGTCACTTTGAAACATGTATGAATTGAATATCTTTCTCTGTGTAGTAACAGTACAATTTGCTACTACTACTGCTACGACCATGACTACTACTAATACTAGAGTAGCTAGCCACTGTCTACTACTGAGTAGTAGAGTATGACGAGTTCAAACAACCCAGTGAACACGATTTCCATTCTGTTCAAATCCATCCTTCAAGTTTTGGAAACAATACATTCACGGATTGAGCAGGCTGGGCACATCATCCACCAATACCCTTCATATCATTACTAGTACGGTATTAGTAGAGTACTATTGACTCGCACTGCACACAACTCGACGACACAATAATAATAATATAATATATTCCTAATCAATTGCCTTCACCATCAAGATCCGATGGTGGAACCTGAAGACAGAGAAGCGGATGCAAACAGCAAAACTACCAATACTAATATTACTGAGGCGGAGAAACCAGAAGCTTCCGGTCCTGTCGGTGGTGAGGGTGGTGATGCAAAGCGGTTGTCAGTGGAAGCAAAGGAAGAGCCTGCTTCGAAGAAAGTCAAGGCTGAACAAGAAGAAGAGATAGAGGAAGAGGAAGTAGAACAGGAGGAAGTAGAAGAAGAAGGAGAGGAAGCAGAAAAAGGGGATATTAAGCAAAAAGAGCAAAAACAGGATGCAGATGAGAGTACCCGTGATGATGCGCCGAAAGTCGACTCGAATGGTGCAAGTAGCGATGTTCGTGATTCTTCTTCCAAGCAACATCCTCCCTCTACTCCGGAAGATCAGCCAACTGGACAGCAACAACCGGGATCCGGTGTTGGCATTACTCCCCAACAGATGCAGCAGCACATGATGGGATATGGTGGTGGACCTCCTCCAGGTCATCCTGGTGGAATGTCCATGATGCACAGCCATTACGCTCGCAGTATGATGTACCATCCGTATGGTCCTCCCGGTTCGTCGTACCCAGGACAACATGGTACTCATCCAGGACAGCCTTTGCCACAGCACCATTATCCTTCCCATCACGAAGGCTCGTGGCAGCATCACCCAAGTGATCCTCCTCCTCCTGGCAGAGAAACTCCCACTGGAGGACGAGGCTCTAATTCATCAGGCCCCAGTGGTAGGGCGCAAGAAAATGCAGCATCACAGGATGCAGCATCACAGGAGTCGTCTCCTTCAGGTCAAGGGGGGCATCCTGACGGTCCGGGAGGGTCCCATCCACCCTCAGGTTATGGACAACCTGCCCCTGGAGCTTCCAATGGAGACCAGCAGCAGAGTACCACAGGTGAGGGAGGAGCTCTACCAGGCTTCCGTGGTGGACCTCCTCCTCAACAGCAGCAGCAGCAACAACAACAACAACAACAACACGGGCAGTTTCCTCCAGGGATGATGCATCAAATGCCTATGCACATGTTGCAATATGGTGCTCCACCACCACCACCACCGGGAATGTACTATCCGGGCATGATGATGGGACACGGATATCCTCCTCATCCTCATCCTGGTATGATGGGACCGGGAGGCGGCAAGGTCCATCCACCACCACCACCCTACATGCAGGCTCCACCACCCCGTAGTACCGGGATTCCACTTTCACTCAATTGTGATGATGAACAGCTGAGTGAATATCAAATGTTAGTTCGGAAGCAATTGGAAGTCTTTGAAGCTCAACCCGAGGACGTCGAATCGAATACACAGGGGCGAAAGAAACAAGTTGTCATTGGGCAGGTGGGCATTCGGTGCCGGCATTGTGCTGGATTTCCTTTGAGACAGCGTGGACGAGGTGCGGTTTATTATCCAGCCAAGCTCCACGGAGGTAAGAAGTGGGGTTGTAGTTATTTATTTTCGTGTTGGGTTCCTCCTTTTCGCGGCGCTTTATGCTTATTCGGATATCTCATCGACCTAATCCCCCCCCCCCCCCCCCCCCCCCCCTCCCCCCTCTATATCACCCCACCCCACATCCCGCACTGCACCCACTTCCTATCCTATAGGGCCTATACCCCTCTCACCGTCACACCGACTCCAGGGC
>Ga0100391_1001734_pt1 | contig 23815 bp, 22 predicted proteins | sample CryGeymeta201515_FD_81541 | JGI IMG/M metagenome (GOLD analysis project Ga0100391, IMG submission 81541) | Groundwater microbial communities from Crystal Geyser aquifers in Utah, USA - Crystal Geyser metaG 2015-15 | ecosystem: Environmental > Aquatic > Deep subsurface > Groundwater | place: USA... | reverse complement strand
TCACTCCACTGGATCTGCCGCCTGGTTTAAACTGCCAACTGTTCCTATATATCCATGCCATGATATATAGGTCTTGGTTGCCGGTTATAGGCCTTTTGTGACTCCCACTGGATCCTCACATTGGCCAAGATGACCGAGGCGAATCCTCCTTTACCCAGAATACGAATGGGTTCATATTTCTTCTTGGCCTCCTCTGGCCATTGAGGAGGGACTTGCATCCTGCTAAACTGGCGCATTGTAGGGCAATTATTTAACGAAAAATGAGTTTGTTGCCATGCCGAGGTAATGAATGAGGGTTATTTGCCCTACAATTATTTTCCCTCGTGTAGCTACGTACTCTTATACGTACGAGTGGTAACCAATACTGTATTAGCTACTAGATCTACTACTCTAGCTACTGTAGTAGTGGTAGTAGACTAACTAATAGGCTAGTAGTAGACTAGTAGTATGAAGTCAAATAAATTGTAGGCACTTCACACTCCCTGTCTTTTCAAGAACCCTAATGGAAGGCACGTCTGGAATAATAATTAACAATTGACCAGTTAGTTGCGTACACCCGAACGAATTTATGGATCTCTTTGTCTGCACACAGAGCTACAAAAAAGTGTTAAAGTACGATTGGGTTTTCGCCGATCCAACCATTTTATTTTCTAGAACATCATCATTTATTTTGTCACCGTTTCGGGTAGTACAATCTCTAACTGAAGTTGCTATCTACAAAGTCTCAGCAACGGAAATGGCAATCTTTCTCTTGCTGCGCCGACTCTTTGAGCTTTCCGAACACCTCTTTCCCTCCTTTATTATCAACGCCAAAGGATTTAGTGGATTGGTCAACAATCGGCTAAGACTGGGCATGCTCCAATACTTGAATCCATGCCCTCCAACGAGACCGATATTGAAGAACGACAAATCTCATGCAGAGGACACTAAAGACGGCATGCTTACTCCTCAAGTGAACGACGGCACTCCTATAGCCCCTTTGCCATTTCTTCGAGAGAGTATCAAGGCTACAGTTGGTGGCTTGTAGTTCCTCGCCATCATTTACGGTCTCAGTCGGCATGGTAACTAATTCGTTTTATTGAAAGAGAGCAATACATCCTCGTCCTCTCTCTTTTCAGGTTTCTAATGGCCTCGCTATACCCAAAACGCATCTCCTGTATTGGCATAAAATGCTTCCCTCCTACGATCTGCACTACTTTCCTGGTCTTTCAATACCAAGAAATATACCAGCAAGAAAACCGTGATCAGAACCAAGAGAAGACAACAGCAGCCAACCATGCTACAAATCATGCAACTTTCTCTTGAGCAGGGCGTACACTTGGTTGTGATGGTGGCAACGTCATCGACAGCTTCTTTCGAACGACCTTCCTCAATGTCTCCTCCTCGTTCTTGGTTGTCGTTGTTGTTGTTGCTTCGTCCTGTCATTTTGTAGACATTTTTGAAAGAAGGACTATCATTGCTATCAATGTCAATTGTCAAAAAACCATCTCCTGATCTACAAAGATGTACATCGTTGTCTCTTGATGGCGGCGGCGGCTGCTGCGGCGGTAAAGGAGGAGCCTCGTTCACGCCCCTAGCAGCAGAAGGTGCAACACGGAAAGAAGTAGCGGGTAATGCCGCATCCAAGTTGACCACTCGAAGGATTTCCTCACCATTGTTTCCGTCCATTCTTTGAACAAAAATACAACTACTATTGGTGTTGATTGGCTCCGCTGTGGCTGAAGTACGATTTGGTACCACAATGTTGTTACTGGGATTGTAGCTGTGACTTAGGCCGGAGAAAGACTTGTTTGGTTGTGGCAAATACACTGAGGATATATGTTGCCGCCTGACAAATTCATTCATATCAACTATGGGGGCTGCTATGGCGGCTGCTACATTGTTTGGTTGTTGGTAGCTGTGGCTGATATTAGTGGCGTTGGGTCTTCCCCTGTCGTCTAGACGGTTGTTGCAAAACATGTGGTCGGTAACATAAATCCCATGTGGAATACCGGGTGGCGTCCGTGGATCTCCCATGCTAACCCGACGCCTTCGTGCGTCACGTCTCTTATGTGCACTGGTGTGGTGCTTTGACGAAGCAAGACGCTCCGACCTAGACTTTGGCAAAGGTACACGTCGAGGCGGCGATACCAATTTCGGAGAAGCTATGTATTCGTCTGTCGTTGTGGTGGATGTAAGAGAGGTTTCACTGTGGGCGGTCGCATTCCCATTTTCGTCATGCGTTTGCCCTTTGTCGCATATGCCTTTCAGAGTATGCAGCCGATGTTGGACGTCCTTTTGTTTAAAACTCTTCATTCTAGATCTAGCCGTTTCCAATTCCGACCTGGATGGAAATGTTAGCAAGACTTGGTCACGCTTGCCACTACAACTACCATCGTCATCGGACAAGGATATTCGCAGCTTAGCTCGACCCGAGGAAGTAGCCTTGTTCGCGGTGACTTTCATAATATCTGACCACTTCAAATCGAAGCTTCGGTTCGGTTCGAGCTCGTACGAACGAAAAGCGGTCCTTTCTTTTGATAACATGAGGCTTCCGCTGCTTCCTCCGACAGTAACATGATGAAATACTACTAATGTCATGCTGTGGCGCCCTTATTTTGTCCTCTACTACAATCAAAGAAGGTTGGCTGAAGCTGTTGGTTTACTTTTTTGATAATTCAGCTAAATTTTCTGTGGTGTATTTCTTCACCGGTTCCAAGATCAATTTGTTGGCACCTCATCATTTTTTCTGTTTGATGGGACTCGCTGGATAGCCACTATTTCAGTAGCTACCGAGCACTCTTGTACTCCTAGAGTAGTAGGATACCAAACTATTACTGTACTAGCTAGCTAGTACTACTCGAAGTAGTAGACTAGTACTACTCTCTCCCTACCTACTCTACTAGTAGTAGAGAGAGAGCTACTACTACTACTAGTAGTAGTAGTAGTACTAGAGATGGCTATCCTGATTTCACAGAATCCTTCTCGAAATTTCCCGAAGTCTTCAATCATCGATTATTGAAGCGAACAATCCATCATAGAATAGTGGGCCCAGTAGACTAGTAGGCTACATACGTACGTACTCTACTATACTCTTTCACACGGTCTTCTACTTAATCAATTAAACGCACACGTGCTGCTACTAATATTAGCCACTACTGATACATAAAGAGCTCTTGAACATCTTTGATTATTTTATTTTTTTCACTTCTTCGAAAGAGATGCTCCTTGCTGAGTCGTGAGAAGTCGTCTTCGCTTTGCTTTTTCCTGATGAATCCGATGAAATTGATGGGTGATCCCATTTTTTCTTATCGATTCTTCTTTTGAAGTCTTCTCGCCCACAAATAAAAACGAACCTACACTACAAAAAGATTGTTTTCTTAGTAGCGATCAAACAATTCAAAATCAGACAGTATACTACAAAGTGAGTACGAGTGTACTTCTCTTTCTCTTTACGAGCGTGAACTGTAAGTTAGCATCTTTACTCTTTACCTACCGACGAACGAGCTCACTGGTTTCCCCTGTGATTTTACATCGTTAGCTCCGAAGAACCATGTTGCAAAACGTTTTCATTACCTGGACAACAATCGTACTGCTGGTCTCTCCTGTCCCTCAAATTGGAGCCGCAAGTACGTGCCAGGGGAATACTGGCGCAATGGAATGCCACGACAAAAACGCATGGTACGTTGGCTTCAACAAGGCCGAAGCCGTTCTCGATTTCGACGACACGGCTGCCTCCAATATCTTTCTTACCTACAATGGACCCGAACCACTTGATAATTCCAAATATTACGTTATGCGAGTCATGGATCGAACATGCAGTCGATTCATCGCCGGTGGTGCCATCACACCCACCACCAGTGACGGTGAGATCCCTAAGAGCGCCTATAATGCGGGCTTGATCACTGCTGAATTAAAGCTGAACACTCGGACAATTCAGTCTTCTCCCGAGTTTTACATCCCCGGCACCTCACCCTCTAATTTCAACATTAGTTTTTGTGCTCGTATGGAGCTGCGTAATGGAGACGACATGACGGCGGCTATGGAAAATACCAAGTTGAATTTCGCGGTAAATACGACTCAAGACTTCATGGTGACAGATCTTAACCTCGTAAAGGAGGACGAGACTGTTGCAAATGAGGTGGTCCTGACAGACTTCCCCCTTTCGATATACACTTGCGACAAATTCAGCGTGAAAAAGCCCGTATCCGGTATTCGTCCCGGCGAAAATATTCAATTGTGCATCGAATCTGGATCCACAGAAGCTCAGGTCACGGAACTTCGATCAGTGACCTTCCGAAACGATAAAGATACCAGCCTTACGATTCCAGTGGTAGATTTCAAGGGTCAGCCCTCTAATCTGCGAACTGAGTTAAAGTGCGTTAATGGGATCTGTAACTTGATGACGATGGCGCTCGCTCGTTTGTACGAACAGCCCAAGGAAACCGGCGAGGTTGTGGACATTCACGATGAGAGCAAGCTTGTCGGGGTGGCCGTCTTGAGATTCGTTACGGGTCGGAACAGGGGACGAGTTTTGCAAGTGGGTCAGAAAACGGGATCTAGCCGCTTTGAGACGTCTTTTGACCTTGCGACTCCACCGCCGCCGGATTCAGCTGCATTTGTGAAGAATTCTTACCTTGATTTCTTGGTTCTTCTTGTTGGTATGCTTTGGGGTTTTATGATGTAATACATTTTCGACTCACGCGTTGTTCAGCGGATACGGCAATGAAAGCAATCGGACAGAAGGTTTACATATTACACAATTACTTTGAATAATATCAAATTGCATTCAAATAAGCTGGTTGAGAGCAAGCTACATCGTGATAACTAGTAAAACTGTCTCCACTACCGGGTTCTGTAGCCGTTGATAGCAAAGGGCCGATAGAGACTTGTAGAAGGGGCTGCGTATCCATGTGCGAGCTACAACTTGGAAAAGTTTGATATTTACCTCCCCAATGCGCGATGTACGAGTGGTAGCTAGTACCAGGTAGTATGTAGCTGTTCCGGTAGCGTTCCAAACAGGACTACTGTACCAGGTACTGTACGGTACCTCGCAGCCTAGTACTGCAAATAATAATATGGTATTTAGTAGGCTATCGCACCGTACTGTTTGCACGCAAACTTTCTGCCTACAGTACCTTCGCGCCAACAAGATACTCTCAGCTACGTCATTCCACAAAGGTCCGGAATGGTATCTTTTGTTGTAGTAACAAACCTACTAGTAGTAGTGGTACTTACTCGGGAAGTTTGGTTCTACCTGGTACTATCACTCAACCAGTTTTGTACCTGGTAATAACTATCCAGCATCAAAAATCAATCAGGCTATCTGAGGATTTAAGGTATTGTTGTGAATCGGCACAGTTAGTTAGTTTGCTACACAAACTTCCGAGCTACCATACCACACATTCAACCAGTTTCGCTACTAGGGATATTAAAAAAAATAGTTTTATATCTTCAACAACCAAATAATGGTGGCGGTCGTTTCACCACGAACTGCTCTGTTGGCAGTTTTCGTCTGCCAGTCTTTGCTGGTGTCAGCGTTCCAGTCCTTGCACGTTATCACGATATCACCATTATCTCGGAAATTTCAGGTTTCTATCACGCGGTGCTTTATGTCACAAGAAACCGCAGTCAGTAGTAGTGACATCGAAGACTATCTAAACATAAAATTTCCAGCGTTCATGGAGGTATTGAGCAAAAACGAAAAGGCTTGCAAGGTACTGAGGGAATCTGGTTCTGGTGGATTCACAGTCTTTGCCCCCAACGATCAAGCCTTTGTCGCTCTTGGGGAATCCAAAGTGGCTTCTTTGGGTGATCCTCGCAACCTCGAAACCGTCGAAAAAATTGGATCCTATCATGTCATTAATGAATCTGTCAGTGCCAATGCCCTCTTCAACGCTGGCGGCGTTGTGACCATGGGCGGTGACGTCATCATTGAACGATCTGTTTCGGGTGGTTTCTTTGGCGTAGGCGGCAAAGAAGATGGTAGTGTGACAATAAATGGGGCCAAGGTATTGTCCAGTACGGAAGTTGGAAAAGGTATTGTTCACGAAATGGATGGACTCATTTCTCCCAGTTTACTCTGGCGCTACATGGATCAACTGAGAATCCCCGGGTCCAGCTAAGAAACTATGGATCTTGAGTTGGCTATGGTCGATATTTGTAGTTCTATACTTGTGTTGCATCTCGTCTAGTTGGTAGCCCGGACCTTCTTGCGCATTGCGCGTATAGACACGTGTTGAGAATGTAAGACAAATTAGCTGCTTTGGCGTTACACAGAACGATTAGCTATGAACAGGGATTAGCAATTTGTTTTCAACGACTGCGAAATCGGGTCTCGCCAGTGGTATTTGTAATATTTTGTCGACTTGCTGTCATTTCTGCCCAGCAGAGCTCAAGCTTCGGCATACAGTAATCTGGTTGCAAACCAGCCTAGCAACTATCGATATTCCGTCTACTGGAATACTGCGCCATATTTTAGCTCAATTGTGACTCCAAAAATTCCGGTCGAAAGTGAACGAACAGCCCTCCACGGTTACCACGCGTAATACGAATATCCTTGTCCATGTAGACAAACTCTAAGTAACCACCCTTCTTGCGCAGCGGCAGTGGAATTTTGGGAAAGAACCAAAATTTCCAGGAGGCACCAATGATATCTGCCGAAATACGGCGCAGCACAACCTTTCCATCAACTGATTTTGAAAATCCATCACTCACCGGTGCGTACTAGACAAAAAATATATTTTAACATTTGAAATGATGAGACAATGCCAGCTGCTTCAAATGACGAAAAATATGAAAGGGCGTGTCTTTACCTTTACAGTTGAGCCGATTTTTCCTTTTTTTAGAATGGTGGCCTCGCCCGAAAATGTCATAGCTTTGGTATCGAATGAATTGTCAGTTTTCCCGGCCATTTCTTTTTTGCCAACCGCCTTTTGAAATTTGGGACTATTTTTGCCCTGTTTGGAGAAAACCAATTTCCAATCACCCTCGACTAAATCGGAATCAAATCCCTTTCCGTGTGCGTAGAGAACAGCGGCCAATGCTTCGACCTTTTCGGCATCAGCTTCAAATTCCACTTTTTTGCTATCCCTTTTCAAACCGTCAATGATCAATTCAACCAAATCCTCTTTGGGATTTGCACAATGCTTTTCAATATTGTACCATCCTCCGGCTGCAACTGGGTTGATATCGGCAGCCAGGGCAGGTTGTAGAGTTGCAAAGGTTTGTTTGAAATCTTGTGCGGCAGTTGTGGATTGCAAGTATGTGCTGAAGTAATTCGATCGAACAGTAGGATTGGCTGAAGACGATGAATTGGATTCATTGAGATTTTTTGAAAAGGATTTAGTGGTGTTGAACAAGCGAAAGATAAAGGTTTAGTAAGGCAGAAGGCAGTTATGCGTAGAATTATATTTCAGGATACAATTCAGGAATCAGAAGCCTCACCTACAAAAGCTAATATCGATGGTACATTTGCGGCTGCGAGTGCCGAAGCAAAAAGAACAAGAAACTTTATCATGGCAGTCTGAAGCTATTGTAGTAGTAGTAATTGCTTTTGTTGTGTTTACAACCCATCCTTGGTTGTCTATAAACTTGATATTCGGATTGGATCTTGGGTGCGTTCGCACCTCTTCTGATGAGTCACGTTTTTATTGAAATTGCGTCACACTCGTTTTTCAATCAGAAAAGAGATAACATCCCTCTCTTGCTATTTTTTTTGAAATCGAAGAAAATTACTCCCAGTTTTATCTCTATACGAAATGCAAGAGTGCCCACTATCTTTGTAGCTTGTATTATTACTATTCATAGGTCGTATGCAGAAATTGGCGATTACTGAATGTAGCAATTTTTAGCACTGAAATACCTTTCAAATTCTAGTATCTTAGAATTGCAGTTGCAGTTTGCAGAGGAAAATGGGGGGAGAAGTAAGGGAAAAAACCAAGTCGCAGATTATATCAACGCCACTAACATTCATTAAGAAACGTTCCCTCCCCTCCGGGTTGAGCCTTCGGAGGATATTGATATAGGAAACTATCCCTCATCCTCCATATAATACTATGCGTTTGCTGATTTTATTGATCTTGTTCTTGTTGATCAGGAGTTGGTGGAAGAGGAATTTCCTGAGGTGGTACCTCTAAGGGTTCTCGCTCACTTCTTTCTTGAATTTCTTGCGCAGCAACAACAATGGGCTCATCTTGATCCTTGACTGAGGGTGCTGTTTGTCGTTGATTTATTCGGTCTTGTTCTTGCTGATCGGGAGTAGGAGGAACAGGAATAGCCTGAGGTGGTACCTCTAAGGGTTCTGGCTTATTTCTTTCGAGCGTTTCTTGGTCATCTTGTGCACCACCGGCTACAATAACAACGGGCTCTTCTTGACCCTCCATTGTTGGTGCTGCCTGTTGATTTATTCGATCTTGCTCTTGCTGATCAGGAGTTGGTGGAACAGGAATGGCCTGAGGTGGTACTTCAATGTGTTTTGGTGCAGTCTCGTCATCTGGTTTGAGAGACAGTAAGGAATAAAGTTGCACGGCCCCAAAGGTTCCACCCAAGTCTGCCACCTCAGTAACACGAAAGGATGGCTGACCATTCTCGTTGCACGATAGTCCATTCATCATGTCTTGAAAGTCTTGGGGAGACGGAAAATTTTGAATACTATTTTGTAAATGCTTGTACATTTTTCGTTGTCCACTCAATATACCACCCACGTACGGGACGACCTTTTGAATAAAGAATCCGGCTACCTTGCCCATGGGTGTTGTGGTGTGCGGTTCGGCAAATTCCAAAATGCAAAAAAGACTCCGAGGTTTCAAAACTTTGTATATTTGACACAGTGCTACATCACGCTCCGGAATGTTTCGAATCCCAAATGCCATCGTTCCTGCATCGAAGCTATTTTCATCGTATTTGGAAAAATCACGAACATCGGCCCATTCCAAAACAATTTTATCGTTCATTTTTCGTTTGGCAATTTTTTTTCGTCCCACATTTAACATGCCATTGGAAGGGTCCACACCCACAATATTGGCAGAGGGAATCATTTTGGACATGAGAAGTGCCACATCGGCTGTTCCTGTGGCAACATCTAGCAGCTGGTACGACGGCTCTGACGATGTTGTTGTTGTTGTTGTGGGAAGGGCTTCCAAGTGTGATTTAATTTTTTGAATCATAACCTTTCGCCAACGAACGTCCATAGAAAATGCTAAAACTCGATTAATAGCATCGTACCGATCGGCAATGACATCAAACATTGAAAATTGGTCGCTATTGGTAGTACCAAAGTCGAGAGGAGGGATCTCCACGGGAGGCAACAATAGGATCTTGTGAGAGATTATGCCTATTGCAGCAACACTCACTACGATGAGAAGAGGAAATGCTGGCATTCTGCAAGAGTGTAAAGCCCAAGGAGCAACAACAACAAAAAGTGAACGGTGCTGTTATTACTTATTACTATATATTTCTCCAAAAGCTGTGGATATGAAAGGGGGGGGGGGGGATTATGAACAACATGTTTTTCTCTCTCCACGTAGTCTACTCCGATCATGGTGTTGTACGTAGGTCTACTAGCTAGCTAGTACTGTAGACTAGTAGCTACTACTACGGTAGAAAAGTCCAGTAGGTCTAGTACTAGTACTAGTTACGGTTTCATCGTCATGATGTTGTTCTGTCCTCTCGTATTGTAGAAGTCTACTAGGGTTGAAGTGAGATTGGCTTTTTATTGAAACCCCAACGCTATCGCACGGTGTCGTATCTTTAGAATAGATCCAATGATGTTGAATGTTGCTTGTTATTCAATGATAGCTACTGTACCTGTTACGACTACCGGTAATAGTCAAATAATCATGTCGAGTATCGTAATTATTAATTAAGATAGCTGCTTAGCAGGCTGCTCATCAAACAACATCATTCATCGGAGTTGTATTCCAACTACTCGAGTACTGCGTTACTCTCGGAGCTATATCCAATCTACGTCCATAATATTATAGTCTACTACGGTAGTTGTTTATATTATGAAACGAACTGTGTTATGCAACCGTAGAGTACTACTGATGTGGAGTAACTCTTGCAAGATATCACATGACAATCACACGCATCCCTTAGTAGTATTGCATCCCAGTACGCGCCTGGGGTCCAACATAAATAATCACCAGCACCAGCAGCACCAGCAACGACGATACCAACATACCAAGCAGCAGGGATATCAGTCTATCGGAAGTTTTCACTCGGACAATTTGGGTGTTCTAATGTCGTTATCCAACAGCGACTATCAGGCTCCAACATTGCCATTTGCACCAGACGAATTCCAATCGATTTATCAGAATCATCAGGAGGGCCATCGTCGAACGTTAGTATCATCATCAATATCATCATCATCAATATCATTGTCAGAACATTTTTTGCTTGATTTGGATCAATGGACATTTTTAAATCATGGAGCTTTTGGTGCTGCTCTACGCGTCGGATGTCAACGTGCCGAACAGTGGAGATACTATTTAGAACGACAACCACTGCGATACTTTGATCGAGATTTGTTACCACATTTAGCTCATGCTAATCGATGTTTGGCTAATTTTTCATCATCGTCATCATCATCATCGTCAGACAGTATCCAGGTGCGACAAGGCATGACGTTGATTCAAAATGCCACGGTCGGATTAAATACTGTCCTTAGGGGATTTGCCAGGGAATATGGAACCAGTAGTAGTAATAGCAGTAGTTGTACACATGTGATTCTTTGGGATACCTCCTACGGAAGTGTCAAAAAGCTGGCATTGCATATTTTTGGAAAAAATCAGGTAACTGAAATTCCTTTGCAAAAAAAGTATTTGCATCGATTCAAACATGTCCGAGACCCAACAACTGTCTTTTTGGAAGCATTGGATGATACTATGAAAGAACTGCGTATTAGAGATGGTAGCAAACAAATTCTGCTAATCTTGGATCACACAACTTCCAATACGGCCATCAATATGCCCATCAATGTCATTGCCACACATGCAAAGGACACATACGGAAAGGATACAGTACAAGTCTTGGTGGACGGAGCCCATGGTTTGCTGGCACAAGAGTTGAATTTAGATGACTTTTATTCATCAAACGACAACGACAATGCTCTTCCTAAAGCGCCCATTGATTACTATATTTCTAATGGCCACAAATGGTTGTCGTGTCCACGTGGTGTGGCCATGCTCTTTTGTCCCCACGAGCACTTGCGGGATACTGTTCTGTCGGAACCGGCGATTATATCCCATGGTGTTGACGAAAACGATTTGTTCAGTCGTTTTGTATGGGATGGAACCAGGGATTATGCAGCAGCTTTGGCCCTACCGGTCGTTTTGGATTTCTGGAAAGATCGCGGCATCGACTCTGTCAGAACAACTATGAAAAATAATCTTATGCAAGGGATTCAAAGCTTGGTGGATCAATGGCACGAACAGGACTGTCAACAACATGATTGGTTGCAGCAGGATATTACACTAGTCCCACCGAGCCTACTCTCGCCAATGGCGCTAGTACGGCTTCCCAGGAAACTCTGTGGAAGTCTAGATGACCCGAAAACATCGAACGATGCCAAACTTGTTCAAGATTTCTTGTTTGATCGTCGAATTGAGGTTCCCATCAAATGTATCAATGGTCAGCTCTATGTACGAGTCTCGTGTCATATGTACAATACGCTGGATAACTTTAATAGGCTTGGTGAAGTGTTGACTACGATGCAATGAAACACGTAAAATAAAGTGCCTATTTTGCCACCAATTTTTGCTTCTCACACAAGTGCTGTTTATAAATCTGCACCGAGAAAACTAATCATTCTTTGCTCTTTGTACTCAACGTCTTGCAAAGTTACTCCAATCGAGATAAAAAAATCATTTTTGCTCTACTGGTGGTTCTGTTGAATGTCTTTGTCGTAGTTCTTTCTGCTCTAAGTATCCACTAAAATATTTCGGGCCTCTTTCATTCGACGGAAATTGGCGGCAGCGTCCTCCGCCTGAAATCGGTAGAAAAACGAACGCGCAAAATATACTTGGCAAAATACGACTTCACAATCCAAAGAAGCACCATGATTCACTTACCTTGTTCTTGTCTGGGTGGTGAATTTTTGCTAGTCTCCGGAAAGCACGCTGAATATCCTCTATTGTTGCTGTTGGGGGCACGCCAAGTACATCGTAGTGACTTGTATTTCTACCACCACTCTCTAGTAAAAAAATTGTCTGTTCTTCTTTATCGGGTATGACGGAAGCTTTTTCCTGTGCAATCTGACGACGTTGCTTCTGCTTATCGTAGTAGTGCTGGAGGCGTTGCTTACGCTCGGTATAAAAGTTTTGTCTCATATCGCTACCGTCGACAAACGAGCCACTAACCCCTCGCATGCCATCAAGCCCAAACTTGAACGATTGGGCGGGCCATGCCACGCGATTAATCTCGTATAAAAACTGGAGTGCCTCTTGACGCTGATTGTTTTTGGCCGCCTCGACGAAGGCAATACTACTATAGTGCATCGTTTTGGCGACTTCTACGGCACTGTCTGTGGCCTCCAGTGTCTCCCTCATCGCCTTAGCGCGCCACCAGTTAAGACGAGAATAGAAGTCTCCTTTCCTTCGAACTTCTTTGAGGTCATATGGGGTCATATGCAGATCGTTTTGAAGATCTTTGAAACGCAAGACCATACTTCACATTTGGCAATAATGTATGAGGCGACTTAGGACGGCTGAAAAACAATTAATCAGGCTTCTGGCAATTACATACCTATACGAGCCTTGAGCTCCTTGACGTGCAGTGCGACCCTTAAGCTGTACTTCTTCAGCTATATCCACCGAAAAGAACGCTTGAATCACATGGACGCCACCACCATCAAGGACTTTGCTATCAAAGCATTTAAAATCTGTACCGCGTCCATATTCCCGGATAAACAATGTAAGCGCACCAGCCTCGGTTGATTTCAGGAATGCAGATTCCTTTCCGGATGGGTCCTCTTCTTCAGTAATCATTCGCAATGCATTCGTCTCACGCAAGTACTTGGCGGGTTCAGAGTTGTAAAATCTTTCCATGAGGATTCGGTCCGGGAAAAAAACCATGATCGGTCTAAATATTGAGGTTATTCCATTCAGTGGCTTCCGCCTTTTGTTAATTTCGGTTTGAATTTTAAGAAAGTAGTCGTCAGAGCAATCGCAAAGTTGAACATCTGATAAAGATATGTTTAGTATTCGCGATCGAAAATTTGCCACTTAAAATGATAAAACATGCTTACCTTCTCGATTATCACCGGCGAAGTGAAGCTTGTTCGATCCATAGACAGATGGAATGATCGTCAGGTCGCAAATGTTGTATACCTTTTGAAGAATGTTTTTTTCTGGATCTGTCAACCCCGAAAGCGTTCCTGTCACACCAAGAATGGCGTCGAAGCTAAGCGGGATTTCGGCGTAGGAGAATTGTCCACAATAAGGTCTTAGAGTAAGCTGTGACTGCATCGATGTTTTTGATATGTTCCCCTTCTCGTATTCTTTAATATAAGCGAACAACGTTTCATAACCATTCGTGAAGGATGAAGTTATGCCGTCGAAGTATTTGTAGGCAATCTGGTCTTTGGCAACATAATATTTGGAAAGATTGGAACCAGACGTCACAGAATGCGCGCCTTGAACAATCGCCGGTATCTCGTGTTCAACAATAGGTCGAGCGTCAGCAGGAAAAGACGAGAGCAACTGCTGCACCAAATCACTATAGTCTCTCTTTTCCCAAATGTAATAATACAGCAGTTTTGCCACCGTTCGGTGATGGTACCACAAAGTAGGATTGTACGTCTTCCCAAAGAAATCCTTCTTAAAGAAAACATCAACTTCGTCGACAAGAAGAATTTTTAGTCTTTCTTGACTTCTTTGACTTCCAGCTGCTTGACTCATCTCGTTGAGCATAATTTTTTCGGCCAATTTATGTGTGTCTATTTCATTGAAAAATATGCGGCTGCACCCTTTTTCGATGGTATTGTACGAAATGAAGCTGTCAACCCCAAAATGCTGAAACATTGGTCTAAGGTAGTTATAGTCACGGTGACTGAGATAGGAGCTGTAGCAGACACAATCTACGTCGCAACCCACAAGTGCTAGAATGGTGGCCGTGACACCAAGCACAATAGATTTGCCTTCGCCGGTCTGAAGCTCACACATTTGGTTTTTCAGGATGAAGTTGCCGGGTTCTTTGTAATTGAGCATAGTCCATACTGCTACCACTTGGGCGGCGTGTGGCTTCCTCAAAAAATTTATGGACGCCTCGCTCGCGCCGCCGTTCCCATCAGAGAAGCTATTAACGCTCTCAAGGGACCAGAATGCAAAGAGATGTGCAGATAAAGACACAAGCTGCGATTTATAACTCATGGAGAAATCGGCAGCAATACTCCCCGCCTCGACAGCCAGATTTCGCAAAAAATGTGTTCTCCTGCTTTCATCTCCTGGCCCAGACAACAGCCCGTCTTCAATAATGTCTCGGTACTCGCACAAAAAAGCTTCGTACATACTCTTCAGCTGAAATTTGTGGCACGGGGCAGCATTTAGACGGTGAGTGACATATTTAATACCTTGGCGGGCAGTAGCGGAATGAAAAGCGGCATTCATAGCGCCTTTAAAAATATCATGATCGTTCAAAATCTGTTGAGCAGTAGCAGCATTTTTTCCTTTCACAGTATTGAGCTGTACAGAAAATTCAAGGGCAAATCTACCCGTACTTGAGCCCTTCGACGCTCGCACCAACAATGTGTCAATACAACGATTGATACTGCTCTTCCAGCTTGAAATTTCATTCGAAGCCTTCTTCAGGCGGAGAAGAAGTTTCAGCAGAGCTTCCATGTCTTCGTGAGTTCTCTCGGTCATCGAATTGAGATGTTCCGAAAGAGAGCGTTCTGCGGTGTCTTTCAATTTATTGGCACGCGATGCAACCGTAGGGGATTCTTCGTAAAATATTTCTGCTACGGCTGATAGATTTCGCAGCCAGACACTCACAAGTGAAAAATCCCTAAGAACGTTCGGGAAGCGAGAAATTTGTGCGGAGACCTCGTCGCCAATTTTATTAGTCTCCCTTAAAATTGCGTCAGTAAAGCTGTCCCGCAAGCATATGATGTCTCGTCCAACAGTGTCGTTCGTTGCGTGTGGTGCGAGGCAAGCAGCAGCAGAAGCAGTCTTCGCTTTTCTTAGAATCTCGCGGAAGAAGTTCATCCTGTCATAGGCATTGGCACTTTTAGCCTGTGGAGCGTCTACAAAACTACAGCGTTTCGTGTAACTTTCGATTTCCAATGCGGCAACGATTGCAAATTTTCGTAGCGCTTGGTAGTTGCGAAACGTATAGACACTTTTTGTAAACAAATCGTCAACAGGAAAAACGGACGCAGCGTCTTGCAATTCCACGACGAAGTCGTTCCTTGTTTGCAGTGCACGGAGCAGCATATCTAATTCTGCAAACTGCCCTGCTTCCAGACAATCGTCTGCCAACGACGACACACAAATAATGGCTTGTGTCAAGGCTTTTCGGGCACTGGAAGACACTTCACCGGCATGGTAATCTTCGCTCAGAATCAATCCTGATAATTCTGCGTTGACGTGATGGAGCTTTGAGAACTCCAACCACAATGATACGTTGGAAAAGTTCTTAAAAAAGAATTCTTGGATGGCCTGTTTCAAACCTAAGTGCCCCCACTTCACTCTCAACAGCTCTCGTGCGGAATTCTCAAGACGATGCTTGAATAAACCAAAAATCTTTTCGAGTAACCCTGAAAGCTCATCGTCGGCTACTTGAAGAGTTGAATTGCGTTTCTTGCCGAGAATGGAAGTAATGGAAGCAATCAAACCAAAAAACCCTTTTTGTGATTCGATTTTCCTCTGCTTTGGCCTTGCAGCTACCCATGCGGGGCAGCAATCCTTCCGTCCGAATTCTCTTAAGAGAATCGCATCCGCTTGTACCCGAGATTCCAAGCGATTATAGAATTGTTTTGCCTGGTTGGTGATGTCATTTTGCTGACTTTGCAACTCTTCAAGTTTGCCTTGTGTTCTTGCGTTGTACCTGCAGAATGTATGAAGGAATCGTTAGAATAGTTAAACTTTTCAAACACAAAAGTATTGCTAAAGAAAACCCTATACCCACACCATGAATGCTTGCTTGAGAGCACAAAACTCATCATAAAATATACGCGCTCTATTGCTGACGATCTCTGGCCATTCTTTGAGGGCTCCAAAGAATGCGTCCATGTAGGATATGAGCTCACGTAAACCCTGCAAATTTTCGTTTACAAATACGACATCAGCAACTCGCACTTCCTCTGTTTTTAGTTCAGCCAAGAAACGAGTACCGTAGCTCAAAAGAGCTTCAATTAAATTCGGTAGGTACGAGTCAAGCGATTTAAGAGCGTCTGTCATGTCTTCCCGGCAAAGACTTGGAAACAAAACCACAACAGAAGGTTCAGAGAGAATTTCAAGTGTGGTCCGCCATTGTTTGTATACCATACAAATTGGATCCGGAAGCGATGAAGCTAAGAGGTGATGTGAACCTTCATGCGCGCTGTTTATTTCTTGTCGAAAGCTTCCGACAATTTCAGTGACTCCACCAATGGCGTCACCTACCAGCTTACTGACAAGATCCACAACACGTTTCCATCGATCGTCGAATTCTTCCTTCAATTTTCCTTCAACTAAGCAAACTTCTTCACGCAGGCAGCTCAACGAAAGGACCATTTTGTGAAAGCCTTGTAGATCCGGTGTTTCACTCAAAAAACAAGATTCGATTTCCGTCCAAAGCATCTTCGCAATCATTGCAAGTTTATCATTGCCATTTGAAAAGCCAGTTCTGCTTTCTGGCCAATCTGAAAAAGACAAGACAAATTTCGCGCAAAAACCTGATGCATGTTGCGTAGTGTTGCGTATTGTGTAGTACGAGCTGCCTTTCTGTCGTTTGGTCGAACTCAAAAAGAGTCTTGCCAGCAGCGCCTACGAGATTCCCCAGGGTTTTTGAGCATCTTGAAGGGACATCAAATCGATTCTTCATACAATTGTCACAAAATCTCCCAAGAAGCATGAGGTTAGCGATGATGGTTTGTAGGTTCTGAAGTTCTTTCTTGAAAGTGGCGTGGTTGACAGTAGTTTGAAATCGAAGAACACAGGCAGGTGCAATGTGTAGTTTGTCCTTAATGAGCTCATGTGCTGCATTGCAGCATCTGTTGTGGACTTCGCTCACTTCAGAAATATAAGTAGAAAGGCTTTTCAATTGCTTCAAATAGCGTTCAGCTGCATGCAGCTGATAGGTTCGGAGCGCATTGTCAAAATTCACCTTGGTGTACTGGAGTTGCAACTGCAACTTGTTTTCCGCCACCTGGGAGACAGATTCAGTAAAAACTGACTTCGGGTCCAACGCCTCTCCGTCATTTCCTTTCCACAAGTTCTTGAGAAGATCTTCAGAGTTTCCTTCTAAAGGCATCACAAGATCAGCCTTTGGGCACGTCTTGACAGAAATATCCTTCAATAAAGCGACGACAGGCGATCCTGGCATCATCTCCTGCACTTCTTTCTTGAACTTTTTCCACAAAATTGACTTATATTTCATATCGAATTTGGTGAAGAGATAACGACACGCCTTCAAGCATTTATCATCTAGGTTGCCACCGAACAGTCGGCTGACTGTTTCCAGTGTATCGTATACTCCTTGGAACCTGTCTCCGATACCATTCTGGCTGAACACAAGGACAGGTATCACTGACTTTGCTTGACGAATGGCCTTGACGACACCCATGCCATTTGCTATATCAACTTCGACGCCAGCAGTGTCACCAAAACCTGGTATATCACAAAGGATGACTACTTCTCTGTCCAGATTGACCTCGACACATTGAACTCTCTTCGTGGTCGAAGATGAACCATTGCATGCCTGAAAGGTCTCAAGCTTTGGGTCTGGCAAGAAAAGCGGAGAGAGATGAAAATCGCCATCGACTTCGACCTCTTCAAATGTCGTACCGGCCAAAAAAAGAATCGTAGTTGTCTTGCCAGCTCCTGTGCCACCAAGCATGAGAAGAACGTCTTTTCCGGCCATGGATCGCCCAGCATTTGTACTCTCCTCGAGTAGGCTGCCCAACTTATCAATATCTACAGGACGAATTTTCTCGAGAGCCTTTGCAATATGGCATGAAAGCAACTCAATCATATCAACGGTGGGAGGCGACGCCTCGACAGCAATCATTTCGTGGGCGACTTTGAGGGCCTCAACGACAACAGGGTCATCACTCATCACCAGCTTGGTCCCGTCAATAACTTTTTTCAGGGCCACAAGTATACTTTGGAGCTCAATAATGGCATTGGTAACCTTCTCATTCGCGATGCAGTCAACTTCCATATCTTCAGGCTTCAATTCTGTCTCACAAGTAGCATTGCAAACTTGAAAATCATAAGAGTCGTCTTGCTCTTCGGTCAAGAGAGCTCGAAGAGAGACCAACTGCTCTAACACTTCCACCAAAAAGTCTTCGGCAACGAACATTCCAGGGACTGCATCCGATGGGTTGTTTTCAGTGTCCGACGAAACAGACATTGCATCGGCGTCCGTCATTGTTTTGTTTTCACAAAAAAAGCATCAATCTAACAGACGATTCTACTGGAACTCAATTTTGTGTGGACCGAGAAGCAAGCTGTGTGGGAAATACTGTTTAAAATATAATCAACTTGATTCGGTTCAAGCGTTGAAGTGTTCACTCCAAAACCCGAATCATTGTCCAATCGCCCAGCCAACGGTTCATTCCCATGAAACTACTGACTACTACTTCGTTGAAATATCGATCCACATTTTGAATTTCATGAGATGTTTTTGCAGATACAGTACGTATTGTGAGCATGTTTGGTGCAGCACGAAATATTTCGCGAATATTGGCGGGATTTAGATTTGTAGTCTCAGCAGTTGAATGCAGTCCATCTTCACACCTTCTTGATAGATATTCACTCTTCTTTATTGGGTTCTGGTTCTGCGTACCATGATGGTGTTGCCTCAAGTTCTCTCAAGTTCAGGAAGCGGAGATGTAAAGCTGCAACTGACAAATATACCTCATGGAAAAGCCGTACGAACCGTCTACATAAAAGTAGATTAAGTAGACACATCATGGGAGGGGGCTCAGAATGTTGCAGTGCTACCACCGTTAGATTTTGTTCTTCTTAAAACGGGGGAAAAAGAAAGGGGGGCGAAAAAAGAGCAGGAGCCGAACACAAATGCCAAAAAAAGAGCAGGAGCCGAACACAAGTGCCAAAAAAAGAGCAGGAGCCGAACACAATGACTAAAAAAGAGCAGGAGCCGAACACAAATGACTAAAAAAGAGCAGGAGCCGAACACAAGAAAAATTTGGGGGGCGAAGAAAAAAAAGACTTGGGGGCGAACAATAGTACTTACAGCTGTACCTGGTAACTACTACCAGGTAGCTGGTACTCGGAGTACTACGGAGTACTAGTCGTATTATTAGCTGCTACTATTACGAGAACTGCTAGAACCTACAACACAATATTTAAGCTCGTGTTGAAATCAAAATCAAAAATACTCATAGTAATAAACTTTTTTATTGCGCTGGGTGGATCTATAAAACTGGCCTGCCATCCGTTTAAAACTTCCAATCAAAAACACCATCAATTTGCAAAACTCTCTATTTTTGTTTTTGTCACAAACCAAGATTTTTCGTTTGCGTAATAATGCAAACAATACCGAGACGTCGAACGAGAAGCTGAGTCGCTGATTATTATGGGATTAGGTGACTCTTCATGAAAGTGTGTAGCGTCGAGATCAACGAGATCTGTATTCGATGGACGAAATAATGAGTCCTTTAGGAGGAAGATCCGATGTTTTTCACTTTCTTTCTCGCCATGGATGATGAATACAGTCCATCACCACAAGACCACAGACAAAGACTACGTTGTTCGTCATCTTTTCAACGATCAGGCATTGCGAGTTGCGAGGAACAGACAAAGTTAAAGCCTTTATTGACGGGGATGAAATGAAGTAGGTGAGCTTTTTTAACATCCTCCTGATTGTGTTGTTATTTGTTATGGAGCATTGTTGTACTACTGTTTATGACTTATGACAACCAAACCAACTGAGCAAACGCTGCCGGGAAGAACTGTACACACACGGAAAGAGAGGGTACAGCAATGTGCATCTTTCTTTTCCATTCACTCTCTTTTCAGCTCAGCATCCCACTTCTTGAAAGATTGTTTCCACAGCAGCCAGAGCATGGGTGCACTCAGACAGTTGTCCTTTTTGTATTTTTCAGTCAAAGGATGATTCATACCAGAGCCGACACGTTGAAAATCTTTTTTGTAACTCATTGTATATTTTTTTACACTCTTTTCTCTTGTAAAGAACGATATTGGTTTTGGATACGTTGCATTTGACCAACTGAATCTGCACGTAACAACAGTAACTAGAAGAGAAAGGTAGGTTCTCTGCTCGTTTACGTCCCACTTCTGGTCGTCACCTAGACGTTTCCCAACAGCAGCAGTAGCGACCAAACAAACCCATAAGAACAACAACGCCAAGGAAAACCACAAACTAGTCAAGTTGTGCATCTGAACCATCCATGATACAGCATCTGTTACATTTGTGGAAAAGTATTGCAAGGCGTTTTTACCTTTGAATTCCGTTTTGGAATTTGATTCATGTGTTTAGACAACCATCTCTCCTTTTTTTGGAGATGAACCTTGTCAAAGCGGACCCAGAGAGTGGATGATGGGATGACATCATTATTGTATGATTGTCAACAATATAGTTCTCATTATCCTAGTGGGTCTCATGCAAACATCGTTTTCTCCTTTTTCCTGAATTCACAGATTAAATGCAAGAGGTAAATGGATGGATAGATGCTTGTGGGAGATGCAGTACATCTCACAAATATTTGTCACTCAAATCCATCCTCGTTTGGGCTCAGACACCGCTGTGACCACATGTAAGCCAACTTGTTTGTTCCAAATTACCTTTTGTGTGTGCGTACACATGTATACTTTTTTACAAAAGGGAGATACACTCTGTTTCATGAGCCCCAAAACAAGATTTTATTTTTTTGTTTTGGTGCAATTACATGCATCAATTTTTTTCACCCCCAAGATATCCTGAATGGCTTTCTCTTCTGGTTCAAAATGGGTACATTTCTAATACCCCCTGTTGCCAACAGACACTCACATTCGCAATATTATTTTTATTACTTGACGCACAGTTTTCTATTTTTGATTTCAATTATTTTTTGCACCTTGTATTGCGTGTGCGACTCATAATTTCTCATTTTGCGGGTTTCGCATAGCCTTAACTCAAAGAGGTGAATTAAGAGGTCCTGTTATTACGATTTTGCACTTTCATCTGCTTCGCGGAGTGTCATGCGTAGACTTTGTACCGTACTGTACCTGCGAAGGAATTTAACTTGCCACGGAGTCTTGAAGGAGTGTTGAAGCTTCTTTTTTTCAGTTTGTGAATAATAATATCTGGATTCCCTCGTTCTATCCATGCTTCACAAAATCAATTTGCCATCGGATTCTTTTTGTTCTGCCAGAAAACCAAAACCAACAAAAAACAGCACTGGATGCCAATTGAATAAATTTGTTGAACACCATCTTTCAGTGCAATATGTTTCGCCTTGTTATTCCATCAGGCTCGTCAATGCCTCAAAAGGCTAGTCGTTTTCTGGGGTTAAGAGCCAAAAGCACTTCAGTGGCAACTACGGAAGGTCGCTTCTTTCCAAAGACGTCCTCTGTTGATCTGCTACGAAAGTCCTCATCGACGACCAAAACACAAACGTCGCAAGCTGCCTTCAACAAGATTGCGTTCCTTGGAGGAGGTAAAATGGGCCAAGCCATTTTGAAGCCATTGGTCTCGTCGGGTCTTCAACCGGCCTCACAGGTCATGGTGTGCGATCCGAATCCTGATACCTTGAGTCAAATTATGAAAGACAACGCGGGAGTCAAAACGACACAGTCTATCCAAGAGCTTTTGAGTGATGCCGATTTGATCGTGTGCGCCGTGAAACCCCAGAATATTACTCCAAAGTTGTTAAAACAGATTCATGATGCACCCCGGAAACCGTCTCATGGAACGTTCCTGAGCGTCATTGCAGGAGTCCCCCTGGATTCCTATGCACCCACCGGATATTCGAAAATTGTAAGGTCCATGCCCAATACTCCTGCCATGATTGGTCGTGGCATGACAGTTTGGTGTGCTACTGATTCGTTGACGAGCAGCGAACGGAATCGAATTAATGAAGTACTCAAGTGTTTGGGAGAGACGGTACGTTCGTTTTGTCAACATGGGAACTTGTCTACGTGTACGGACTTGATCCCTAACAACCATTCGTCCTTGTTCTAATTTCCTCCCGCAGATGTACGTTGATACTGAGAACCAAGTCGACATGTCGACTGCCATTTCTGGATCTGGACCAGCTTATATTTTCAACCTCATGGAAGATATGATTGATGCTGGTGTTCACATGGGATTTCCTCGGGACAAGGCCACCAAGTTGGTCTACCATACTCTTTTGGGGTCTACTTTGTATGCTATGGAAACAGGGGAGCATCCTGCCATTCTCCGAAACAATGTCACAAGTCCCAATGGCACGACGGCCTCTGCAATTTACGAACTGGAAAGTGGCGGATTTCGTACCTGTGTGAAGGATGCCATGTGGGCTTGTTACCGAAGATCCTTGGAAATGGGTGGACATGAAAGTAACGTGGGACCAGGACGAACGCCCATGCCGCAGGGAGATCGTCTGTTAGAGCAATTGCTGGACCCAAACAGCGATTCCGGTTATCAGTTGACTTTAGAACGCAAGGGTGACAAAGATGATGACAGTGCTGCTGATGGTCGCTGGGTTGCTTAGCTTAGATTCGCTTCTAGCAGCACGATCCACATCCTGCTCTCGCTATGTGGCAAAGAATGCATATTTTATAGAGTGATAAAAAGAGAGACAATTTTAAAGATGAAGTTCCGTCCATAGAATTTAGGACGAAGTTTCATTCAACCGCTTCCTTGGTCAAGTAGCGTCGATACCTCTGGTCGATACTAGTGCAGTCCTTGATGGTTTTTAGGTCTTCGTTGGCCTTTGCTAATGTGAAGAACAACCTTTTGCTAGCGTCCAGCCCAGATAAAAGCTTCCGGCTTGGCTTGTGGCGATGATATAAGACGTAGGACGTTTGATATCGAAGCAACTCACTGTTTTGCTAGTAAAGAGTTGTAAAGATGGCCAGTGGATTCGACCAGCAAATATGAAGGTCCGCATCTTGCGCACTTTTTTTTTTTAACCCCTTGCTCCTTGTGCGGATTTCCACCATGGCGTATCTTGCGTCTTGTCGACTTGTCGACTTGACGTTAGCGTTGGAATTTGGAATTTTACCATTGAAGCATCGCTTCGGGCTTCGGGTATGCCTCCTCCCAAACTACAATATCCTGTACAGTGTGTACGAAATAGAACACTCAGTAGTAGTATGCAATTACTGTACCAGCCACCCAACCAACTACCAGTACTACTGACTAGTACTACAAGTCGCTAGCTAGAGTAGTATGGTACCTGGTACCGTAGTAGCTACCCTGGTAAGGTACCATTGCTTGTAGTTGGTTAAACTGAGGAATGAAACGTCAATTATTTAAGGGAAAAAGTTGTTTCCGCCGAGACGAAAACGTGTCATCATCAGAGTAATCAGACATACTAAGACTAGGGTCTAGTCTACTACAGTAGCTACTACGAGCGAACGCTACCGCGTTCTCTCGACTATGCCAGCTCTCTAGGGCTACGTTCGGCTAGGTAGGGTGGTTTGGAGAAACTCGGCAATTTACTAGGGCCGACCTTTTCTCCGTTCCG
>Ga0100391_1001733_pt1 | contig 23817 bp, 16 predicted proteins | sample CryGeymeta201515_FD_81541 | JGI IMG/M metagenome (GOLD analysis project Ga0100391, IMG submission 81541) | Groundwater microbial communities from Crystal Geyser aquifers in Utah, USA - Crystal Geyser metaG 2015-15 | ecosystem: Environmental > Aquatic > Deep subsurface > Groundwater | place: USA... | reverse complement strand
TTTTACGGTGTGTCCTTGGTGGGCCTCCCCGCCCCCCCCCCCCCCCCCTTGTTTGTCATATTCTAGGGTCGAATTTGACTTTTTGGATCGTCCAGATGAAGGAGTCGCCGATGAAGATGTGAATGCTGTTGCACTTTTCTTTGACCCAGGTGCGTTCACGGAAGACATTTACAAGTTTTCTGATCTTAGCAGCTACGTCCGGTGTGCTGGCACTGGAGAGGGATGTGTGGCGTCACCTGTCAAAGCCTGTGCCGCTCTCTACGTGGAAATTGCGGGAGAAGATATCAATGAAGCCGAAACTGCCGTACTTGTTGAGGAAGGTCCTGTTCCTGGAGAGAATCGCACTCGCTTTTTGCAATCCCAGCCCGATTGCTCAGATTGCCGCAACCCCGCCTGCATGGGAGTTGGAGAGTGCTCTGTTGCACAGAGCTTTGACAGCTTGGAGGAAGATCAAAACTTTGAAGGAATTTCTCTGACACAAGATGGGTCTACCGAGGAAGGGAGCACTTCAGAAGAACCTGAAAGCGAAACAACCGAAGAGTCAACTGCCGAGGAAGGAAGCACTCCAGAAGAACCGGAAAGCGAAACAACCACAGAAGAGGAACCCACTCAAGAGCAGGAAGGGGAGCCTACCAGTGAATCCAATCCTTCAGATATATCTGGATCGACCCGTGTGGCCGCTACCCTGAGCTTGATGGTCACTGGTGCTGCTGCATTTTTGGGGCGCTGAGAACCCCATGATTCGTATTTTTCTTCTAGTGCCCCGTATCGCCGCTACCTTGAGCCTTGAGTTTGATGGTCACTGGTGGTGTTGCTACTTTTTTGTGGCGTTGAGAAAACCCAGGATTCGTAATTTCCTTTAGTGTGCTTAAGATAGCTTTTTTTCGAAGTTTTACTAATGTAGCTCTACGAATGCACTTTTTGTGTTGTTGAGGTATTCTGGTTTTTACGAATCCACTATTCTGAGAGTAGACTCGAGCTGCCCCTAATCACGATAGCTGCTTTGGTAACAGCTGTCTTCTCGCATCAAGTCCACATACATACGAGTACATACCACAAGAAGATATTGTAGCGGGAGAGGATCCACTATAAGGATAGAGTCTTTATAGTTCGACGCATAGTTGATCTACTAGCACGGAACCACAAAAAATTCTATCTGCATACTGGTACCACTCCAGTAGACCTACATCTCAGCGACAAAAACCAAAAACGTGACAACACACAACACACTCCGTAAATAAGAGTGGCTCACCAAACGAGAGCTAAAAGCAGACGCTCTATCCCTGGAAAGATAGGGATGTCTATTTTGTCGAGAACGGCAATGGCGTTGGGTCTGTTGATATCATTAAGAATACCTCGCAGTTTATGCTTTTCTACATTGGCTCGTCACGTTTCTCTTCAGCATAACAGATACAGCTCATACAGATCATCCCTCCGCGTTGATACCATGGACACAGAAAAATCCGATTCCCAGACAAAACCTACCAATCGGATGAAGGCTGCTCCCGAAAAACTACTGGTCCACTGGAGGGGTGAAGATGTCGAAGGATACAGCCTGGCGTTTCGGCATCCCGAATTTCTCGGAGCTTTAACGGCTGTGACCCATCAATCCTTTGATGAAGAAACGTCACCGATCCATTTTGAAAATGCTCTCAATTACGACGGAGAAGCCTATATGTCCCCCGTAAAACTCAATGCATTTAACAAGGCAATGCAATGGATCACATTATCAGATGATGATGGCGCTTTCGATAGAAATGATTTCTCGTTGGAAGTGTTCATAGCAGCAGCTTCGCGATGTTCCCTGATTCATACGGTCTACGAAGTCGTAGCGGTCGGAGACACATATTCGGACCTTAACGACAATGCTCTTTCTAGTGGTGGTTTTCAGGATGTCATGCGCGGTGGGGACAACGAAAAGGACTCGTGGGCTGTGCGAGTTAGACACTTTGGCGATGAAGCAGGAAGTAAAAAGGAACGACGGCACGGTGGTACTACACGATCGGTGAGCATGGAAAAGGAGGCACTATTGGCACTGAAACCAATGCTTCTGAAGTTTGGTGGTGGTGTTGATCTAAGAAATCCCGACTGTAAAATCTACGTATTTGATGGTCTCGTGAAAAAGAAAGCTCTAGCCAGGGAAATTGCTACGGGACCCCAGATCTTTTCCATGGCCCCAGCTACTCGAATCTGTATAACTACGACACCGCTGGAACCCATTGCCTCGTTCACGTTGTGTAACATTGCCGGATTATCGAGCAACCAAAAAGTGTTGGATCCGTATTCGGGATCATGTGCCATTCTTCTCGCAGCCGCCATGCTGTCGCCTACCTGTCAGACAGTCGGCATTGATATCGCTCATGATGGTTTGATCAATAGGGATCATATTGGGGAAGATTTTGCGACGCGTAACTTGACGCAACCGAAAGCAGTCTTTCGTGGGGACTTCAACGAGGCAGACGTGCGAGATCGGGCCAGGGCTGCTGTAGGCGGAGGCCCATTCGATCACATCATTACTGACCCACCGTACGGAATCCGTGAACGGAAACGCGCTGGAGAACCGTCATCCTTAGAAGAGCTGTTTTTTGCCATTCAAAGTGACCGAGAGCGCGGCGTCCCTTTACTGAGAAAGGGTGGAAGATTGGTTTGCTTTGTGCCTTGCCGTCCCGAAATTGATTTGGCGGACGTTTTGCCTAGTCGCGAGCAGGCGGAAGCAGCAGGTATGAAATTGCTGTTTTCCATAGAGCAACCATTGAACAGCAAACTCAGTCGATGGCTCGTTTCTTATCAGTGCTTACGATAGGCGGAAATTTGGAAGTGATGCACTTTACAATACGAGCAAAAGCTAGTTGGAGAAGTTATCTTTTCAATAAATTGTACTATAGTATTTGCATGGTTATTGACTGCTTGAAAGCCTGTTCTGATCAGTATGACTTGGATTGGACACGGCGAACAATAATATGGTAGTAAAAGTTGCTGCGTGCTTGCATCAACATCATCAAGATTGTTGCCTTCTTGCATTATCATAATATCATAATCAATGTTATTACAAACGATTATAAAAAGTAGTCAGGCGTTCGTGGACTCTTGTGCCAGTTTTCATCTCTTGGCGCTGGGTCGAACTGCGAGAATTTACAATGATCGTGGACGTTGTCTTTGGCACATGTATCGACGGTATCATCGACTTCCATAATGGCAGCTTGGTTACCACATCTGTAGCAATAGTTGGGTGCTGAAAAGACGGTTACCACAGATCGATTATGCTGCCACTGATATCCCTCCATAACCAACTGATGGGCTCGGGCAATAAAATAAAGTCCATTGATGTGAGTGAATTGCTCAGTAATGTCGACACCAAAGGTGTATCCAGCTCCCCGAGGTGAAATACCCCAGCCGCAACTGCAGGGGTAGACATGGGCGCGGAAAGGGTAAGTGGAAAAGAATGGGAAAAAGAAGAGATGGGATTTGGTAAGTCTTCGTTTTAAAACACAACCAAGTATATAGCTCCACTGTGCACATTCGTGCGTGCAATTTGGACGTACCGATCATCAGGATCGGACCACACAAGATCACACATAGGCCCTTCGTGGGGGACTTCTTGCACTCGATCCAAATCACGAGCATGATCCAAGGTATCAATGGAAGGCGAAAGTCCGCCGTGCAGACAGAATATACGTCCCGCCACGACGGCCGTCATTGGCAAAAAGTCAAAGGTATCGGTGAAGTGTTTCCAAACATTGGCATTTCCGTACTTTCGAAGGCACTCATCGTAAAATCCGTAGACCTGGGTAATTTGGCGCGATTCGTGATTTCCCCTCAAAATGGTTATGCGATTTCGGTACCGAACTTTGAGCGCTACCAAGAGTGTGACAGTTTCTAATGAGTAATAACCACGATCTACGTAGTCTCCCATGAATAAATAGTTGGTTTCGGGACAGGATCCACCAATGCGAAAGAGTTCTGCCAAGTCATAAAATTGACCGTGGATATCTCCACAGACCGTCACGGGAGCATTGACGGGTTGAACGTTCGATTCTTGTTGCAGAATTTCCTTGGCCTAGTCCGAGAAAGAGTGCACGTGTGTGTGCGTAAGTGTGTGGTTTCGCGAATGGATCGCATCAGAATATGGGAGAGTCAAAGTTGAATTTGAATGTCGGATGAGAGGAGAATACAATGTTGAGAAGAAAAAAAGAATTTAGCAAGACCAGATTAAAATTAGACCAGATCATCAAGGCGGGCAAAAGGGAGGGGCAATGATGACAACAGATTTTTATCATGGACAGCGTCACGATGTAAATCTCAGTAGGTCATGTAGGTATACTCTTTCGACTAAAGCAAGTATCTTCATCGCAGAGAAGCTTCACGACTAGTATACTACTTGTTCTTATTCTTCTTACCTTGTCGCACAATGCTCTAACTTCATTCTCGGAAAGTGTACCGCCTCCTCGCAGTTTCTCGATCTGCTCATCGAGACCTGGTATGTCTCCCATGTTTCACGTATGCTCTATACAGTAGTACGTACTGTAGTATCTATGATTGCTGAATGTCTGGTACTGAATGGAATATCTACCACTACCACAACCGCCTCTTTCTCTCTCTCTCTCTCTTTCTAATACAATCGTCTCTCTACCAACAAATACAAGAACCACTGCACAAGCGAATGATTCTTTCTTTGTCTCGCTTTTAATCCAATAGAGTTAAAAAGGCAAGTAGTTATTGATTGGTTTGCACAATCCCTTTTCCTCCGTTTTTCGCTACTACTAGTAGTAGTACTACTACCTGGTACCAGCTACTACTGTAGTACTGTGCTCTCTCCTCGTCATCTAAAATTTTATCGGCAGCAGCCAGCAGCGGCATGGCTTGCGAGGCTGAAGATCCCAGCGGAGAAATGACCATCTGATGGAATGCAAGATGCGTAATGTACACCCGAGCTATATCAAAATTCCTGTCAGTCAGGCATAGTAGTGCCTCAAAAATTGCTCATTCCATGAAATATGTAGGGAGTCAAAAATAATAATAACAATGCACCTTCTACGACAGCAGATAGCAATAATACATATTATTATTACTAGCAGCTAGTCGTTACCATGCAGCTTTTGAGCCTCTTCTTCCTCCTCCTCCACTGCGGCTATTCGTGCTTTCTTGGCGGCTCGCTCAGCCCGAATCGTAGCAATTTCTTCTGGAGTTCGTTGTGGTTTGGGATTTCTTCCGCGTCGTTTATGCCATTTGCCATCTTTTTCATTGCGAATGTTGGCCAATTCAGTTGTCGTTACGTCACTGTCGTCTGGATGTTGTTGTTGCTGTTGTTGTTGAATCTTGATAAAATCGTGACTTTCGGCAAAAGCCGTCAATGTCATCACCGCATCCTGATCGGAATCCGCGCCCCATAGTATCGAGGCAATTCGATCGTGTGCCGTATTAGATCGATGCGAAAGTAAGTGTTCTAATGGAGGAATGCTACTGCTACTGCTATCATCTAGACTTGGTTTTCGCATTTGAATCAAAGGTCCTGCGGTATACTCTCCATATTGGTCTTCCGGTAAGGCCAAATATCTCGCAAAGAAATCAAAATGCCACGGTAAAAAATTCCAAGCCTTTTTGCGTCCCATGACATCGTTTCCAAAGTGATCTTGACAATAACAGGTCAATCTACGATAAATAGAAACCCGGTCTTCCAAGGTAGGTTCCCACGATTGTTGAGTAGCATATTCTTGAAAAATCCAAGGTTTGATGAGAGCTCCTCTACCCACCATGACAGCATCGACCTGGGATTCGTCAAACCGTCGTTTGGCTTCGTAATGCGTAAAAATGTCACCATTACCTACAATTGCCATGCGTGATAATTGTCGCTTCTGTTGCTGCTGTTGCTGTTGTTGTGATAATCCGTCTTCGGAATAATACCGGTGGTTTTCCTGAACAACGTTAGAAATCAAATTCCAATCGGACGGTTTGGAATATCCTTGAATTGCCGTGCGTCCATGAATGGTCACAGCAGCAGCTCCCACTTGTCGTAACTGCTGCACAACCTCTCCCACATTGATACTGTTTGCATCTCTACCTAGTCGTACTTTGACACTAATGGGAATCTCGTTATTTGTTGCGTCGATCATTCCTTCAACCAACTGTGCCAAATTTGTTGGTGACCGTAACAGTGCTGATCCCAATCCCCGTCGCGTGGCTTCGTGAATGGGACAACCACAATTTAAATCTACAAAATCAGCATTAGCGGCCACAGCTAGCCTTATAGCTGCGGCACCTTCTTGAACGTCATTGGTTGCAATTTGAACACCAAATACTTGTTCGTTGGCAGAACGTCGTAATCGGGCCTGTTCGATTCTGTCTCCTTGACACAAAAAACGTGCATAAACCATTTCACTTAGGCTAACATTCGTACCAAAATCGGCACACAATCTGCGAAAGGGAAGATTACCACCTCTTGTCAGTGGTGCCAGGATCATTTGTTGTTGTAATTGCTTGGCAAGATTATTGTGATGATCGTTGGAAGAAAGAAAAAGAGCAGATACATTTGTCAACAACAAGGTCGTCGTCTGTAGTAGCAGATAGAAAATCACCCAAATGGATGTGACATGGTGCCGTCGATTGGTGTCTTTCATGTATATTATATCGGCACTCATACTTTCTAATCTTTGGTGGCGAATGGCATTCGCTTATTATTACACGTGGGCGGGGATGAAATCTGAAGTCTGAAGTGATGGGATGTTTGATGTTTGATGTGAGAAAAAGAAGAAAAAAAAGATTGCTAGAAAATACTCTAAATAATACTTATAATATCTTTTCATTCGATCCCACACTGGTTCCAAACATCCACTTTGAAAATACAAGGAGCACAACAAGGCCTCTCTCCGCACAGTTGCCCTTTGCTTTGGCTTTATCCATTAATTAAACGACACGAAGTCCAGCCCAGCCAGCAGCAGCGACGAGAAACTACTAGACTACTGGTAAACTGTTTTAAGACGATTCTAAAATTTACAACAGTTCTGCACTAAGTATAATATTGTGTTGTCAAAGCCGACTTCCAAGAGCACCGATATCTTCGCAAAATAAAGAATACAAAGTTTCATAAGAATAAACAGTTATTGTTCCACAAACAAACAAAAAGGTAAAAAAGTCATCATGCAACAAGACCAAGAATCAACCACCAGTGGCAGCCGTTGTTCTACCAAAAGTCTCGTAGAATCTCTCCAGTCGTCCATTGTCACAGACAACCAAAATTTTGATCCACAAATCAAGGGTGATCAATTGCGTCTCGATTTGATGTACCGTTGGATGCGATTGCCGACCAATGCGCAACGGCCCGATTTGGCATTGCTGTGGTTCGAACGCCTCCAAGCACAACATTTGGAACCCCAACGAAAGTATCATACCTTGATGCATTTGGAAGAAATGTTACTTACGCTGGATATTCTTGTACAATATTCTAAAAACAACAACAACAACAACAACAGCGACGACGACGATACTACTGTTGTACTAGCATTGTCTTCGTTCGACCAACAAGTTTTGGTATTGGCTACATTTTTTCACGATGCCATTTATGATGTTCATTCGTCTACGAACGAATCCGACAGCGCTTCTTTGTTTCGACGATACGTCCATGAACTACAAAGGAACGACTGTCCATTCCCCACTGGGTTGGAATCACGTGTTACCGACTGTATATTGGCTACACAACATCACGCCGTACAACCAGATCATCCGTTATGTACGAGCATTTTTTTAGATTTAGACATGGCAGTACTGGGCAAACAACCAATGGCCTATTTAGCCTACGCTGCACTGATACGACAGGAATATCACCATGTCCCACATGCTGTGTACTGTAACAAACGGGCCGAGATTTTGGAAGATTTTTTAAAACAATCTCAAATTTACGGTACATCGGTCTTTGTTCAAGCCTTGGAACAACGAGCCCGTGATAATGTACGTCAAGAAATACAACTTTTGCGAAGAGGTCAGATTCCAGGACACGAAAATATATAGGTACAGAGAAACAACAACAACAACAACAACTATGATACATTCAATTTCAAAAAGTTACGTACCAAACAGTGGGTGGTGGCGACAGCAGCCGAAAAAAAAAATCGCCCCTATTTTCTTGGCCGTAGACACCGCACACACTCAATTGGGTATTAGACTGGTAAAAGGTTACGGAAAGTGTAAAACATCAAGAAAGGATAAGGTGATGCGTATTGTAGTAATTAAGTGATGAACACACATGACAGGCATATAGTAATAGGTAATTGATGTACCCAAAAAGAACTTCTTGGGCGTTTTGTGTTTTATGTGTGCAACATTTTGATTTATGCAACAATCATAGATGGAAAATATTGTACCTGACGTGCACTTATAAAGCTTAGTACTAGCTAGAGACTGCTACTAGAGATTTCTCAGCTTCAATAGCGCTATTGATACGGATAGTGGCTGTTGTTCTGGTGATACTGTTATTCATTGTTTCAGCTCGAAAGAAACCACCCGGACATTTACTTATCATGGCCCGCATCTTCGTCCTGGCAAAACCACGACAACGGCACTGCGCTGCTGTGCACCATTATCGCACCATAAAATTGCCAACTATTAGTAACAAATAAATGAAAGTAAAAAGCAATTGCGTCCATCCATAAACTTCACCACAACGAGAGAAAATAATCTGATAACATTTACTTGAAAGAGGCACCCACAATGTTTTCTCAACAGCCGTCACGTCCTCCTCCGCCACCACCACCAGCAGCAGCAACTGTAGCACCGCAAGAGACTGCACCAACATCCACCACCCAAAAAATTCCCACCATGGCCTTTTCTCCCACCAATCCTGCCGCCCTTATCTTTCCTAACACCAAGATCACTTCCAAGAATGCATCGTCATCATCAACAACAACGGTATCGAATGCTGCCTTTCAAGTAGATATTATGTTGAGTCATACCGGTGTAGGATGTAACGAACACGAGTTGGTAACATTGTCACAATTGGTGGAAGCTTCGAATCGTCATGCTCAATTGGAATCAGAAAACAAACGACAATGGATTACTTTGAAGAGTCTATCGAAATCGTACCGAGCAGCTCTTCGTGATTGTTTATGTCGATGGGAAGACAATTTATTAGAATTAGAAGAACAAGGAGATACAGCAACAACAACAACGCCCAGCGGCGGCAGCAGCAGCAGCAGTTCTTATCTCCATAGTCCATTGCAATATGAACATCTCGAACTGTTGAAATTGGTTTACGCCGTCAGTCACTTGTCTGAAATTTTTCTTATTCTGCCACCGACCAGTGTCACGTCGTTGGATTATTACGATTCTATTTGGGACATTCCGGGAGCATTGACTGCCGATACGGTCCGATATTTGCGTCATCATCACACCCTCCAAGCATTGAGTCCGTTGCCACCGGACGTGGTACAAGAAGTACTGGAATCGGCCCATCCCGATCAAGTCGATCACGGTGCACCGTACTGGCAAATGATACATCGACTGGTGCGCAAAGGAAATGTGCACCAGGCGTGGGCCCTCTTATCACGACACTCCTTGTGTCGACGTGCCACTGTGGCCACGAACGATCGCAATCGCAGTGACAACATTGATGACAATGGCAACAACAACAACGATAGCGACAATAATAATGACGGCGGCGGCGACTACGAACACATTAGTATGATCGAGATCTATCAAGGATTTGATGATTTGCGACGCATTTTATTGAGTGCTCCTTTACCGGGAGGTCGAGATGATATCGACGACGCTGATTTGGAAGAACAAGACAATGAGGATTTGGAGAATGGTGACGATGTCAATACCATTTCCCCCTCCTTGGCGCGAGGAGACTATTTGGAGCATGTAGAACCCGATGGATACCTGCGATGGGAAACCAGTCGCAATGCTACTCGAACCAATAATAGCGGCGACTTTCCTTCGACGTATACACCCACCTTGGCTTCTCGGGTCTTCCAAGCGTGGCAACAATACATTGTCGAATTGCCCAGTCTCCGTACCTTGCAACGTAAAGTTCCTCAACTCGAAGGAATTTTTCAAATTCTGCTGGGCAATGTGAGACACCTTACCTTTGAGACGTGGCCAGAAGCGCTGCTTTGTGAACTCTTGTACCGGAATCCCATGTTGTTACCCTCGCACATTTACACACGAGCGGCCAAACTTCAACAACGCTGGGCTCCCAAGGAGCAGCCGTCGCAGCCTAGGAGCAATGAAAGTCTCATGAATGAGGTGGTCATGAATATCATGCAGGGCAGTGTCGGAAGTGCCATGGACATGATGTTCGCCTTTGGAGGAGGAAGTGGCGCAGCGCTCCCAGCGACCATGGTTAGTATTTTTTTGTCCGGTTATAGTTGATTGACATACGCCCTTATTTGTTTATCAATATTGTTTTGCTGCTTCTTACTTACCAGTTTCCTTCATTTATTCATTTTCCTTCTCCCAAGACATCTCTTTTGTGCAATTTGTTTATCGATGCGGACCACGAATTGCCAAAACAATTTCAAACCGATTTCTTAAACGCAGCCGCATTTGCTCTCTCCTCGTCTCTGGCAAACACTAGCCAGGATTTGGCGACGCGCTTAGTCGTGCAACTTCTGGTGCCGTTTTGCACACCCAGTGCTGATCCCAGCGTCGTGGCGACTTTGGGATTGACACTCGAACATTATACTCCGAGCAGCGACGTGGAAGCTCGCAATTTGCTGGAGATTTGTCGTCCGTTGGTGGAACAGGAGAGCATCCGCACTCTCGATGGGTGTGTCAGTATGGTGTTGTCGCGGTACCGATCGTATTTGCGGGAGAATCGGCCCTCTGGAGCCTTGCACTGGTTGCTGTTGGGAATTGAAATGGAATCTCTCCTTTGTTTGGGAGAGGATGGAACATTGGACCACTGGCAGACCATTGAAGCCAAGAGTGTCTGCTATCGTCATTTGATTACGTGGTGTGGTAGTGTGGCTTCTAACTTGTTACAGCACACTCTGGACCAAAAGGAAGGACTAGGTATGTTGTACCATTCTGCTAAAGACATGATTAAAGCCGCTAAAGAAGGCCCACTGGAGACGTACGTGGTACAGTTGCCGGAAGTGCAAACTTTAGAGTTGGTCGCGGGAATGTTTGATGGATTGACGGATCAAGATTATACACTGGTAGCACGAAATATTACGTTAAGCTTACAAGAGGAGGCTCGTGCATTTGACAATGGTGTCGTGTCGGCGTTGGCTCCTCGTTCGATGCATTGGAACTTGCTACAATTGGGCCAGCGGGTGTTGGAACGCGACGAGCGGGAGGAGGTCCAGTCGCAGCTGGGAGATTTTACACCCTCTTTCAACGTCAAGGGTATCCAAGTGTTGCTGGAGCATTTGATCAAAATTGAATTGGGTCGGGAACTGGAAGGTCTCAAGCCATTACCATCGGACGTGTTACAGAGAATGAAATTGTCTTTGGGAGTTGGGCTTAAACGTGCTTTTGTTGCCGAAAATGCTTTACGCAAACCTGACCGATCTGACGATATCGATGCTATTATGATTTCGAAAATCAAATCTGTGGATTTGAACAAGTACAGTCTAGCCACACAAGAAAAGGTGGTGCTGCGCATGTTGGATATCTAGAAAAAACAAAAAGTGCGCGAGATTTTATTCTGTAAAAAAATTGGAATTTACTATGATAATTTCAGTGGAAAAGAGCCGATGAAAGTAAAAGAAAGTAAAAGCTAGAGTTTAACACTTGTTGAATTTCAATTTGTGCACTTTCCTTGTTTTATTCCTTTTTGACGGAAACAATCAAAGGTCCAACATTGTCTCCCGTAGCCTATAGCACAAACAAAGTTACAGTAGTTGTTAGCACAAAGTATATAATACTGTGGATTTTAATGAAAGGAATGCAGGTATTTTATAAATGAAACAGCAGCCTTGCGTGCGTGTGTGTATAAAACTTACTTCATTGTGAGCTTGGTGAGTACCATCGCAAAGGGGAAAGGTTCCCGACAACCAGCAACGGCAATACACTTTCTTTCCCTAAAGAAAAAAAGGAATGGGAAGACGGTGTAGTACGCGGAATGAGAGAAGGTTCAAATGGGAAAACAAACCTGGTAGTGCCTCCCCCAGTCGGGAACGTTTGCGTCACAATGATTTTTTTTTTTTACCTTTTCAATATCATCCATAGTCGCGACCTTGGGACTGTCCAAATCAATTTTGAGATTAATTTTTCCTTCTCCGTCCATCGTTTCGTAGTCTTTCGCCGACAACTGGGTGGACGAAGAAGAAGCGACACGAGAAACAGCAGTAGCAGGAGGCGTCTGCTGAGAAATGGTAAAGGCCTCACCCAATAATGGACAGAAAAGAGCAGTGGCAACGATGTTGTAGTACTTCATGATTCCTTTAAAATGCAGCGCGTGATAGGAGTGGGTATGGCACGGGTCGTAATAAACAGATATAATAATATTGTGTTTACTACTAGCTAGCTAGTAGTACTACTAGCTAGTTCTGGTAGTAGCTATTAAGATGGATCGCGAAGCCATCAACAACTCATCGAAATCATTCATCATCAGGAAGTCAACTCAATCGAAGAGATCAACAAAGAAGTACATGGTAGTACACTGACGTTGATGTCCGATTCAAAGAAATCGTTGACTACCCAGGCATGTAAACGTAAAACATATGACACGACTGGGAATCAGTCTGAGTTGTTGACACCAATCAACAACAGTCACAACAAGATTGCATCATCTCAGAGGATTATTGATACGAATTTGATAACTCTCAAAGTTTGCTCGCAGTTCGAGCCAGCTAACGACGCAAGTGCCGACTCAAGACGTCGCCGATCACGAGTGAAACAACCCACCAACCTGACTTAAAGCTGTTGCTGACTATTTTTCACCTATCAAGCCTCGCTATATATTCTCTGTTACAAATTGAAAAGCACAAAAAGTTGAAATCTAAAAATTCACAAAAATGATTCCCAATTCTAAATTATCTTCCGTCTTGTTGGTCCTACTTGCCAACCATGTCCACGGATTTACATCTCCAATTTACGGGTTTCCATCTTCATTCTTTCTTGGCAGAGGGACTCTGTTACAATCATCCGACACGGATATTGCTACTGCTGTCCCAGGCGAATCATCATCAGCAGCAGATGACACAACCAATCATCAGGAAAACCGAGAACCGGGACAATCCATCCGGGCTCCACTGAAATTTATGGGTCCTTATCCTTGTTTGGGACTAAAATTTCCCAATTTAGCCACACCATCGCAACGACAACGGAGTGTTTCGGGTATCAGTTTGGACTTTGTTTTGGACACGGCTGCCAATATTAACACTATGAATGGTCCAGTGGCACAGGAACTTGGGTTAGAAGTGGTAGGACAAGCCTTGCCAGGAGTTACAGCCGGAGGTACCATGAATGGTGCTCCTACGTATATGCTGGGTGACTGTGAATTGGAAGGACTGCCCAAGGAAGAACAATTTATTTTTATGCAAAATTTGACAGCATCAGCCCTTCCTGTGGCGAGTCCAGCAGCGGCTGGTTTGTTAAGTCTATCATTTTTGTACAGTTTTGAAGGAGGTGTCGAATTTCAATGGAATGATCAAACTCAGGACGGTGGTCCACCTCCGTCCGTTACATTTTATGGAGAAGGCGAGAGTGACGCTATATTGAAGGAAATGACCAAGGTTGCCATCAAAGAATTGCCCATTACGCGGCTGCCATCGGTAGAAATTACTATTAATGGTGTTACCATTCCTGCTCTTTTAGATACAGGATCACCCATTACGGTCATCAATGCGCAAGCGGCAGAACAAGCTGGTATAAAAACGATCGAACCTTCCGGTGCGAAATCCGAGGGTGGTGGAAATCTCTTGGCTAAAATAGCCGGCACCTTTGGTCAAGCTCAGGCGACTGCACAGGCTGCGGCTCGGGGAGATATCTTGACCATTGCAGGATCCAACGGAGAGCGGATTGATTTACTGAAATCTAAATCCGATGTCAACGTTGAAATTGTTGGCACGGACGAAAATGGTGACAGTGTTGATTTTGGAACGAGCAAAATTTACGTGGGAAATATTCCTGGTCTGGCAGCTTTGAACGCGTTGGGTGATAATTCCCCACCGGCTGCCGTATTGGGTATGGATGTACTGCGAAAGCGATCTAATATGATTTTTAAGGCCAGAGACAGCGAAGTATACTTCTAAACATTAATACTCGAGCATAGAAAACCATTCATGAATCAATCGCACCTTCGAAAATAATAGTATATTACTTATAAGACGATTGACTATTATTGTTAAAACAACCTTACATATTAACTTAAGAAATGGTGAATCCATTTTCGCAGACATCTCCTTGCTTGGAGGCTTGTTCGTAGAATGCCTTTCCTTGCTTCTTGAAAGCCTTGCGAGCATTTCGGGTATCGCGACGCTTGGCAAGAACGGCAGCCTTGTTCTTGAGGCGGGTCTTTTCGGCTTCTCCGGCGGCACGACGCTGCTCGGCAGCATAGGGATCGATCTTTTCGAGAGCTTCGATGCTGCGCAGAGGATTGGCCTTGGGAGCGTAACTCTTTTGTCCCTCCTTGGGAGCATTGAGGACCGACTGGATTTCGTCCGAGTTAATAATACGAGCCAAGTCGGCGTTGGTCATGCTGGCGATAGGAATTCTCTTGCCATCTTCACCGTAGATGGTATCAAGGGCTTCGAGGGCGGCCTGAGACCAGACACAGAATCGTCCCATGTGTCCACCAGGTGCCAATTGCAACAAATTTAGGCGGTCGACACAGCAGAGCTCGACTCCGGGCAAGTTACGGAAAGCTTGTTCAATACCGTCATTCTTCTGGTAAATGATAAGGGGACCACGACGAAGAGTGTAACGACGATTACGCATCTTACCCTTACCAGCACGGATTTGCTTGGAGGCTCCGGCTTTTTCAACATCATCGAGAGCTCCTACAGCAGCGAGAATCTCCTTGGCAGCCGAAGTCTTCTTGGCAGACTCAATGCCATTGTCCAGGACAAGGGGAATTTCGGGGACTTCGTCAATAACGTGACCACGAGACATGACCAAAGCTGGAACAGCAGTGGCAGCCAAGGCGGAGGCCACGGCATAACGCTTCTGAGAAACGTTGATGCGACGGTGCCACTTGCGCCAGGTCTTGGTGGGAGCAAAGATGCGTCCTCCACGACACATATTACCGAAAGCACCTTGTCCACTACGAGAGGTACCTCCTCCGCCGACACGAGGAATACGGGCAACGGCACGTCCAGTACCCCACGAGCTAGCAGACACTTGCTTTCCGGCACGGATATTGACAGCGTACGCTTGACGCTTGTTCTTGTTCATGTTGTAGTGAACGAACTGAACAATATCGGATCGCAAAGGGGCGGTCATGACATTGGGAAGGTTGGTCTCGGCGGACTTTTCTCCCGTGAGGGAGAATACGGTAACAAGAGGACGGGCGGCCATGGTTAAATTGATTGATGATAAACCAAACGATTTCCTAAAGTATTTGTTATTTATTTGAGGTTTGGATTAGCTAGCTATTATTGGGTCAAGTACAGAGAGAGAAGGTCTACGGAGAGTTCGGTAGCTTTTTTACGGAGATATTTGAAGTAAGTGCGATAAAGGTAAATGCGTGACGTAATTGACGTGAACAGGACACAATTTTCGCGAACCCTAATATGTGACACAACAAGGAGACCTAAAAGATGAATAAACACTCCAAAATAAGAAATTTTTTAAAGAACAAACAAACAAGGAAACAATGTTGGTTGCGCGCATCTCTAAGAGCACATGGTTCCAGAAGAAAAAGAAAGTTTAAAATGAGGGCAGCTATACTTGTATAAATCTGCTTTGAAAAGTGTTTAGAAACTCAGCGTACCATCATGTCTGTCATCCGTATTGTTTAAAAATAGAATTTTTTGTTCTTGTTTTAAATTGAAAAAAACGGAAGGAAAAAGTACGCAACGCGATCATTCTTTGAAAAGCCCCCGTGCAAAAAAAAGACAGACGATTTCTTCTCACAATATCCTTTTTTTTGGCCAAACCTTGATTTGACCTGCGATTTTCAATGCTCGCATAATCGTTGTCATCCAACAAAATGAACGAACGATCCCATGTCAATGTAACGTCGTTGTCGGCATTAAAGGTGGAGACGCCAAAGAAGGTTCCATTAGCGACGTCCAGCAAAAGATCTCCTTACAAACTTCGCTCTGTCGTCAAGAAGCAACAGCAGAAAGAGATGCGAAACCTTTATGAAGAAGAAGAAGAAGAAAAGAATGGACCGATGACAAATTATCAAGACGACTTTACAAAGACCCCAGAGACAAAACCGTTCAAGATGCACGTGACACGTAGATCCACGAGCAGTCTTCCTGCCAAAAAGTATTGTCGTGAATGCCACGAACCTCTCTTTTCTCCTGGACGTTCCCCGCACAACAGCAACAGCAATAGCAACAGCAACAATTGCAACCAAAACAACAAGCCTCAAACTTGCACGAAGAAACTTTCATTTGCGGGAACGATTATCAAAACAAATACTTCTCCCGTGCGCGAAACCGTTGCCTTGATAGAATCCAAACAATATAAACAGTTAATCTGTGAAGGTGTCGGTGGTTCTTTATTGGACAACGAAGGGACATTAAACGTCTTTGATGATGTCGAAGAAGACCACCCTGTTGCGCCCTACTTTGCTCCAACGCCAGTCAAGTCACGCAAACGTGTGCTTGCATCAGAGGTGTCCCATTTGGATAGCATTTACTTTTTCTGCCACGAGACAATGCGTCTGCACAAGGCAGTGGATACCCTTACCAAGGAGCGCGACCAAGCCGTCATGCAGCGGGACCGATTACAGAAAGAGTTGACTGCTTGGCAACAGGAGTCAATCACAATCAATGGTGGCAATGCCTACCAGAGTGGTATTGCTCTGGTCGAAGAACTTTCTTTCTGGCGATATTTCTGATAAATTACATTGATAGTAATAATGATAATATTATAACCTAATTGTTAGATAATTGTGTACAATTTTGCGTCTTTGAAATGCAAGTAGCATGGATATCCAACATGAATATCCTTTCATCACCGTTCCATGACGGATCCTGGAGCCGGCCGTCCCATGTGTGTACCAATATCTGATATTCGCAGCAGAATACTGTGTTGCTTATGTGTATCCTGGGGCCCTGCCATTTCAATGGCCGTGACTGGAAGAACCTGCCCGCCAGGTTGTCCCAATCGTACGGTTTCAACTTGCTGTAGAAAGACTTGGCCAAGGATGGGTGCCGGCATAGCACTGTCCTGGCGGCTCACCATACTGTTTTGATCTTTCATATTCATTCCCGCCAATTTGACCAGAATACAGGGTCGCACTTCAATTTTACATCGGCCCACAGCCACAGCACGTGATTTCCCCGTCTCGGCATCCAGCACCAAGACTTCATCTCCCGCAACGATTTCCCCAAGATATTTTGTGGTACCATCGGCTAAGCAAACATAGGAGTGAACCGGGCCTGCATTTACGCGAAAAGGTCGCGGTGGGATAAAACCCGTCTCCACCGCCTCAGACAGAATGAGGGCCATAAGTTTGGCGGACGATCCAATCCAGCACCCCTCGGAAGGTTTCAAATTGCGAACAAAGTCGATGCAGACCCGGTCAGCGACCACGCTGCCTTCTGTATTGCGCCAACAAACCCCGGGCAGAATTTGAGACGTAGCTGTAACGGTCGCTCGTTCTTGCTCTTGGTCGTAGTTGCTGTAGCCCTGCGAGTTTTGCCGCTGTACATTCGGACTTGCGGAGACCATACCACCATTATCTTCCTCTCTACCGGTTTGCTGTTGTGTTTGTTTTGGTGATGCGTTGCTCATTCGCGGTTTCGGTGGATGGGTATCAATTATTTGTCGTTGCGGTGGTGGTCGTCCAATATCATTGATGCGGAACTGGGGAGACACTTGAGGTGGAGATCTTGCGGCTCGCGTTGCTTGAGATGGGTTCGTGCGTGCCGAAAAGGAAGGAAACAATGATTTTCGTATTGTTGTTGCTGGTGATGCGTTGGCGCCTGGCGATGCTTGGGTTGTTGTTGTTGTGCGTTTCGTAAATGCAGGAGAGGATTGTGTTGGTGTTCGTTCCGTTGTTGGTGGAGGTGTTGCTTTAGATGGAGATGCTGCAACTTGGGTTTCACTTGTTAGTTTCGTTGTTGCTGGTATTGTTGCTTGAGATGATTGTGTGTTGGCAGAGTCGGCTTTATCAGACGAGGAAAAGGAGAAGAGATCCTTTTCATTAAATCTTTTGTAAGGAGAGGGAGTTGTGCTTGGGATTGTGGTGTTGATAACATTCACACCTGACACTTTCGTTCTGTTGCTGGTTTGCGCACCTCGTGTATTAAATTTGAAGACTGTATTTTCTTCTGCTTCCTTGACAGCAGTGGCAGCAGTATTAGAAGCTTCAGAAACAGTGGCAGCGGCAGTATTTGAAGTTCCGGACACAGCAGTCGCCTCTAAATTCTTAATTTTATTGTTTTTTGTACTTTCTTTGATGGATCTCCGGCGTTCCTCGCGTACGTTCAAGACACTCTCCCATACATTCTCGGGAGCATCACTCCTCACAATAAGGGCATCGACACCCACTTCCATAGCGTACGCCAATCCTCTCACATCCTCGGCCCGTTCTACTACGATTCCAATTTTCGTTTTGTGTTGAGCGGCCTCAACTATGAGATTTTCTGCGGGAATCATTTTCCAAGGATTGGGTTGTTCGTCGCGTTTCTGCTGAAGCAGCATTGTTTCGTCAAGGTCATCGGGTTCGGGTTGTTGTTTGCGATGATTGTGTCCGACATCGGCATAGGCAATGACCCAATCGACACCCTCTTTGGTCTCTTGCATGGCTTGAAAGGCATCATCTTGTCCACTCTTGTCACTGATGTTGACCATAATTCCAGCAACTGTATCACTATTTTGGTGTACAATATTGACTCGACTTTGGGTTTTTTATCACCTTTATAGTCGTCAAAATGTTCGGCGATACTTTCGGTTAACAAAAGAAGACTATCGGTTTGAATATGCGCCGGTAGATCTTGTATTCCTCGGCAATAACACCAGACTTGCAGTTCCTTTGGTTCCCCTGGAGTAGTAGTAGTAGTGGCAGCAGCAGCAGTAGTAGTAGCAGTGGAATTTTTCGAAGAAGAACCGGTAAAGGTTTTGTAAATTTGTCGTTTCTTGTCCTCGCTGCTACTGCTGTAGCTATGTAAGTTATTGTATCTTTTACGCTATTTTTTGTTTTGGCAGTATCTGAGGCAATGGTTGGCTCTGTGTTTGTTTTTGTTGTGTTGCTGAGTACCTCATCTTTTGGAATGGATATTGTTTCATCAGAATTAGTAGCCGTTGTTGTTTCAACAGCATCTTCTGGCAAAATTGAAAAAGAAGACGTTGTAGGTTTTTGTGTCGCATATACTGTTGTGAAAGGAGCAGATCTTGCTGTTTCTGCTCTTTGGGTAGCAGTGTTAGAGAGAAAGGCTTGGCTTGTCGGCATTTTCTGGATTGACGATGAGCCCATTACTAGTAACACCAACAAAGGTATTATTGGTAGGCTCCAACAGCGCCGCAGACTCGGTGCCTCTTTCATGTTGCTGTTGCTGTTGCCGTAGTTGCTGTTACGGTTGCAGCTGCAGTTGCTGCTGTTGTTGGATAAGTAAAAATGAGTTCAGAATGAGGGCAATGTATACGCACTAGCTAGAGTAGCTACTTGTAGTAGACGGAGCAAGGCGTGGATCTGCAACATGAATAAGAACTAAAAAATATGGGAGAAAGGATTCAATAATAATTTACTAATTTTTGTTGATGTTCGGACGATTTTGGGACGACAGAACGATGACGCGAGAGAAAGCATGATGTGCGTCCAAGTGTTTTTATGTATTTAAGTCGCACACTTGCTTCCATGTGAATTCTGTTTGCAATTTCAGGATCGAGTATTTTTTAGGCAAAAAACGCTCTTTCTCGCCACATATCGTACAGGAGCAGTTGCTGATTAGATCAGAGTCAATTAGGAAAACAACATACTATTATTATTCAGGAAAACCTTGCAACTTGCTATGGTATTTCTTGGGCATCTTCGTTGCTTGCTTGCTGCAGTTGTGTCTCCGCTACAGAAACCAAAACAGAAATCTGTTCCAAAAAGACCGACCACCCAGGCAGAATATGTGAGTCACGTGCGATCTTTGGACTGAGAACTTTTTCCGAAAAGTCATTATTCATTTCCTCCCCAAAAAAACACTGCATCGCATTCTGTATTCTACATCAACAAACAGGAACCCACAAATACATCCAACGCAGAGTCATCCAAAAACACACAGCGTGGATGGTATTGTGGAGGAACGCATTAAAGTTTTCTATATCCGTATTCGTTGTTGCATCGCCTGTGACTTGCTTTCAATCATTGTTTCCTTTCCAGTCAAGGAGTCTACAACGAGTGCCTCCCCGGTTGTCAGCATCGCGTCGATCCCATTGGCGCCACCACTCAAAGTCAAGCGCAAACGCAACCGCACCGACAACCGCACTGCACAACCGTGGTGACGTTGCGATGGAAGATCCTGACGATTTCTTGATGGCCGAAGCTAATGGTGACATTATAAATGGCAATGATAGCATTCATGGTAATGGCAATGGCAATGGCAATAGTAATAGTAATAGTAACACACCAACACCAACTCCACCTCCCAACAAAAAACCAAAAACATCCTTCACAGAAGTCGTACCAGCACCACCGAGTTTCCTCACGGGTAAGGAAGGCGTTTGTCGGATTGAGGTAGCCCGTGTCGAATGGATTACGACAGCACCCTGGCAGCGCACAGCTCAAACCAAGGGCAGTGGAACCGGCTTTTGCATCAAAGGCAATCTGTTATTAACCAATGCTCACGTGGTCAAATCGGCCGTTGATATTCGCGTGCGAAAACACGGCTCTACGCAACGGTGGCCGGCTCGAGTGGCCGTGTATGCACCCGACGTCGATCTGGCTCTGTTGGAACTAACGGGAAACAGTGACGAAGAAATTAAAAGCTTTTTTGTTGGAAGTGACGGAACGAGTGATCTGGCCTTGGACTTTGCTAGCCAGTTACCATCGTTGCAAGAAGGCATTCATGTGGTTGGTACGTTTTTGCAGTTACAACAGATCATGTATTGACCTTGTTCTTGTTCTTAATCTTGTTGTTTGCGCCTTTTATCTGTCTTTGATTCTTTTGTTGACTCATTTTCCAATCACCTATCTTATTCTACCTCCAGGCTTTCCAACAGGAGGATCGACCATTTGTATTACCGAGGGAGTTGTATCTCGAATAGATTTGATATCGGCCTCAGCATTCAACAACCTTCTTACCATTCAGATTGATGCTGCGATTAATCCGGGCAACAGTGGAGGACCAGCTTTTGATAGGGATGGCAAAGTTACAGGAGTTGCCTTCTTCAAAAATACTAATAAAAAGACCGACAATGTAGGTTATCTAATCCCGTCCGATGTGGTACGGACCTTTTTAGGGCGGTGTGAACTGGATCGTAGTAATGGCAAATCTGTTTATACACTGTCACCATCAGTGCCGTATGATTGGCATCCCTTGGAAAATAACAGCATTCGACTTTATCACAAAGTACCTCCATCCGTTCACGGAGTCTTGTTGACGAGTGTGTCCAACACATTGAATGGCATTCTACAAAAGGGTGACGTATTGACGCATATTGATGGCAAAGCTGTGGCGGACGACGGACAAGTCGTCCTACGAACTGCCGAACTCATTCAACATCGCTACCTGCTGCGAGGTAAGAGAGTCGACGAACCTACCATCTTTACCGTCTTTCGCGACGGCAAAGAAAGTCAACAATGTCCACCGACTGTGCTTGGGAATATTCCTTCTATTTGCTTACGGTGGGTGGGCGTCGACTACCCTCCTGATTACCTTATTTTAGGTGCCTTGGTCATGCTTCCTCTGAGCTGGGCCCTTCGGTCTCACAAGCGATGTGGAACGCGTCTGATCAGTGACTGCATCGATTGGTGTCAAAAATGGCCTTCGGAATGGGAAGGCAAAACAAATTTGGTCGTACTGGTGGACATTTTGTCCCATGAAGTTACCTTTTCTTACAGTCGTCCGTGGCGTCGCGTCAAGGCGTACAATGGAGTCGACATTACATCGCTGGAACATTTGCGGGACATGTGGCAAGAGTCATGCCGGGTTGCAGAAAAAGATAAGCAAGAGGCAGGAGACAAGGAAGTGGAACCAACGTTTGCTCGAATTGAACTGCAGAGCGATGATGACATTGTTTTGGAAGTTTCGGCTGCAATGGCTGCCGAGTCCGATATTTTGAAACGGCATCAAATTCCCAAGGCGTCGCACATTAGTCCGCCGAATCCCAGCTACAAGTAAGAGAAAAACAGCACTGAAGAAAGTAATCGCCATAATTTTTGCATAACACAGGATGACATACTCTAGGTACTAATACGAATAGTGCGACTAATGTGCAATAATAGACAAACCTGTCACTGTGCATAAGTTCATGACTATCTAATGGATACAGTTGTTGGCTGGTCCCCCTGTTTGCCACATCAATCCGATTTTCCCCGTGATTCAAGATGGCACCCTGCTGACTTCCTCCCAATTCCTTTCTTCCTGTCCTTTTGTTTGCCGCACATATATATTATTGTCAAGATCAAAATCACAGTGTAGGAAAAATAAAAATATTGACAACATCGCGTTCCGATAATTGGCCTTTCATGGCTTGTTGACATTGTACGAGCTGTTCGTGCGGCAACAATGCCACGTAGTCGGTCGTTGCAAATTGTTGTTGTTGTTGTTGTTGCAGATGATGATAGACAAAGCGCGACAGAATTTGATAATGGCCGGTCGAACAATGCGATGTCTTGGTACTGCTATTGTTGTTATTAGTAGCAGCAGCAGCAGCAGCAGCAGCAGCAGCAGTAACTGATCCCAAATGACGAATCTTGTGAGCAGAACAATCGAGGCAGGTACCTAAATGATGATTCAATTCCGCATTCAAACGATTGTTGTACCAATGTTCGATTTCATGATCGGACTCAATCGGAATACTCACGAGTGGTTGATGTGTACCGGTGGTTTTCCAATAACAGTGCTCAAAGTGTCGACAAAATTGACATTTCAATAGCAATCGACCACAATCCAATTTTGCCACAAAGTAGGTCAATGGAAAGAGAGTAGCGAGAGGAAATGGCATGGTCTGCTGCTGCTGCTGCTGCTGCTGCTGTTGACAATCAAGACGACGACAGAGTGACACTGGCGGCGAAGGTGGATCTACCACCATGCAACTGTCATTCATGGTAGCAGTAGTAGTAATTTCTTCGGCCGTGACAACAGTGTTGTTCTGGTTGTTATTGTTATTGTCATCATTAACACTGATCATAAATCGTGCTCTTTTGTTGACTCGATCATAGTCGTCTCCGCAATGATTACTATTACTATTACTACATTCGTCGGAAAGCAATTGATGAACCATCATTCTTTTCTTCTTTCTCTGATTTGTTCTTATTATTATTCACAGTATTAATACAACGTTTCCGTTCCCACGAGAGAGCTTTTTGTTCGCTCCTCTACTTGCCTGACTATCTCTCCTACAATGAGATGATGTATGTTACTCTACCTTTTACGTTAAGAAGAGTGCGCCGATACTTAGAAAGCGGAGGAGTGGCTGCCTGCTGGCGGTGAGTAATAATAATAATAATAATAATAATAATAATAGTAATAATAGTAATAATAATAATAATAATAATAATAATAATAATAATAATAATAATAATAATAATAATAATAATAATAATAA
>Ga0100391_1001725_pt1 | contig 23920 bp, 19 predicted proteins | sample CryGeymeta201515_FD_81541 | JGI IMG/M metagenome (GOLD analysis project Ga0100391, IMG submission 81541) | Groundwater microbial communities from Crystal Geyser aquifers in Utah, USA - Crystal Geyser metaG 2015-15 | ecosystem: Environmental > Aquatic > Deep subsurface > Groundwater | place: USA... | reverse complement strand
TTTTTCAATATCCCTGAATTGGTGATCACTAAATCGTCAAACAAGCCCGGGATATGGATATCCCAGAAAATTGGATACACAGCCCCGGGATTTTTCCATATCCCGGGAATGGTGATAACAGATCAATACTCCGAGTAATTAATAAGACGTGTTACTTTGGTCAAAAAATTGTCTGCTCGTCAAAATCTTGGAGATTTTTTTTTGACTAGACTAACTACAGCATAGTACTACTAATAATAATAATATTTAGAGTAGTACTCTACAATACCACCAACAACACTCCGTATTATTATTATTTATTTTTCTACAATTGGCTTATTCCTAATTCTAATCGACCTCGAAATCTAGCTCCATTATTACTAGTAGACTGAAAACAGGCAGCCTGCATATTCCTACAGTTTCGATTACTTTTTTTTCAATAGCCTTACACTGGGATCATGCTTGGCACAAGCGAAGGAGCATCACTAGGTACCGTTGTCGTGGGGGCAGCCGAGGCTGCTTGAGGCACTGTTGGTGCTGCCCGGGCCTGTTGGACTTCGGAGGTGGCTGGCACAAATGGTGACTCGCTTGAGACTGGCGCTGCAATGGAAACTGGCGCTGCAATGGAAACTGGCGCTGCAATGGAAACTGGCGCTGCACTGGAAACTGGCGCTGCACTGGAGACTGCCTCTGGCGATGATCGACACGAAAAGGGACAGCTGGAATGATCAGCAACGCTATCGGACACGTAGAATGTGCAGTTGCTAACGCCTTGGCCCTTGGCCACAGCAGCTTGTTGAGCACCACCACCCGCTGGCACAATTTCCCATTTGGCTTCTTCTTGCCATTTACCACCATCTAGTGTGACCTCGTAACAGGCATCACGAAACAGACATACGTGTTCAGTTCCGAAATCACCACTACGCAAAGTGCTCTGGTAGATGGAAGCCTGCAATTTTCGACTTTCATCGCCGCCTTTGGTGTTGTCTGTTTGTTGATCCGTGTGGTTGACATTTCCATGGTCCGTGTAGTCCTCGATTTCAATATCTTTTGAAATAGTAAAAGTTGTTCGCCCACTTTCAAAGTCAGAATCAGCATCAGCATCTGTAGCAGCGTCAATAGCAGTATCCACTACATTCTCATTGCCGGCTTCCCCATCAGCTAGGCTCATGTTGGAGTGAACTTGTCGAATGGAAATCGTGGTTTCACCCCAACCATCGCCCCAGGTGTCGAATTTCTTGATCTGGTACGAAGCTTCTCCACTAGGGCATTTGTGGGTCACAGAGTTGTTGGATGCCTGGTTGTTATTGCTACTACTGCTGCTTTGTGCCGTCATTTCGTCATTGGGATCTCCATAGTATGAAGGAACCGACGAGGGTGCATCACTGGGAGGCTCGCTCTGATACATGGTAGGTGCTGCCACTGCTGAAAGAGGATCTGCCTCCAAGGAAAATTGGATTCTGGGAATATCGATATGAGATTGAGCGTAAATAGATGATATGATCACATCTTCCCATCGTCGCGCTTCCGATGCGTGCAGCAACGACACGAGGCCAAAGCACAATGTCGATACTACTCGGTGAGTGGATGATATTTGCCTCTGTGTCATTGTCTGGCCTTTAAATTTGTAGTTGGATTAATTTGTATTGTTCAGTTTGCGGGTGTTTGTTGTCAACTGTGATTGTCAGTTGCAGCACGAGAGTGGTTGAAATCGACAGCAGAGCAAGTGGCTCAAAATTTTGTTCTGTTGAGCGTTTTGAAGAAGAGGTGCGCTTGAAAGTAGGGTTAGTGCTATGAGGATGAGCTCAGTAGACGACGCACACTTGCCAAAAAGGAAAATTTTGAATCTGGTCATTGCAAAAAATAGAGTACAGTACCACTACTACTACTACAGTACCCGGTAATAATCATCTCATTGCGTGATGATGAGCGCGCAGTCAAAGAATGCACGAAAAGACTGGACCGACAGCAAATTATACATTTTGCTCACAGACACAATAAGACAGTCGGCACACACTGCAACATTTATTTGATCAATTAGGGCTGGACTGCACAAGAGTACTGTGTCGAACAGGCAACGTCTAGAGATTCTGAGCGAATCCACGAGACAAAAATATCAATTTGACTATTATTCATAGTGTACAGTGTACGGTAGCTTCTTTCATCCTGGATATTACACATAAGCAACATGGGGCTCATTGGTGGAATCCTCATCTTGCCTTACATGGTGCTGTTCTTCAGCGTCTGGCTCTTTCACATGCTGAAAAAACCAGTGGCCATCTTGAGCGTGTTGTGTATGGCGCTTAATCCATTCGCTACCCAGCGAAAATTGAAGCTGGTTGTGGACACTTTCCGATTCTTGGCCTTTTGCAAGGACAAAAAGTGGAAAGAGCCTGAACCACTCAAATACAACAAGATTCTCAAGGTCGAGAGCAAAACAGTGATCTTTGTTCGACACGGTGAGAGTAACTGGAATGAGACTTTCAATAAGGGTGATCGCTCCAAGGCGAACTTTTACCTTGGATTCATTCCAAATGCCATCAAAGCCTTCATCGTGGAATGGTATTTCTTGGTCACTGGTCAGGACAGAGAAAGCTGGTTTTATGATTCTTCCCTTTCTGATAAGGGAAAACTGCAGGCCGATGGAGTACGAAAATTTCTTCGTCAGGATTTGACTTTCAGTACACCGAAGGAGGCCAGCATGATCCGAATTCTTTTGGGGGAATCCCCTGACGGAAAAAACTCTGGATCCAAGGAGGCATCCTCCCAAATGGTATGCTCCAACTTACGACGTGCTATTTCTACCATGGCCATCGGTTTAAAAGACCGTCTAGACAAAAACTACGAAAGCGACAACATCATGATTTTACAGGAGCTGCAAGAAATCAGTTTCAATCCAGATGCTCTCTCCATCACGCCTGCCAAAGGCACATGTAAACTTGCGTTTACCGACCCTAAATTTTTGGAGCCCTATTTTGAAAATAGAATGGATACCAGCAAACTGCTCGGAAACAAACCCATTGATAGCAATGGACTCAAGCGTTTGAATGCCTTTTGTGATTTTCTCTTTACGAACGTCAAAAAAGAGAACGTCGTAGCAGGCGGACATTCGCTGTATTTCCGGTCATTTTTCAAAACTTTTCTTCCCAAGGATTATGATCACATTTCCAAAGTCAAGAAGATCCAGAATGGTGGCTGTGTTGGCTTTACATTGGAGAAGAAGACCACGGATGCTGGTGTCTTTTATGAAGTGACTCCGGGCAGTATTGTAGTTTTGTACGTTGGATTTCAGTAAATAATTACTCTACAATTGAAATTTATTACAGTATCAATGCAAAAAGACATTTTTCTGTTGTTGGACAAACATTCTTAGTACATAAAGTTACCATACATAATGCGTCTGGTATTTTCATTTGAGCAGCAGAAATAAGTTGCAAAGCAAGGCTTATAGATGCTCATTCGCATTATCTTGTGAAGTTTCTTGCGCTTGAAAAGACAAACAAATTAAAATTGTTACTTACTACAAATTACCAAGTTGGGTCAGAGTGAACTCGTATACAGGAAAAATTGTTGCATTCACAGGAAAGGCGCGAATCAAAGTGATCCCAAGTCCTCGAAACAACACAGAATATCCATGTTTGGCGACGATCTGACGACCCGTATTTAGAAAGGAAACAGGTGAATCCAGGGGAGACGTTTGGATCCTTGTTTTGATAACGTCCACAGGGTACACAATTGCCCAAGTAAAGCAGCCACTTAATCCTCCTGCAAAGGCAGAAGTGAGCCAAGTGTGGGAATTCGACACTGGCACTGAAGCATCCTCGTCCACTCTGTCGGCAAGAAGAGAAGTTGTTGTGTCTTTGATGTAATCATAGGTTGAAAAGTAGAGTCCAAAGGCTGGTACTTCTCGCATGCACGTTGTCCACCAACCACGAAATAAGCCTGACAGGCCGTGCTTTTTGGTTATTAATACTGCTGCCTGAACTGGTCCTTTGTAGACATTATCTGCGGAACCTTTTCCGTGTTGTACCTGCAGACGACACTTCACATGCTCCATTGGACAAACAATGGTGCATTGGACAAGCCCCGCAAGCGAACCACACAAAAAAGATTTTTGCCAAGGGTCGTGGTCCTCCTCATCTTCCACATAATTGTTTTTCTTACTATCATCGGCGCTGATTGTTGGGTCTCCTAAGTATTGGTCGTAAAGCCGAGAGCTTTCGCCGTAGCTGGAGAAAATAATGGCATTCACAACACACGCACTCGCAAGTGGAGCTGCAACCCCTCGAAATAGGGAGCTCACTCCACCAAAGGAAGTAGCAGCTTGAAGCATTGATGTTTGCTTTGTTGCCGTTTGCAATCGAACCTGCAACAAAATTTCAATTCAAAATTCAAACAAAGGAAGAAGAACATTTATCATTAGATTCTTGCATACAGACAGCACATAAAAGTGTTATGATCAGACCAAACTTTACGGTTTCGATAAATAGTGGATGGTTTGTCTGGTTTAATGAAACCATAAAGCTTCAGGACTGACCTTCATGGTATCAAAAGGATGGCCGACAACGACGGAAGCAGATCCGGCGAGGCCTCCAGCGATAAAATCCTGCCAAGCGGAGACTTCATCATTCTCATCATTTTGACTATCATCATTCAAAGGAGTTAAGGCAGCAGGAATATCCGTGGAGGCACCTTCAGAATTATTCCATATTGACGGTGATGACATGATTCTTCTGCTCCGACGAGACGGCTAACTACTAGTGATACTAGTTTGATGTCTACTGTCTATGCAGGATGCAGATAGGCAAACTCTAAAGGTGTGATATGCACTATGCACACTCTGTCTCGGTTTGATACCTTCTCTTCGCGGATTGATTTAAACCGCACGAGACGATTATTTTTAATGTGAAGCTAGCTAGGTTTGCTTGGTCATTGAAAAAAGGAGTGCCGGAGGTTTTTCCAGATCGTCTTGGAGCAATGATGATAACAAACCTGAAGGCGAAAAAACTGCTGTGACCGTTATGCGCCCCGCTTTGATGCCGCGACAAAACATCATGATCAATCCAACAAGTAGCTAGACGAGAGGTCTCTACTAGTCTCTACTAGCTAGCTAGCTCTACTAGCTAGCTAGTAGCTAATAGGCTACTAGCTACAGTAGTAGCTAGTAGTAGTCTAGCTAGCTACTAGTAGTAGTAGCTAGTAGTACTCCCTACTACTGCTACTAGCTAGTAGCTACTACCACTACTACTACTACTACTACTACTACTACTACTACTACTACTACTACTACTACTACTACTACTACTACTACTACTACTACTAGCTCGTAGTAGAGTAGCTACTACTAGCTACTGTACTACTTTAGAGTAGTACAGTAGAGAGTAGTAGTAGTACTAGCTAGTAGTAGTAGTAGTGGTACTAATAGTATTACTAATAGCAGTACTACTAGCTACTAGCTAGTAGGCAGTACTAGTAGTAGTAGTACTAGTAGTAGTACTAGTACTAGTAATATACTAGTAGTAGCTAGGCCTACTACTCTAGCTACGCCTACTAAGACTACTACAACTAAAATAGACTACCCGAGCATAAAAAAGAAGTTTGAACTCTAGTACTCTCTAAATCCCAGCCACGGCTTTGCTAGCTTTGAGTGATCCATACTGCTATGTGTCAGAACACAGTAATATTGTCTCTTGGGTCGGTGTAAATCTGCACCAAAGCCCATATCATCATCTTTGTACTATTGAAGGCATGCTTTACACGTATTGGAGTTCCAATGCTCGCTAAAGTATGTACATCCCTCAGCTTGTTTTCTTGGATCGCGTTCTTCCAGATGGATGAAACTTCGGCTTGCTTCCATTTTGGAGGGCTAGCTAGTAGAAATGAGCACATACATAATCCAGTCGCCTTATGTTGTTGGGTGTAACCAAGACTTTTTTCATTCGTTCGGTTTTCACCTTCATTGTACTATAAAAAAACATTCTCCCTACCACCAATAGATACCGTAGCTGCCTTCATACACGAGTAGCTTCTTACTGGAGTAGCCATTCAATACATACTCGAGTACCTATTTTCTCGGAAAGTAGCTGCTGTAGCTACTCGCGTACGTCTATGACTCCGAGTTCTACCACTCTAGAGAACCAGGTAGCAATCTGGCTACAATTGCTGCCAAAATTGCTTTTGTACGGAGTACAGTAGCTAGTATTTTTTGACACTCTAGACTAGTAACAGGGGGGGTAGACTACTACCAGAAAGTGTATGAGTACTAGTAGTACTACTAGTAGCTACGTGAGTGTTAGAAGAAAACTGACTACGTAGGACTACATCCAGCTTTTCACTGTTCTTCCTCATCGCAGTTTCACATAATAAACATCGCAGTAACACATGCTTCAGAGGCATAATGCAAGATTTACAGGCTACTGAATTCTCATAGTGAATGATAATAATCCTCGCTAATCAAGCTCGGAATCAGTCATCTGCTGATATTTACATAAAGCGCTCTCACTTTTTGACAATCGCAGCTTTTAGCTACTAGTAGTAGTATTACAGTAGTACTGTTTACGAAAAACGATTACGAAAATTTGGATGAATGGAAGCCTAACAACTAAAAATTGAAGTTAGTCAAATATGGTAATAATGAATGTTCTCAAGCCTTTGACGATTGTTTTTGCCTTACTCTGCCTTGCCGGGTCTGCCCTGGGGAAGCTGAATGATCCGTCGGCGTCGGCGGCCACGACAACCAACTCGTCCGCATTGATGAACGGGAACCTCCAAGTTTTTGATGACGATGTAGAAGATGATATTGGTGATGTGGTTGAGGGTGGTCTTAACCTCGAGCAGTGTGAAGGTGACGTAAGTTAAAAATGATTTCCAACTATCTCCAATTGTTTGATGCGATACCAAATGAATGTCTTTAATATGACATGTGACTCTGCTGCCTTTTTTCTACCACAGTGTGACTACGATAGTGACTGCCAAGGAGACCTGGTTTGCTTCCAACGACACTACAACGACCCGATTCCATGTTGCCCACACATTGGTACTGGCGGAAAGACAGACTTTTGTGCGCCCCCAACTAAATGCAAACTCCAAATGTGCGAAAGTGATGTAAGTTGATAGACACCACTATGAAGTTTGTTTATGGCCACTGTCAGAAGGATGCTTACTGACACTATTGTATTTGTCTAACTTACGTATACAGTGTGATTACGACACAGACGTAAGTTATGTCCTTCTCAATTGTCATTTTACCCCTTATGATTACTAAATCAAATCAACTCTGCTGAATTTTGTGTTTGTTACTCAGTGTGACGGCGACATGATCTGTTATCAAAGAGACTGGCATGACCCTGTTCCTTGCTGTCCAGATATCCACCCTCGGGGAAATTTGGACTATTGCGCTCCTAAAAACTGTGACTCCGAATCTCCATCAGGTGCGTCGACAAAGTCACGCCTTGGTTGGGCTTGTTTTTGTTTCTTTCAATTTTTTCGGTTCTTGATGTTCACCTCCATTTCAAACCACTCCATCTGTGCCCTTGAACCCTTCAGCTACTCCATCTCTATCCTTGAACCCTTCAGCTACTCCGTCCATGTCCTTGAATCCATCAGCCATTCCGTCTGTGGCACCCAGTAAGGCACCTTCTACCACTCCTAGTTCTAACCCTTCAGCCCTTCCCTCGACGGTACCAAGCCTTATTCCTTCGTGGACACCAAGCACTAGCCCCTCAGGTGTCCCCTCCCTCTCTCCAAGCAGTGCCCCTTCGGAATCAAAGGCTCCATCTTCAGCTCCGTCCTTATCAGCTGCTCCATCTAATGTTCCTTCAGTGCGACCATCCAGCACTCCTTCGGAAGTCCCTAGTCTTTTGCCAAGCTCAGAACCAAGTGCACTTCCTTCTGGAGCGCCCTCCGTGTCAGCTTTCCCAAGCCTCAGCCCCAGCAATGTTCCTTCTAGCAACCCGTCAGAAGGCCCAAGCAGTACACCAAGCGCGAAACCATTACCCATTCCACCGCCAAGTCCTTTGCCCACTCCAGCCCCTGTTCCTGCGCCAACAAATCCACCGACAGCTCCTGGGCCTCCTATATGCTTCTCGAAGGACACAACCGTGACAGTCATGGGCCGGGGACCAGTAACCATGGAACAACTCCGAATAGGAGATCAAATCCTTACAGGTCAAGCAAAGCCACGATATGAGGCGGTTTATGCATTTGGGCACTATCAGCCAGAGGCCAAAGGAACGTTTTTGGTTATTGAAACCCAAAATGGAGGCACTCTCGAAATTACGGGTGAGCATTTGATTTTTGTCGAGAGCAAAACCCATCCCGTTCGAGCTAGCTCCGTGAGAATTGGGGATAGCCTCGCTACAAATGATGGACCAGTCGCAGTGTCCAGGATCAGCACAATCACAAAGAATGGGCTTTATGCTCCCCTTACGCCCCATGGAACACTTCTGGTAAGTGATGGAATCCAAGCATCATGTTACATTTCAGTTTTGCAAAACACAGATGACTTTTTCCTGCTGGCGGACGGAACCAGCTTCCTATCTATGCACGATGGAGTTCATTTGTTTTTGGCCCCTTTTCGTTTGTATTGCCGAGCAGCAGTAGCCACCCTTGGAGATAGATCGTCCGCTTGTCGAACTTACAATGAAAATGGGCTGCCACCCTACGTCGATGCTGGCATTCAGTTCTTGACATGGTTGAATGGACAATATTTGGTTGCGCAGATCCTTGCCATTGTCGGTACCTTTCCATTGTTTGGTTTCGCCATGGCCTTGGAGAAACTGCTGTTTGGTGGGGTATTGGTATTTCTGTTGGCGGCAGCTGCTGCCCTTTTGTGTAGAACGATGTTCATGCTTTCCATTTGCTGCCAACAGAGTCTGGGAAAAACGAAAACATTGTAAAATTCTTCTTGGAAGATTCAACACCGTGCTGTACTGGTCCACAGGCAATAATACATCCTGAGTATGAATATGTAGTAGCAAAACAGGAGCAAAAACTCTGGCATTTTGGTATTCGTCGTCCAGTAATTGCAAAGATTACGATTTCATTTATAAAGACGAGTAAAATAGAAGTAATCCATTCTTGCAATAGCAATTAACCCAGACTCGCGCTCATTGGCTGTCGTACTTTACAGGTCCCTGGGTTGACGTCGATCATTGGTGCAATTTGGTTGGCAAGAATTCGTTGCACAAGATGCCGAATTTCGCGACTCTCTGCGCGTACCAGCGAACAAATAATTGGGAAGAAATCTTTGGAATGTTGGACAAACTTCTTTTGATCCAGCGCTAAGATAATGCCTAAGATTCCAACGACAACATCTGCAAAGGCTGTGCAATACAAAGCAACTTTACCACCGCTTTCACTCGTGTTGCGCCAGACATTTGGGTCAACAAGGTGTCCATCGCGCTCTTCCGAATCTTGATACTTCCGGAGAGCGCTTTTCATCATAGGAAGCAAATGCTCCTCGGCAAATTCTGTTCGACACCACCTAGTGATCTCTTCTCCTGGTGGCCTCTGATAAAGCATACCAAGCATTTGAATGGTGGCTTTTGTCGATCCCGCCTCCTGCGTGAGAAAGAACATGTCACTGCCGTGAAGATGCGACATTCGCGCCACATTGGACAAGGCCATCTCGACTTCTTCAACTCCTTCGCCCCACTCTGTAAAAATGGCTTCTTGGAAGATGCGTCTCAGATTTTCGTCTTGAACAGCCTCCTCTGAGACAGTTCTTGACAGCCGCAAGGCCTCGAGAACTTTCATGGCTACATCACGATCCATCAGAGGTACTAGCGTCTCAAACAAGCCAGAGAATCCACTTTGCAGACAGTGTGCAGCGACACAGCAAACCTTCAAGGCATGCACATATTCCAACCAGTAGACATCTGCTTTGGATGACTCAGATTGGAGTTGATCGCCTATTCAAAAAAAGTAAAAAAAAAGTGGGAGACGATTTGGAAAACGCAACAAGAGAAAAGAACCAACAGAATAAGGGAATTGAGTCCTTACCTACTGCCTCTGCACCTTTCCCAACCTCAACGGCATTCTCCAGGGTGGTCGAAGCAGCATCAGGCCGATAGAGTGTCCCAACAAAGTCGAGATCAGTGATGTTGACAGCTAAATGGGTGAACTCTTCGTCTCCATTTTCATTCTCGTGGCTAACCCGTCGCTTTTCGACAACCTTGCCATGTCCGTCCTTTTTGTTTACTTTCGCATCAGGTGCTTGCACGCCAGAGTCTTCAGAGTGCTGCTGGCGTAGGTTGCTACTATCATTTTCGGCTTTTTCGGATTTCGATTCAGAGCCTTTCACAAATTTACGTACTCGAAATAAATCATGTTGTAGGTTTCGCTCGTGCTGGACAGTTTTGGTCAGAGCATTTGCAAATAATACAAGGAATGTAGTTGTCCAATTCAGCTTCTCAGATTCGTCCAACTCGGGAAACGATACCGTTACTCGCTCGGGGAGTCGCTGTATTTCGTTGCAAGCAACTCTGACTAAGGCTTCACAGGGCCACCATACTCCTTCGTCGGTATAGCTGCTGTCTCCCTGCGGTCTGCCAACACACCACATCAAAAATTGACTATCGATAAGAGGCCACAATCTCTCACGGCCTGCGGCGGCGAACTTCAGAAATACCTCGCTGGTCAGATCTGTCAGCAGACCCATTGCCCATGGAGCTGTGGTAGCTATCCAGCTGTCCGGGAAAGGCTGATCGCGCGATTCGGTTGTTCCGTCCTGGTGGTAGAAGTTGGTTGGAGAATTTTTCTTTGAGTAAAATTATCGGTACATAAACCATTTCGTAGTATGAGCTGCACTGTACTCACCTTTTGTGCCAAGATGTAGGCCCGCCTCAAGTCTCCATCACCCCCATGGCGCATATCCGTAAAGCTAGCCTCCAGCATTAACTCTGCCTTTCCAAAGGGACGTTTCGGAGCGCTGTTGTTACAACGTCAATGAGATTTCGTTACCGGTAAATGCGCGCTCCATATCGGCGTAACACGCAAAACAATCCACATACAAAAACTCACCATTCGTTATTCATGGCAATTTCTTCAAACTTCTTCAGGCCCGGATCGTCCGCGGGAGGTGGTACTGGAAGGGCATCGGCCAAGAAATCAATGTTGGACAAATGCGGCGACTCGGACGTGATGCTAACCACTGGCGACACTTCATTTTCCGCGGCATATTGCAATGCGGGCAAGATAGTATCTCTCAATATCACCTCCCACTGCGTCACTGAGAAAATATGGCCATGTCGGATCAAAATCGCGCGCAGAGCTAGAACACTTCCTCGTTGAACGAGACAACCAAGTCCCGCACTACTCTTCGATTTGGACTTGATACCATCTGCCAGTCCTTCTAATAAAGACCGCCACAGTACCATTGCCAAAGCTTCCGACGTGTCGAGCCCTTCGTAAGTGTAACCCGGCGCGACAGGATTGCTCCATTGCGTGCCGTATACTGGTGGTTGAACCCGATTTTCAGCTAGAAGATCTGCGTAAATTGCAGTGTGGCACAGAGCTCGCATAGACAGACCCATTGGTCTCGGTGATTTCGATTCCCGCTTCTGGACAAACGATAAAGAGGCACGACATAGTCCAACAAAGTCCTCTACATCTGCCGAACGTTTGTTCGCGAAAGCTGGCAAAATGTCGTGTCGCTCGCTGGGTTCCTTGACCTCTTCCTCTTCATCGTCAGGCTGTTCGAGCCTACACAGCTCGTCCAAGTGATCGTCCAGCAACCGTTGCAAAATTGCCAGCCCTAAAAAGTTAATCTTCTCGCTTTCATCTTCTGCAGACCGTGCTAAAATAGCAAAGATGATCTTCCATCCACTACGCAGATTATGCGATTTCGTTCGAACAATATTGTCGAGACATCGCAACACGAGTTCTCGAATGTCTTCTCTCGTGCCCTCTTGTTCCATAACATGAAGGAAAGGACGAAGATATATCCTTTGGAAATTGAACTCGGCCAACTCAGGCTTGTCAAGAAATTTGAAGCTGAGCTGCTTCAATGAGTCGATGGCGTAGACGCTAACATTTGTGTTCTCGTTGCTACTAATTGTTGCAAAAAACTCGGCCATTCGATCCCACATTTGTACCCAAACTAGACGCGGTCTTACATCCATATTGAAATCTGCGACCTCCACAAGCTTTTGCAGCATGAAGATGCTCTGACCGTCCTTGCTATCCGATGCACCATGCGTAGAACCACCGTTCGCCTTGCTGCGTGCCCCAGCAACAGCGGCGATCCCACTCTTCGCGCTCCCGTTGATTTCTGAAGTTGACACTTCGATGAGCTGCTCAATGAAATGCGCAAGACTCTGAGCTGATAGATTTACAGTGTTGGAAAACACCTTGTCAATTAGGACTTCATTGACGGCTTCCAGTACGGCCCTCCCGTTGTTCGATCCAGACTTTTTATTTTCGCCCGAAGAATCTATTACAGCTTTCACGGCGGCTCTCGGGCCTCTTAGTTGTTGTTCGCTCTCAGCAAGGAAGGATTCGTCCGAGTCGAGTCCAGACGCAGATAGTCGCAATCTGGCCAATTGGGATATGCAGTGCAAGACAGGACCCCAGCTTTCACCTAAATGTTCACCATCAATGACAGCAATGCTCAAGAGCGTACGAATGCTTTCAATGTTCTTTCGTTTCATCGATTTGATGGAGCCGAGAAAAGTGAATTTGGCCAGAGACGTCACAAAGGTGTCGCGAGCAAGAGACATATGGCTGTGGGCAGCTAGTCGAATAGCATAGACAAAACCGTTGAGGCACACAGAGATGCTGCGGTCGTCTTCAGAGCACTCCAATACTTGGGACAATATTCCAATAACAGCACCCCAAGTAACATCAAACATGGGCTTGACAACATCGGAAGGAGCCACGGAATCTGTCATCTTGGTAACGCTATCATTGGCCGGTCTAGTATTCTTGCCGGGAGGTCGTCTTCGGATGAGCTGGGTAGTAGCTTCCATCATTTCTTCCCTCTCCTTCTTGAACCTCTCTCGTTTTCGATCATCCGCGCTAGTACCAAATATGGCTGGTGCTTCGAACAACATCGTGGTGTCAAAGTAAGCCGTGCTTTGATGTGCTGTTGCTCGCTCACGGGCCTCGTCATCTTCTTTGAGACTAAAAGGATTTGCTTTAATCCGATTGAATATTCCCTCTAGCATCTCTCTGGGAAGGTCACTACCGTTTTCCGAAATACCGCGGTTGTTGCGAATAAAAGATTCAAGCGTCATCCTCCGTTCTGGCTTGATGCTTGGGTTGTGAAGGTCCGTATTCAACATTATGACGGAAAACCCTAGAACAAATGCTGTGTCGGCCGACGGAAAGACTTCTGGGTTTTGCAAAGTGAATCGCTCAGCAAACTTCTCCATGATGCGATCAATCTTTTGAGCTTCACCGGGAAGACGAAATCCGGACAAAAATAACCTAATAGCATCGTCAAAAGGAACGCCCGTGAAATCAAGGGCACCTGCATAATGATGCAGAACGCGAACAAAAAATCCGGGGCCACCCTTTTCTGGATCAATATTGCCGCCCTTGATAAATGCAGCATCCGGCTCTCTCCCGAGAACTTCGCCCATTTGCGTTTTGTCAAGCGTATCCTTTTTCTCCAAAAAAAAGTGTGCAACGGCCTTCGCATCGCATTCTGTAAATCCGTTGTCGATAAAGAATTTGAGCCCCGATTTTAGAGAGAGCGTGAATTTCACTGCCCCCATTTCAAAGTTTTGTGCTTCCTTTCGTTTCGCTTCAAATGCTTCAACGATATTCCCTGCTAGTTGAGAGCTAGACTCGGTTTCTGGAAAATTAACTGCACCAGCTTGACCTTTAGAGCCTCTCGTCGAAATTTCCATTTCATAGTCATAAGCTGAAGCAACACTGCCACCGTGAGAAGACGCTGGGTGTTTGGAGTCATCAGATTTTCCTTCAGGAACAATATTAATTTCTAAATTCAGCATTGCCCGAATCTTTTCCCCAGCGCTCTCGTCACTATCAGTTTCTCCTGCGGGGAGATTAAGTGCCTTTAAAAAGGTCTTTAAGATCGTAACAATCACTTCAATTCCAGCTAAACTCAGCTCGTACATTTCATCTGCTTCCTTTTTTGTCATGCTTCCTTGTGGTGTTGAGGTGGATCTACCGCTCAACTTCGTCAAGTTGTGCACAATATCTTTGTACAAATTCATAGCGTCAAAATCACAATCGTAATTCAAAAAAATTTGCGTCAGAACAACCGGGTCGCGACACAAAGATCGCAACGATTCCACCACCAGCGCCTTTTGTTTGAAGGACGAATTAGGAGACTCCAGCACTCGCAAGAATATATTCGATAAGAAGACTTCGATTTCCTGTTTCAGATTTGACTTAAATTTGTGGAGCTGTAGTGATAAATTAATAATGATACGGCGATAAGTGAGGCACGACAACAAGATAGGTCGATCAAAAGCCAGCAACATGATTAGTTTGATGCCACATTACGAACACACATACCAGCAACAAGAAAATCTGTTGGGACAAAAATGCCACGTTTGTGTGATTAGAAGTGCAATTCTTGAGCAATCCAACGCAAAGGTAGTTTTGCACCAAATAAATAAATTTTTCTCCTTGACAAAAGGCGTTGCCACTGAACTGCATGACGGCCACAATTAATTCCAACGACAACACCTTGTTGTTGAGAGCCATAGGATCAGCTGGCGTACTGAATAGTATTCCTGGACGAGACTCGGATTCGCCATCACCCGGCAATTCCTTGGAACTCAGTTTGCACAAGGCTCGAAACAGGACGTATACGTCAGTATGGTATTGCGAATTGTGGGGCGTTTGCGAATAGTCATTTTTATTGTTGGTATTGAAAGGATGTAATCTGCTTTCTTGCTCCTCCAATCGTCCAAACACAGACCGTAACATGTCAATGAGTGCCGTTTTGGCAACCTCTTTGGTGCTGGTTGTCTTTCCCACCAAATAGACGTGAAAAGCACTTCGCAGCGCCAGCAAGAGAGATCCTTCGTGGACCCCACACAATTCGGATGTAATTAGGGCACGAAATGTTTTGCAGGCTGCTGTTTGGACCGTCTCTGAATTGTAATTGCTACAGCTGGCGACTCCTTCCATAACCTTGTGCAACAAGCTGGGCTCCCTTTGAGTAGAAGGATCCCGTGGGCCGTTTAGTTTCGCGTCCCTCTCGGCTTGCGCAATGGCTTGTGATCCCGATCCAGTAGGATCATCTCGTCCTCCAGCACGCCCAGATATATAACCATTGGCCACCAACAGCCGAATGCATTCCAATGCCAATTCACAAACTTTGGAGGTTCGAGAAGGATGTCTCAAAATAGTAACATATAGTAAGAGAGCTCTTTCGATGGATTCGTGCATGGGTGCTTCCACACGTGATTTTCGGTCGATTTCTGCTTTGTTGTTTTCGTTGTCAAGTCGTAGCATAGCATTTTCTTTAGCCGATAATTGCTGACCATCTCCAACGGCAATATCCCAAGCCGTGTTTGCTCGTTCGGCTTCAGCTTCGGCGTTTGGATCAACAGCAGTTGCGATGGTGGTATTGTCGTCTTCAATATCTGTTACGACGCTGACATCGTCATCTAAGGCACTAAGCCCCGCTTCTAAAGCCGAAGGAGCCACAGTATTGTCGACAGTGGAAGCAGTAGCAGCATCTTGGTTAGTATTGGTTAGGGGCGGCCATCGTTCGGACTCGAAGGCTTTGAGTTTGACGAGGACTTCCTTTAATCTAGGTTGAACATCCTACTCATGCATATTGGCGTGTATTGTTGTTCGTCCAAGTCAATCGGTGATGTGACGTTCAGTGGAATAAGCAAAATAGAGCAAATAATAGAAGACAGATTCAAAAGAATGAGAAGACAAAAAATAAAATAAATTCTGCTTCACGGAACTTTCACTTTTCATCCTCCAACGGCATATACTCCAATTCTTCCGCTTACCCTCATTCGCCTTCTTCCAATCTCCTTTTGAAGTTTTACAGTCGTCGGTAAGAGTTTGGTACCAATAAAGACTTGGTGCTCCGAAGCGTTTTTGGCGGATGCTTGCGATGACGAGTCTCCATAGGAAAAGAGGCCACCCAAAGCATCGGTAAAGGCAGACATTTTTGGCGTAAGTGGTCAGCTGCTGTGCATATATATGTATGTATAAACGCCTTATGCTGGAAGGTGGTGCTTTGGCAGGAATCTCGAAGATGAACAGGGTAATGAGTGCGTGTTTGCTTGACTGTCTGGTAGACCTAGTCCTGTCTACTGTCTACTGTTTTGGTTTTATTATTCGATAATAATAAGCGTTGGTCATTGCAATCCTTTTTAGAAGAATCAACGTGCATCGAGCTATCATTTTACGAAACATTCCATACGAGCTTTACAATAGGTAATGGGCCAGAGCTGTGTTGGCATCTTCTTGCTCTTTCTTTTTATTCACGAAAATAATTGCAGCTCACAAATCAATGGCTGCTACACTGCTACACTCTGCTAGTACTCACTCAGTACATCAATACATCAATACATCAATATATCAAAATGGTAAACCTAGATCTCCCTTGGGAACCCCTCTTCACGCAGTCGAGGGGAGAATACGCAGCTGATGCTTCTTCCCTCTTCGCCTATTGGGCTTTGGCTGGAACCATTGGATTTACCCTAGCTGTACATGCTTTTGAAGCCTATCTCGATGCAAGACAGCGTGGGTCGTACCAACAGACGGAATTTCCTTCTCAGTTAGAAAATATCATCAAAGAAATCGATGTAGAGCGTCAGAAAGAGGGCAAGATCAAAAAGCCGACAGTGTCGGCGGCGGATCAGAAGGATTCCAAGAAAGCAGAGGACAACAAAGACAGCGCTGAAGAAGAGTCACCCAACAAAACGGACACCAACAAACCGCTCCTTCCACAATTGCAAGAAAAATTCAAGTCAGCACAAGCCTACGGCATGGACAAGATTAACTTTGGAATGATTTCGTCGATGTACGATGTCACGGAATCTGTCTTGTTTTTGATTCTAGGCTTTCTGCCATTTATTTGGGAGTATTCTGTGGAACTTGGTCAGAAAATGGGATGGACCGAGGCCGATAATGAAATTAACATCTCGCTCATCTTCTTGGGACTTACTACCATTATTGGGACCATCACCAGTCTACCCTTTGAATTATACTCGACTTTTTCCATTGAAAAGAAGCATGGCTTTAACAAAATGACGCTCGGTTTGTTCTTTACGGACAAGATTAAATCCTTGCTCCTCACGTTTGTCATTGGGGCCCCCTTTCTGGCATTGTTGCTGCACATTATTAAGGTACGACGTTGTGAATACTTTTTGTTGCTGAATAAATGATAAATTATAGTATGAATCTGGATAATTGCTCACCATTCATGCTGCCGCACTCTACAAACGCAACAAAAACAACGTCACTAGATTGGAGGAGAATACTTTTACCTATACGTGTGGGTCTTCATGTTGTGCTTTTCTGTTTTCATGATGACGATTGTTCCTGTTTTCATCATGCCTCTTTTCAACAAGTATGAACCCTTGCCGGATGGAGATCTCAAGCGAAGAATTTTTGAATTGGCTGCCTCGTTGAAGTATCCATTGACCAAGTTGTTTGTCATGGATGGATCCAAACGATCTTCCCACAGCAATGCTTTCATGGTACGTTTTCCCTTTAGAGGTGGGTATAGTGAGTAGGTGCTGCACGGATACTTCGTCGTCTAACTCGCTCGATGCATGCATGTACAACACAACTAAAAATTACCACAGTACGGGCTCGGAAGTAACAAGCGTATTGTCTTGTTTGATACACTCATGACTCAAGTAAGCGACGATGAAATCCTGGCAATCCTTGGTCACGAATTGGGTCATTGGAAGCTAGGACACACCATGAGCAACTTTATTGTGACACAACTGTATTTTGGAGCGGCATTTTATTTCTTCTCTTTGTGTTTCGGCAATCGTGATCTGGCGGCAGCCTTTGGATTTGACGACGTAGACAGACCCATTCCCACCATCATTGCCTTATTGCTCTTTTTCCAAACTTTGTGGTCCCCTGTCGACAAGGTCCTGTCATTCGTCTTGACGATTTTTTCTCGCATGAACGAATTTGCCGCCGATCGATTCTCGGTCGATCTAGGTATGAGCAGGAAACTGCAGAGCGGCCTGGCACTGATCCATTTAGAAAATTTGGGCGCGATGTGTCCCGATCCATGGTATTCCACGTATCATTACTCACACCCACCACTCGTGGAACGCTTGTCTGCTATGATGAAATTGGAAAAAAAGAGTAAATAGATTTTAAGCAATACAGTGATCGATGTAGTATCAATTGGACTTCTTGGAATTGCAGTTTGTTTCAGAGGCACAGAAGGTCGGGTACAGTGCCTATCTACTATCGAAGCTTAATACGAGTATGCTTAGCTACTTCAACGGAAGTACTAGACTATTCGGAGGAAAGAATACGCTCGTCTACTCGGTGATCGGTAGCCAAACTACTAGTGTACTAGTAGTACCAGTACCTACCTGAACTCTACACTAGCCAGTACAGGATTACTAGCTACTAGTAGTAGTAGTACTCTCGAGTACTGCAGAACAGAAGGGGTTTTGTTACTAGTAGCTACTAGCCTACGGTAGTATTAGTATTAGTAGTATTAGTAGTAAGCAAAGCACAAGATGATGCGACATGATTTAATTTAACGGCGAGATTTTTCATTGGCTGTTAGGTTGAAGAGAATCCAAACTTTCCACATGGAAGCTGGGTTGAATTCCCCGTGGAAGTCAGAAGCCCGTACTCTAACACCAACGGAAATCACGGAAATTATCAGCTGTATGCTAACAGGTACCTGGTAGTACTACTACAACTAGCTACTACTAGACTAGAGGAAAATCCATCAAGCCGACCGAAAGAAAACAATAGAACCAGAAACCTGTGCCTCGTCGCTTTCGTTTCTCCTGCAGAAATACTTCCAAGTGCACTCGTACACTTCCTTCCAAAGCTGACCTGGGATTCACTCCTAGAATCCAAGACGAGGCTGCCTATCATTGGAGGATATCCTGTCCTGAGTCCTCGGAAGTCAAGATCAAAATCTTTTTTACTAACGCCTGGAGAAATAATTTACGCCGTATAAATGTCGGAAGATCCATCAGCCCTAGCTCGTAAGCGGCGGAAAGCCATTATTCAATCCCAAAGATCTGAGGCAGAAATTTTGGAAGATACAGCAAGGACGGCAGAAGTGGTGGCGGCGGCAGCCGCAGCAACTCCTGCAACCACCTCTGAATCGACCACGGTCACGGCATCGAAGAGGAAAGCGCCAACTGGAGCCGATCAGCCCGAAGCTGCAATTCTAACACAACCAACGCCAACTGCCAAGAAAATCAAGGCGAAAAAAACGCAAGCGGCAGGGGAAGACTCGGCGGACGAAGCGAAGAAGAAGGCCCAAATTAGATACGACCCCGAAGTGCCGATGAGCAAGGAGCAATTGGCAGCTTGGCGACGAGAGGCGCGACGAGTACGCAATCGAGAATCTGCGGCGGCATCTCGGGCTCGTATTCGCAGCCGTATTACGGAGCTCGAGGAAGAAGTTGGGGAATGGAAAACAAAGTATGCACAAGCGCTGGAGCGCTTGCAGAATTTAGAGAAAAGTAAAGGAAAGAGTGCTTCTGAAGCCGCCTCTACCCCCAAAAACCAAATTTAGATTTCACGTTCGGTTTGTTCGTTGAAGGGAATTGCAAACATAGATTCGAAGGTCATGGTTGGAAGCGCAGTCTACTCTCTTTCTTGCACCAGCAAATGAGACAATCGTTTTGGGGGAAACAGGCGGGAACCTCGCTTTCCTCATCAAAGTCAATTGTATTGTGCCACGAGAAAAGAACAATCATCAATAATAGTAACATTTTACTGTGTACAGCAGCTTTCGATTTTCATTCGTCTTATAAACATTGCAATTGGTGATGGTGGGAGGATGGAGCCTCGCTTGCCTATCAGACGAAACGGTGCTTCGCCATTACTCAGAGGGAATGGTACAAATATATTTTCGAGAAAAGCTTTGTACTGAATGTGCATGAAAGAACAATCTCTCTCACACAGTATCGTTATTCTGAAACAGAAAGAAGTAAAAAGGAACATATATCTCATCACGCGTCCTCACGGCATGCATCTGAACAACTGTCCTGGAAGAAAAGATGTCGGTTCTCCACCAGACAGGGACTGTCATTCTCTAGTAGGCCGCCCAGCATTTGAGCATCAAGAAAATACCAAAACAAAATAAAAATAAAACCGGAAAATTATGGCACTCGTCTTTGACAGAAGAATCTTTTGACGGAGGACTCTACTGATTTTTACCAGAATCCAGGAAGAAAAGATGTAGGATCTCCACCAGATATGGACAACCATTTTCTATGTGGTCCAAGATGGAGTACCCAGAATTGACCAGAAAAACGGCAAGACAAAGACCACCGGAATAAATTGTAGTGTGCATTTGTCACAAGAGCTTTTTTAGGGGCGACTCCAGTGGTTTTAATTTGTTTACTGGCATCGCAGTGGTCGGTCAAGCCGCTTATTTTGACGGCGTGCGATGAGAAATGATTAGACAAAGAGGCTAACAAGAATTTTCAAACCATTATGGAAATATAAGCGCAGGCAGTACTAAATATGCAATGACTGCTGTGGCCAACCTCATTGCCATTGAGCTTTTTCACGATGTATTACAAGTGTTTTCTTTTTCTAAAGATTCGAAAGCGGATATTCTTATCAACTAAGCTGCCATTTCAGTCGAGATGCTTTGCAGATACAACGCTGAACATAAATTCAAGCGTGCTGCAGAATACTTTTTCAGTAGAAGCAGCGTCGGTCACGAGCCCTTTTTTGCGGACCAGCCCGCAAATTATATTAAAATTTTGCAGATGAAGGATAGTGTGAAGAGTGAAGAGCTGAGATTATAGCTCACCTTTTCACACTGCTTCTCCTCGACCCTCGACAAATAGACACCAGGTTGAGCAGGTCAGCTATGAGGGGCAATGGTCAGCTACAATTTCATCATCGTTACAGGTTACAGGAGACAGGAGACTCTCAAAGATTTAAAAAATTATGTTCTGTGGAAATTTTAGACAAGGCTGAGTGGTTATAAGAAAGGCAAAACATTGTTTTTGCAGGTGTCTGTATCATATATTATTATGACGTATGATCTCGAGATTGCAGTGGACCTGTTCTTCCTACTATTTTATTACCTAAAAGACTACTAGTAGAGTAGGTCTCTAGTAGTACTAGTAGTAGCACGTATGTAATCATCTCTCCTACCTGGTACTAGTAGTAGTGTACTAGTAGTCCTCTGCTCACCTCCTAGCTGGGTGGAGTATTCGTAGCTAGTCTACCAGTAGTTCTTCGAATATCCTTTTGGAAAACGAAACGAAATTTCCCGAAGCTTCCAGAATCTCCTCCCATCTCATCGAATATTGAAAAGCTAAGTCTGTCCTTACGGAACCATAAAATGCATTATTATTCTACAAAAAATAAAAAATAATAACAACATAAAGATGACAAGTGCCCGAGCTATCAGTCAACGCATGGCGACCCTCTTGGTCAATCAAGCCAATCGAGAATTGGATGCCAGCCGAATGTATCTTTCCATGGATCTTTGGTTTCGCTTTCATGAATATCCTGGATCTGCTTCCTGGTGCCAAACGCACTCTCAAGAAGAACGAGAACACGCCATGAAGATTTTTGACCATTTGGCTCTTCGCAACACAGAACACCATTGCACCGTCTCAAAAGATCTGTTGACTGACTGGTCAATTGACAAGTTTGATGAAACCTGCAACGAGAACGAAAAGTTAAGCGATGTATGGAACATGGCACTTCAGCAAGAAGTCGCCAACACAAAGGAGTATTTCGAAATGGCAAAGGTTGCCGAAGAGGAAAATGATTTTGTCTCTAGAGAATTCTTGAATTGGTTTATCAAGGAGCAACTCATGGAAGAAAATGCCGTTGAGAACATTTTTAAGAAGACCCTCAAGTTGGAAAAAACCGGTGGTTTGTACGGCGCCATGGACGCTGATTTTGCAAAGATGGACCATTAAGCTACGTTAGCTTTGTTAGACAAACAAACGTGCCTTATCACTATTAGCCGCTTTTGAAGGTCGCACAAAAGATAGTTAGATGAATACCTAAAAAATATAATTTCCATGCAAAATGCAGGATAACCATTGCTAGTAGTCTTGTGTGCTGTTCTGGCAAGCAGCAGCAAGCACTGACCAAGTAGGGCACTAGAAGTGTATCGTTGGATATTATTTGGCATATACTATGCGGCAGTTGGATGAATACCTAAAAATGTAATTTCCACGCAAAATGCCGAGTATAATCATTGCTAGCAGTCGTGTGTGCTTTTCCGGCAAGCACTAGCAAGCCCTAATCAAGAAGGGCACGAGAAGTGAATGGTTGGATATCTTTGGCATATACTAAGGCCGCCCTTCTCCGTTGCTGAGGTGCTAGGCTCTAGAAGGTTGCCAGTCAGGTCTGCGTGGCATGTCAACAAAAGATCTATCTTCAAACACATCTAAGCACCTCTCGCTTACAACAACTATCTAGCACTCCATCGGAAGGCCCATCGGATAGCACGCTAAGCCCTGCTCTAAGTGCAGCTTAGCCAAGCACCAACTCATGCCAACCACTTCGCTCACTTCAATCCCAGCACTAATTACAGGCACCACAAAATTCGTCAACAGCTCTGCTGTCTGTCCAATCCGCTTCTCAAAAGACACAAAACCATGGCTATTTTGCGCGAAGAATCAGTGTTAGGTTGGTGATCGAATACCGATAGATTGAGCAAAGGTCAGAAAGAACAATACAGCTCTAAAGATAGATAAAAGACAAAAGAGTTGAATACTTGCAAATTGGATTGCAGAATGCTTTTATTTTAAAGCATGTTTGCATATTGAAGAGAGCCGTATCTGCCGTTGTACCTACTTGCTAGGTGGCATTTCGTTTGCTGTCTCTGACGATTACGACAGCCAGATAGATGAAGCGTCTGGCTGCGACCCATAAACAAATTGAGTCCAAAGTCCAAACGTTATCTTTACTCTTTACTTCCCAGTAACCTTGGGTGGATGCGCAGGCGGTAACTTCTCCTTGGTCATTCCTCCCGCCCATTCTGCTACATTTTGAGAATATTTCTCTTCCTTCAACTCCTTGCATCTTCTCTTGTAATATCGACTCTTTTTGTGGTCCGCCAAGGCCTTGGCGTCCGTAAAATGCTTTCCAGTTTCGACACAATAAAATTGTCCACCACCTGGCAATTCGTCATCGTATTGAAAGTTAATGGGTTTCCCTGTTTCATTCGCTTTTTCAATCTCGTCCTGAATCTGATCGGTATCCTTCGCCCGTCGGCACAACCATGTCTTTTTCTTGTATTTCTTCACTTTAGACCGAGCGCCCGGTTTCTTTGAACAAACACCAGTGCCCATTTTTGCTTATTTAAGTATATATTGCGTTAGCGGCGGCAGTTTCCTTGGATTCCACCTGGGTAAGAAACGTCTGGAGGGGTGCGGAACTTTGGTAGTACAGGCTATGTAACTGATATAAGATAGATAGTGGAAAGTGGAATTGTGCTGGAAGTTGGAAGTGACTCTACTCTGCTGTTTCTATCTTCCTTTTTTCCGTCGTCTGTTGTTTTCAGTAGTTGGTAGTGGTTGGAGCAGAGTGATTCGTGATGAAAATCAGTCACGATCGCGTCGTCAGGATATTGTACTCTAGCTAGTAGTGTTGGCTTACTACAGCCAGTACTGGTACGAACTCCGACTACCTGGTAGACCAGCTAGACCTACTGCATTATTTTTTATCAATGGCCCCTGGCGGGGGGTACGCCAACCACTCTTTATAGTATTTGGACCTATGATAATGATCGTAACCTGAAATATTTGACCAGAGTTAACTCAAACCCTTATGATCTCTTGCCGAT